>Ga0315273_10013113_pt1 | contig 10640 bp, 13 predicted proteins | sample YL17G02_0_MG_FD_205753 | JGI IMG/M metagenome (GOLD analysis project Ga0315273, IMG submission 205753) | Sediment microbial communities from Yellowstone Lake, YNP, Wyoming, USA - YL17G02_0 | ecosystem: Environmental > Aquatic > Freshwater > Lake > Sediment | place: USA: Wyoming | collected... | reverse complement strand
TGACACGGGCGCGTTGAAGACGAACGTGTCGCGCGCGAACGAGATCTTGTCTTCGGGGACGCCAGCGGCGACGAAGCGCTCGACCACGTCGTCGTTGATTCCCCAGGTCATGGGGCTGACGAATCCTTTAGGTCAAGGTGCGCTGATCACTCGGGGCCTTGCATGCGTGGCGTGTAGTCCCACGATGTCACGGCGAGTCCACCGATGCGGATGGCGACCTCATCGGAAACGCGCGACCGCAGCCAGGACGCCAGCGGCGACTCGCCGGTGGCGAGATAGCGGTTGATGAGCCGCTCGAGCAGATTAGGGGCGGGCCCAGGATCAAGCGACGCGACACCTCTCCCCCGCACCCCTCGGTACGGCGGATCGTCGCCGGCGATCTCGAAGGCACACCGGGGCTCCTTACGCAGGCGCGACGCGAGAATCGAGTCCTGTTGGGTGCAGCACCACAACGAAGAGTCGTCGAAGAGGAACCAGACCGACTGCACGAGCGGCCACGCCGACCCCTGCGTCGCGAGCCGCATGGGGATCACGGCCGAATCGAGGAATCCCTGGATGCCGGGAAGGTCCCAGGGGCCCGAGCGGATGTCGACGACTGCGGATGATTCGTCCATGCGCTCATCTTCTCAGAGCTGCGCCGCTGCGGCGACGACGCGGGACTCAGGGAACGCGCCAACCGTGCTCGCCGTGCATCATCACTTCGGCTTCAACGGGGCCCCAGCTCCCGGCGGGATACGTCGCGAGTGGCAGTGCGTTGGCGGCGAATGCTTCTAGCAGCGGCGTCACGATCCGCCAGGAGTGCTCGACCTCGTCCGACCGGATGAACAATGTGGAATCGCCGAGGAGCGCGTCGAGCAGCACCCGCTCGTACGGTTCCGGCGACTGCTCCGTGAACGAGTCCTCGTAGGAGAAGTCGAGCTTCACAGTCCGCACCCGAAATGGCGATCCCGGCACCTTCGCGCCGAACGCGACCTCGATGCCCTCATCCGGCTGGATCCGCAGCACGGTGGCGTTCGGTTCGATCGATCCGATGGCACTGGGCGGAAGCGGCAAGAACGGCACCTGTTTGTATCGAACCGCGACCTCGGTCACGCGCCGCTCGAGCCGTTTCCCGGTGCGGATGTAGAACGGCACGCCTTCCCAGCGCCAGTTGTCGATCTCGAGTCGCAGGGCAACGAACGTCTCCGTCGTGCTGTCATGCGCGACTCCTTGCTCCTCGCGATACGAACACACGGTGTGACCGTCGACGTCTCCGGCGACATACTGCCCGCGGACGACGGATCCCTCGTCCCCGAGCGGACGGACCGAGCGGAGCAGCTTGACCTTCTCGTCGCGAATCGCGTCGGCCTCGAAGCTGACCGGGGCCTCCATCGCAGTGAGCGCCAACACCTGCAGCAGGTGATTCTGCACAATGTCGCGGAGCGCTCCGGCTTGCTCGAAGAACGCGCCGCGATGCTCGACGCCCAGGGACTCGGCGACCGTGATCTCCACATGGTCGACATACCGACGGTTCCACAAGGGTTCGAAGATTGCGTTGGCGAAGCGCATCGCGAGGATGTTCTGAACGGTCTCCTTGGCGAGATAGTGATCGATTCGGAAGACCTGGTGCTCGCGGAAGACGGTGTGAAGCGAGGCGTCCAGTGCCTGCGCGCTGGGAAGGTCGTGTCCGAAGGGCTTCTCGATGACGATGCGCCGGAACGTGCCGCTCGGCTCCTCGGCGAGGCCTGCGGCTCCGAGGCCGGCGGCAACCGTCCCGAACAGGGCGGGGACCGTCGAGAGGTAGTAGAGCCGGTTCCCGGCGGTGTCGAGTCCCGAATCGCACGCCTCGAGCAGCGTTGCGAGCGCGGCGAACGTGCCGGGATCGTCGAATGATCCGGCCACGTACCGAAAGGCGACGCCTCGCTCGGCGAGCCCGGGCATGAGCGCCGCGAACTCGTCGTCACTCATCGGGGTGCGTGCCACCCCGATGACGACGAGGCGCCGCGGGAGTTGCCCCCGGGTCGCGAGCGCGGTGAGCGCCGGGTACAGCTTGCGCTTGGCCAGATCACCCGTAGCGCCCAGGACCACCAGTGCACACGAGAGTGCGACGCTGTCCGTGTCCTCGGGCAGGTCCGTTGCGATCCCTGCGTTCGAGCCGGTGTTCCAGCCTTCGGGAGGCAGTGTCTCGCCGGTCATCACAGGCTCGCGTTCAGGACGACATCGGCCGCGGCCCGACCCGACAGGAATGCTCCCTCGATCCGGGGCCCACCGAAGGCATCGCCGGCGAACACCAATCGGCCGCCGGCGCGGACCAGGCACGGCTCGGGCTGGGGCACGAGCGGGGTCGCGTACCGCCACCGGTGGAGACGCGCATCGATGACCTGGGCATCGCGAACCCACGGCTCGGCTGCGCGCAACAGATCGACCGTGAGCGCCTCGTTCTCCTCGTCCCACCGCGAGACCGCCACGTCGGCGCGGGTGTGCAGCGTGACGGCCGGGAGGGTCGACGCGCCTTTCGCGACGTTGTCGCCGATCCACGACCAGGTCGGATCGTCGTCGAGCTGGACACCACCCGGGGAAGGAACCGACGGTGAGTCGCCGAGGGCGACGAGCAGCGAGAGCATCGGCTCATAGGCCAACTCCGGGATCGTCACCTCGGAGGCAACCAGTGCTGCGGCTTGCGGGGCCGGTGGCGTCAACACGACGACATGGGCCTCGATCAGCCCCGCCGCGCCATGCGGCGTCGCAGGCCAGGTCACCGCCCACTGGTCTCCGGCACTTCGGACTGCGTCGACATGGACCGAGGGACGGACGTCCACACCCACGCTCATGCGGGCGGCGAGCTCCGCCATGCCGTTCGCGACGGCAAAGCGCGGATGTCCGTCCTCGGACGAGAAGCCACGGCACCACTCGTGCACCGTGCCGTCGGCGACCCACTGTTCGACCACCGCCGAGAAGGCATCGGTGCGGACGGTGAAGAACTGCGCGCCGTGGTCGGCCTGGGCACCACCGCGGAGCTCCTTGGTCGCCATTCGCCCGCCCGGGCGCCGGCCCTTGTCCAGCACCGTCACGCCATGCCCTTCGGCGGCGATCAGCCTGGCCGCGGTGAGCCCCGCCATCCCGGCTCCGATCACCACGACCCGCATTCGATGTCGCGTGTCAGGCCAGGAGGCTACGAAGCATCCAGGCCGTCTTCTCGTGGATCTGGAGTCGTTGGGTGAGCAGATCGGCGGTGGGTTCGTCGTGTGCCTTCTCGACGCTCGGGAAGACCGAGCGCGCCGTGCGCGCGACCGTTTCTTGGCCGACCACCAAGCGGCTGATCATCTCGGTGGCGTTGGGACGGTCGTCGTCCTCGGGGACCGACGACAGCGCCAAGAACTCGCGATAGCTGGCGGGTGCCGGTGCCCCGAGGGCGCGGATGCGTTCGGCGATCAGGTCGACGGCGAGCGCGAGCTCGTTGTACTGCGTCTCGAACATGAGATGCAGGGTCTGGAACATCGGCCCGGTGACGTTCCAGTGGTAGTTGTGCGTCTTCAGGTACAGGGTGTAACTGTCGGCGAGCAGCCGGGACAGCCCCTCGGTGATCGCGTCACGGTCGGCTTCATCGATGCCGATATCGATGGTCAAGTCAGCCATGTTGCTGGTCCCTTCGGGTTTGCGCTCTTCTGGCAGTGAACAACCTCTTTGGATGGAGTTGGCATTCCCGATTCCCTGAGGCAGTGACGGCGATCAGGCAGTTACGTTGATCAGGTGGAGTTCGCGTGTGCCTTGTTCGAGCGAGGCTCTCGCTAATGGAGACCGTGTGGATCTTCGGTGATCAGCTGCACCGGGCGATCGGCGCACTCGCTGATGCCACGCCGTCGACGCATCAGGTGCTGCTCGTCGAGTCTCGGGCGAAGCTCCGCGGTCGGCGGTGGCACGTGCAGCGCGCCCACTTCTTGCTCGTGTCGATGCGTCGTTTCGCAGATGCGCTCCGCGCCGACGGATTCGTCGTCGACTACCGAGTCGCCCAGACGTTCACCAAGGGTCTTCGCGCTCACGTCGAGCAGTTCTCACCGAGCCGCGTGGTGGCGACCGAACCCAACAGCTACCAGGCCCGCGAGCTCGTCGCGAGCCTCGGCGTCGCCACAGTGCGATCCGATCAGTTCCTGTGCCATCACTCCGACTTCGGCGAGTGGGCCGACACCCGCGCGTCGCTGCGCCTCGAAGACTTCTATCGACACCAACGAACGCGACTCGAATACCTGATGGACGGCAGCGAACCAGCCGGCGGGAGGTGGAACTACGACGCGGAGAACCGCAAGCCGCCCCCGCGCGACGCTTCCCGGCCGTGGCCGGCGCCACCCATCGAGGAACTCGACGACCTCGACCGGACCGTGCTCGCCGATCTGCCGAGCAGCTGTTGGGGCGAGGAACCGACCGGAACATGGGCAACCTCGCGTGCGGGCGCTCTGCGTCGCCTGGCCCACTTCGTGACCGACATCCTCCCCATGTTCGGCCCCCACGAAGACGCGATGCTCTCCGACAACTGGCACCTGGCCCACTCGATGCTGTCGCCCTACCTGAACAACGGCCTCCTGTTGCCCGGCGAGGTCTGTGATGCCGTCGAGCGCTCGTACCGCGAAGGCCGAGTGCCGATCGCTTCGGCGGAAGGCTTCATCCGTCAGGTGATCGGCTGGCGCGAATACGTGTGGGGCGTCTACTGGCGCTGGATGCCCGGCTACCGCGACGAGAACGCGCTCTCGGCGCACCGCGACCTCCCGCCGGCGTTCACGACTCCCGGGGCGACCGCGATGCGCTGCGTTGGATCCTGCGTGGAGGCCATCGAGCAACGGGGCTGGGCCCACCACATCCAACGGCTCATGGTGCTCGGCAACCTCGCGCTGCTCGCCGGGGTGACCCCGCGCCAGGTGACGGACTGGATGTGGGAGAGCTTCGTCGACGGTGCCGAGTGGGTGATGGTCCCGAACGTCGTGGGCATGGCGCTCGCGGCCGATGGCGGCCGGATGGCAACCAAGCCCTACGCCGCCGGTGGTGCCTACATCGACCGGATGAGCGACTACTGCAAGGGCTGCGCGTACGACCGCAAGCGACGCGTCGGCCCCACCGCATGCCCCTTCACCACCCTCTATTGGGACTTCCTGCTCCGACACGCGGATCGCTTCGCACGGAACCCGCGGATGGTCGTCCAGGTGCGCGCGGCACAGAAGCTGCGTGATGGCGAAGCCGTTCGCCACCGGGCCGGCGAGGTCCTGCGGATGCTGGATGCCGGCACCCTCTAGCCAAGCCCGCCCGACGGAAATAGAACGCGTTCTCGTTTGTTGCACCCCCTGTGACCACAGGACAGCCACTCGATGCGGTCGGACTCGATCCGGTCTGCCCCCATCCGATCGCCAGGCCGTTCATGCGCCAGCGTTGGGAGGATGTCACGTTCGCCCATTGGCCAGCCGCGGCTGACGTCGTCGCCGATCTGCTGCCGAGCCCGCTGGTCCCCGACTGCCACGCCGGTTCCGCGTGGGTGTCCCTGGTCACGTTCCAGATGCGGTCGCTGCGGATCACGCACCTGCCACCGGTCCCGACGACGCGCGACTTCGCGGAGGTGAACGTCCGGACCTACGTGATCGGTCCCGACGGACCCGGCGTGTGGTTCTGCTCACTCGACGCCCCCTCGATCCTCCCCGTCCTGGTCGCACGGACGCTCTACGGCCTGCCGTACTGCGTCGCCGACATCCGGCGCGACCCTGGCCGCGGCGACGGTTGGACAATCGCTCGACGCTGGCCTGACCGTGCGATCGGGAGCCTCACCGTCGAACGGCTCGACGCTCCGGCCGAGGATGATCTCGCCGTCTTCTTGAGCGCGCGGTGGCGCCTCTATGCGGGCAATCGGGTCGCACGCGTCGCCCGTATCGACCACGAACCCTGGCCGCTTCGCCATGCCCGCGTCGTCGACTGCGACACCGGCCTCGTACGGGCGGCCGGTTTCGCGGTCGACGGAGCGCCCGTAGCGCACTGGGCGCCGAGTGTCTCGGTCCGAGCAGCCGCCCCGAAGCGCATCCACCGCGTGACCGCTGCGGCCGAGCCGGTAGCCGTGGGACGCTGACATGGCCGACCGTGCTCTCGAAGGTGCATCGATCGTCGTGACCGGCGCGACCGGTGGTATCGGTCGGGAGATCGCGAGACAACTCGCCGACCTCGGCGCGCGTTTGACGCTGAGCGCACGCGATCAGGGCGCCCTCGAAGCGCTCGGGGTCGACGCGACCGTGGTCGGGGCGGACCTCCGCGACTCGCAGGCGGGTACCGCGATCGTCAACGCCGCCATGGCCGCGAACGGCCGGCTCGACGGGCTTGTGAACGCAGCCGGGATCGTGGCGTTCGGCTCCCTGCTTGAGACCGACGACGTCGTGATCGAAGAGCTGTTCCTCACCAACGTGTTGGGGCCCCTCTGGCTCATTCGGGCCGCACTCCCGGCGCTCACCGAGTCCGACGGCTTCATCACCAACATCAGCGCAGTGGTCGCCGAGCAGCCGCTCCCCGGCATGGTCGCGTACGCCGCGTCCAAAGCCGCGCTCACCGCCGCAGACCGGGCACTGACACGTGAGCTGCGCAAAGCCGGTGTCACCGTGACCGACGCGCGCCCGCCCCACACCGAGACCGGCCTCGCGAACCGCCCGATCTCGGGCGTGGCGCCCCAACTGCGCCCTGGCCTCGAGCCCGACGTCGTCCCCCGTCGCATCATTGCCGCCATCCAAGCAGGCGAACGCGAAGTCCCCGCTGACGCGTTCGGCGCCTGACATGGATGTCGCCCGGATCGTCGCTGCGCCGGCGGCGACGATGTGGACGCTGCTCGCACAACCCCACCGTTGGCCCGAGTGGGGACCCTCGGTGCGAGACGTCGAGTGCAGCGACGACGAGATCCGTCCCGGGACGCACGGCCGAGTCCGAACCCCAATCGGGCTGTGGCTCCCCTTCACGATTACCGCCGTGGAGCCCGGACGAACATGGCATTGGCGCGTCGCCGGCCTCGCCGCCACCGGGCACAGACTCGAACCCGTCGACGAGCACCACACCCGCGTCGTCTTCGAGGTCCCGGCGTGGGGGTTCCCGTACGCCATCGTGTGTTGGGCCGCTCTGCGGAACCTCGTCCGCAGAGGCAACGAGGTCCCCGCGGCCTGACCCGGCCACCGCCGCGGTTGTATCCGGTCGATCAGGTGGGAGGAATCGCCCCGTCGGCCTCGTCCCGCTTCTGCCACGCATCGAACTGCGTGAGACCGAAGAGGAACACAGCCGTCATCGCGATCACGAACACAACGCAGCCGATAGCGAACAGCACGGCCAAGCTCATCGCTTGTCCTCCCCGACCAGCATCAGCGCGCCGAGAGCGAGAATCGACGGCACCCAAAGGCCGACGAAGATTCCCTGCGCACGCTCCTCAGCCAGGAAGAAGAGCCCGACCGAGAGCAGGAACGAGAGGAACGCTGCGACCAGCAGCAAGACCTTGATCGCAGCGAACCGCGACATGTTCGGCCGGTTCGGCATGACCTCAGACCTTCCGTGATGAACCCAGGCTGACTACTGACACTGTCTAGCGCCAGGTACCGAGGTCTGCACGGACCACGACCTGGGCCGGCAGCGTTTGACTCCTCCCGAGGTATGACTACTATTCTAGTCATGTCCGATCTGACGCTCCCGCTCGCGGAGATCAAGAAGCGCCTCTCGGAGGTCGTCGACGGGGTCGAGGACCGCCACGACCGGGTGGTTTTGACCCGGAACGGCCGCCCCGCAGCCGTGATCCTCAGCCCCGACGACCTCGAGTCCCTCGAAGAGTCCCTCGAGATCCTCTCGAACCCGAAAGCCATACGCGAGATCCGCAGGGCCGAAGCCGAGATCGACCGGGGCAAAGCACTGACAGCGGACGAGCTGCGAGCCAAATACCTCGAGCAATGACGCGATGGTCGCTGCGGGTGGCGGCGTCCGCCGAGCGCACCCTCGGCCGGCTCCCCGAGGGCGTCGCCGCTGCGATCGTCGAGTTCCTCGTCGGCCCACTCCTCGAAGCACCCGAGCGAGTCGGCAAGCCCCTCCAACGCGAGCTCGCCGGCTACCACTCCGCCCGCCGCGGGGCCTACCGCATCGTGTACCGAATACTCCGAGCCGACCACGTCGTGCGAGTCGTCCGCATCGAGCACCGCGCGGATGTCTACCGCACCCGCTGAGCATCACCGCCACGGTTGCGCCCCGAACCCATCCCTACCGATATCCCTACTACTCCCCGATACTGGACGGACTCAGTGGGACCAGACGTACGATCCACGGGACAGGACAACACCTAACGGGCGTAATGGGACTGCCCGGACGATCCGCATCGTCTTCCTAAACCGTGCGCCCAGGTTCGAATCCTGGCGGGGGCGCGTTTGTGCTGGTCAGAGCGTCGCGGATGTGACGCGCGACGCTCCGATCCATCGGTGCCCGAAACCGAAGCTCGGCATTCGAGAATCGGGTGACCACATGGGTGCTCGCTCTCGTCCGCAGTTCCGAACCTGACATGATCGTCCCATGAATTCACCTTCTCCAGCGACAGAAGCCACTCGCCGCCGCATTGAATCTGCTGCTGAGCGTCTGCCCCTGCACGACACCCAGGACTTCGACGACGCGTCGCGTGGATTCGTCGCCCGTACCGATCGGCGACAAATCCGAGCATCCGATGGTCGGGTGGTGTGGGACCTCGATGCTTACGCGTTCCTCGACGGGCCGGTGCCCGACACCGCGAACCCGAGCCTTTGGCGCCAGGGACAACTCCTGATCAAGGACGGCCTCTTCGAGGTCGTGCCGGGGATCTATCAGGTGCGCGGCTTCGACCTGTCGGTGATGACCGTCGTGGAGGGCGAGACCGGCGTCATCGTGATCGATCCGTTGACGTGCCGGGAGACCGCCGCGGCGGCGTTCGCGCTGTACCAGCAGCACCGAGGCGAGCGGCCGGTCACGGCGATGATCTACACGCACTCCCACATCGACCACTTCGGCGGGGTCAAGGGCATCATCAGCCAGGACGATGTCGATGCCGGCCGGGTTCCCGTCCTCGCTCCCGAAGGGTTCGTGGGCCATGCCATCGCCGAGAACGTGTTCGCCGGTACTGCCATGGCTCGACGAGCGGCCTACATGTATGCGGCCGCGGTGGAGAAAGGGCCGGCCGGCCAGATCGGTGCCGGATTGGGCCAGACCCTCCCCACCGGGGAGACGACGCTCATCCCGCCGACGGTCGAGATCACCACGACCGGTCAGGAGCTCACCCTCGACGGGGTGCGAATCGTGTTCCAGGTCACGCCCGGCACCGAAGCCCCGGCGGAGATGAACTTCTACTTCCCCGACCACCATGCCCTGTGCGCGGCGGAGAACACTTCGCACACCCTCCACAACATCCTCACCCTCCGCGGCGCGGTCGTGCGCGACGCGCACGCCTGGGCGCACTACCTGACCGAGACCATCGACCTGTGGGGTGCCGAGCTCGAGGTCGTCTTCGCGTCGCACCACTGGCCCACGTGGGGGCGGGAGCAGGGTGTGGAGTTCCTCGCGATGCAGCGGGACATGTACCTCTACCTCCATGACCAGACCCTGCGGCTCATGAACCAGGGATACGTCGGTGCCGAGATCGCCGAGATGCTCGAGATGCCCCCGGCGCTCGAGGCCGCGTGGCACACCCACGGCTACTACGGATCCGTGAGCCACAACGTCAAGGCCGTCTACCAGCGGTACCTGGGTTGGTACGACGGAAATCCCGCCAACCTGTGGCCCCACCCTCCGGTCGAGGCCGCCGGCCGCTACGTCGAGGCGATGGGCGGCGCCGACGCTGCGGTCACCCTCGCCCGCCGCGCCTTTGCGGACGGCGACTACCGCTGGACCGCGGAGGTCTGCAAGCACATCCTCTTCGCCGACGACACCAACGCCGAGGCCCGCGCGCTCCTCGCCGACACCCTGGAACAACTGGGCTACGGGGCTGAGAACGGCACCTGGCGCAGCATCTACCTGGCCGGCACCAAGGAGCTGCGCGACGGGAACTTCGGGTCGCCGAGTACCGCTGCGTCTGCCGACCTCATCGGCGCGTTGACCGTCCCGCAGGTCTTCGACAGCATCGCCATCCGCATCGACGGCCCCAAGGCATGGGACCTGCAACTGCAGATCTCCTGGGTCATCACCGACACCGGCACCACGCACCTCACCGAGCTCCGGAATGGCACGCTCAACCACCGCACCCTCGCCGCCCCGGTTCCGGGCACGACCACCTTCACCCTCACCCGCCCGGTTCTCATCGGGCTGATCACCGGCTCCATCGACCTCGTCGAAGCCCTCGGTGACGGTACCGTGACCGTGGCCGGCGACCCGGCGATCCTCGGCAGCCTCGTCGGCGTGGTCGCCCCCGTCGACCCCGACTTCGCGGTCGTGACTCCCTGACCGCACCAACCCGCGACCGGAGGTCCGATGCCGGGCGATGACCACGGGCGAAAGTCCAGTGGGTCCTTGCGGCAGCGGGCGACGTCGATCGAGGTCGCCGCGATCGCCGGCATCGTGTGCGCCGTGGGCTGGTCCGTGTCGCTGCGCGGGCTGGTGGCCGGGCCTGGTCTGAGCGCGACCCGGGAGGAGATCGCCGCGTACTACGCCGAAGCATCGAG
>Ga0315273_10013112_pt1 | contig 10640 bp, 10 predicted proteins | sample YL17G02_0_MG_FD_205753 | JGI IMG/M metagenome (GOLD analysis project Ga0315273, IMG submission 205753) | Sediment microbial communities from Yellowstone Lake, YNP, Wyoming, USA - YL17G02_0 | ecosystem: Environmental > Aquatic > Freshwater > Lake > Sediment | place: USA: Wyoming | collected... | reverse complement strand
CAGAGGCCGCGCGCGGACGCCGTCTCGCGCCCGCTGCTCCCAGAACGCGTCGCGTTCGCGGCATGCGAGCGCGATTCCGGACAGGAGCACACGAGCGGTCACTGCCGGGACCGTCGCCTGGTACGTCGCCGTCGTGATCACGTCCGCGCCGGCCTCGAGGTAGTCGCGGTGCACCGCGGCCACGAGCTCCGGGGCGTCGATCAGCGCGCGGGCCGACCAGAGCGGATCGTCGAGCAGGAGGCCGCGCGCTTCGAGCTCGGTGGCGAGCCCGCCGTCGAGCACGGCCGCGCCGCGCCGCGCAATGAACGGTCTGAGAGGATCGATCACGGCCACGATGAGATCACACCAGGGGAAAAAGGGGACTGTCCCCTATTTCCCCTGGTGTGGTCCAATGCATCCATGAGCAAACACATGATTGTCTCCCTCGTCGCTCTCGCTGGGCTGGCGGCTCCCGCGTTCGCGGCGGTCCACGACGACTTCCAGAAGACGGAACAGACGTGGCGCGACGGCCGGGCCAAGCGGCTCACGTCGCCGAACGGTTGGCTGACCCTCGTCGGTCTGCACTGGCTGCAGCCAGGTGAAAACGTCTTCGGATCCGACCCGGCGTGCGCCGTGCCGCTCCCCGCGGGGAAGGCTCAAAAGCGTGCGGGTGTGCTCGTCCTCGAGGCGGGCGTCGTGCGGATCAAGCCCGAGCCGGACTCCGGATTCATGCTCGGCGGCAAACCGGTCGTGGCGGGTGTCCTCGCCGACGACGCCGCGGAAGAGCCCGATGTCGTGACGCGAGGCGATCTGAGCTTTCTCGTGATCAAGCGTGGCGAGCGCTTCGGCGTTCGCGTGAAGGACTCCAAGAGCCCGGTCCTCACGAACTTCAAGGGACTCGACTACTTCCCCGCCGATCCGAAGTGGCGCGTCAATGGAACGTTCGTTCCGTACGACGCCCCGAAGAAGGTGGCGATCCCGACGGTGCTCGGGACGACCGATTCGATGGAGGCGCCGGGTCTCGTCACCTTCACGATCGACGGGAAGACGTTGACGCTGGAGCCGGTCGTCGAGGATCCGACCGACCCGAAGCTGTTTTTCATTTTCAAGGACCAAACCAGCGCGAAGGAAACCTACGGCGCCGGACGGTTTCTCTACGCCGACATGCCGAAGGACGGGAAGGTCGTCGTGGACTTCAATCAGGCGTACAACCCGCCTTGCGCCTTCACGCCCTACGCCACCTGCCCCCTTCCTCCGAAGCAGAACTGGCTCCCGATCCGCGTCGAGGCGGGGGAGAAGGCGTTCGCCGGCGGACATGCCGCCCGTGACTGAGCCGTTTGACACCGTTTCGGGTCAGGTCTAAGTTCGCACTCCCGATGAAGCCCCAGACCCCAGGTCTCACCGTTCGCGCGACCCGGACCGCCGTCTTCGCGGCGATCCTGGCGGTCGTCGTTGCGGTCACGGGGTTCGAAGCTTCCACGCACGGCCACCTTCCGTCGATCGATGGGTGGCACGACGCGGCGCCGCATGGAGCGACCGCGCGCGAGGAGGGGCTCAACTCCTGCTCGATCTGTCGCCTCGCGCACGAGACCTCGTCCGGCCCCGTTGCACCGGGCACGGTGTCCGAGCCGCTGCAGTTGATCGCGCCCCACGCCAAGGATCGGTCCGTCCTCGCCCTCGTGCTCGTCGCTCGCGAGCACTCGCCCCGCGCTCCTCCCTGTCCGGCGTCCTGCTGAACCGCTTTCGTTCCGGTCTGTCAGCTACGCCTTGCATCTGAGGAGGACACCATTCATGAAGGGATTCGTCCTGATCGCGCTTCTCGCGTCGGCTTTCGCCGCCTACGCGCAGGAAACGCCGCCGCCCGCCCCCGCCCCCGCTCCGATCACGATCACATCCGGGAACGCCGGGAAGAACTACCTCAACATCTCGCTGGACGGCCTCATCGCCGTCGGTGCCTCCACGGAGCCGAACGTCCCCCAGCTCGAAACGGGCGGCCACGACCCGGCGCAGCGCGGCTTCACGCTTCAGAACCTCGAGCTGGTCTTCGACGGCGCGGTCGACCCGTACTTCAAGGGGCAAACGAACATCATCCTGCAGATCACCCCCGAGGGAGAGACCACAATCGAACTCGAAGAGGCGTTCATCACGACGACCTCGATCCCGCACAACCTGCAGGTCAAGGCCGGGCAGTACCTGACGGAGTTCGGCCGGATCAATCAGACCCACCCGCACTCGTGGGACTTCGTCGATCAGCCGCTCGTGTCGGGTCTGATGTTCGGAGGGGACGGGTTGCGCAGCGTCGGCGCGCGTTTGTCCTGGCTGATGCCGACGGGGGTCTATTCCGAGTTCCTCGTCGGCGTCGAGAACGCGAATGGGGCGACGATGACCAGCTTCGGCTCGGTCCCCGGCGACACCCAGTTCGGCCGCCCCATCCTCCCCGACGTGGTGAAGGCCTTGGGCGACATGCTCTACGTGCCGCGGTGGACCGGGTCGTTCGACATCGGCGACACCCAGACCATGGTCGTCGGAGCCTCCGGCGCGTTCGGCCCGAACGGGACCGGGCCGGGGGCGAAAACCGAAATCGGCGGCGTGGATTTTCTCTGGAAGTGGAAGTCGGCCCGGGCCGACAAGGGGTTCCCGTTCGTGAAGATCCAGGCCGAGTGGATGCTGCGAAACTACGACGCGGCCGCAACCGCGACCCTTCCCGCCGCGGTCTTCCAGGATCACGGCGCTTACGCCCAGGTCATCTGGGGGATCAAACCGATGTGGACGGCCGGCTTGCGGCTCGACAACGTGGGCGGCGACGTGGGCGACGACCCGCTCGACCCGCGGTTCCAGCCGCGCCAAAGGGTCTCGTTGGACGGCACCTGGTATCCGACCGAGTACTCGAAGCTCCGCCTCCAGTACGCCTACGATCAGCGCACCGGCGGGTTCGCCGATGCCAACTCGATCTGGCTCCAATTCGAATTTCTCTTGGGCGCGCACGCCGCGCACAAGTTCTGAGGACACGATGACGCCAACGATCCGGTTTCTCGCCGCGGCCTTCACCCTGTGTGCCGCCTCCCGCGCATTCGCCGCTCTCCATGTCGTTGCCACCACGCCGGAGTACGGCGCGATCGCCACAGTGATCGGCGGAGACAAAGTCGTCGTCGCCACGCTCTCCAAGGCGACGGAGGACCCTCACTTCGTCGACGCCAAGCCGAGCCACATCGTCACCCTCAATCGCGCCGATCTATTGATCGAAGGGGGCGCCGACCTCGAAGCGGGCTGGCTGCCGCCTTTGCTCGACGGCGCGCGCAATCCGAGGGTCGCGGTGGGGACGCAGGGGCACATCCGGGCGTCGGAGGGGATTCAACTCCTGGACGTCCCCTCGGTGCTCGACCGGTCGCAGGGGGACGTCCACGCCGCAGGCAACCCCCACTTCATGATGGACCCCGTAAACGCGGGGATCGTCGCGGGGCACATCGCGAAGGCACTTTGCGCCATGGATGTGCCTTCCTGCCCCGCGTACACGTCCAACTTGCAGGCGTTCCTCGCGAAGCTCGAGGGCAAGATCAAGGACTGGGAGGCCGCCCTGGCCCCGTTCAAGGGGACGCCGATCGTTACGTACCACCCGACGTGGAAGTACTTCGCGGCGCGCTTCGGGCTCGTGTCGGATCTCTACCTCGAGCCGAAGCCCGGCATCCCGCCGTCACCCCCGCATCTCGCCGACGTGATGCGGAAGATGAATGAGGGGAAGATCCGCGTCGTGCTCGTGGAGCCGTTCCAGTCCCGCAAGACCGCCGAGGCCGTGGCGGATCGCACCGCGGCCACCGTCGTGGACGTTTGCCAGTTCCCCGGCGGTTTGCCGGGGACCGCCAACGACTACATCGCCCTCATGGACGCCGACGTCAAGGCGATCATCGCCGGCCTGTCGGCGAAGAAGTAGGAGGCGCGATGGAGATCTTCACCCTCTGGCTCTGGCCGCTCCTGGCGCTGATCCTCTTGCCGGGGCTGCTCGTCTACTTCGGGCTCCACGTCGTCGAGCGCGGGATCATCTTCGTCGACCTGGCACTCGCGCAGATCGCCGCGCTCGGGATCTGTGTCGCGATCGCGCTGGGCGCGCATCCCGGCCACGACGTGCTGCCTTACGTCCTCTCGGTGGTCTTCACGCTTCTGGGCGCCGGACTGTTCGCCTGGACGCGATTCAACCATCCGCGGGTCCCGCAAGAATCGATCATCGGGATCATCTACGTCGTCTCCGCGGCTGCGGCGACGCTCGTGCTCAGCCATTCGGCGGAAGGGGACGAGGCGCTCAAGAGCCTCCTCGTCGGCAACGTGCTCCTGGTGACGAAGAAAGAGGTGCTCTTCACGTTTGGGCTCTTCGCGGCGATCGGGATCGTGCACGTGCTCTTGCGCAAGAAGTTCCTGATGGTCACGTTTCACGAGGACCAGGCGAAGGCGAAGGGGATCGCGTTGCGCCTCTGGGACTTCCTCTTCTATGCAACTTTCGGCCTGACGGTCGTCAGCTTCGTCCAGATCACCGGCGTCTATCTCGTCTTTTCGTATCTCATCGTGCCGGCGGTCTGCGGCGCGCTGCTTTCCGCTCACATCCGCACGCGTCTGATCATCGGCTGGATCGTCGCGTTCGTCGCGGGGGTTTCGGGCCTGCTGTTGTCGGTCAAGCTCGAGACGTTCGACCTTCCGACCGGGCCGACGATCGTGTGCTGCTTCGGCGTGCTCTTGATCGCCACCGCTCTCGTCATGCTCTTGCGCGACAGACGGGGCGCCACGGCCTGATCGTGGGCAAGGGGACGTTCCCCTTTTTCGCCCAAAGCGGTATCCGGGGAGCTTTGTAGACAAAGGGCAACGTCCCCTTGCCCACGATCAGGTCGACGACACGATCGCCCATGCGGCCAACCCGAGGAGGGCCGCCAGGAATGCGGCGAAGGTCGCGACCGCCCGGGGGTTGCCGAAGTTGAGGGTGTAGCCGAACCCGAACCGGTGCTCGACCAGCCACGATGGATCCTCGGGATTGACGTAGAACACACCTAGCTTCCAGAGTCGGTTGTCGGCCAGGCCGTCGGTCAGCGGCGCGTCGCCCTGCGGGTTCTCGAGACGCGATCCCCCCTGGCCGTAACGGATGGCCAGCCAGGCGGCCCCGAGCATCGCAAAGAGGAAAATCGCGAGGCCGACGAGCATGATCGCCCCGGGAAGCGTCCGGCGTTGGCCCAGCGCCACCTGAACCGAAGTGACCGAGAGCGAGGCCAGCATGGTCGTGACCAGGAGGCCGAGGATCGCGAGGTAGCGGCTCATCGCGGAGCGATAGCGATTTTGCGCCACCAGGGAAGCGCCGCCGTCCAAACGCAAGCCTCGCTTCGCCTTCGCGGTGAGCAGCGCCACGCCGCTCAACGTCACGCCCATGACGAGCGTCATGATCGGCAGGACCATCACCGCGCCGACGCTCTTTTTCGACCAGCCGTCGGGTTGTCCCGAGATGCCGAAGTGCGTCGGCACGGGGTCCGGCATCGCGTCGAAGCGATTCACCGTGTAGACGATCACGCATACGCCAGCGACCGCGGAGGCCAGCAACACCGCCCACGGCAACGCGAGGTTCGGCTCGGGAACGGCGTCAATCGCCGCGACCGCGAGCGGAGGCCCGGGAGGAGGGGCAAGTCGCTGCGCGCGACGGTAGGCGCGCAGGTAGAGCACCGAGAACGAGGCGAGAAGCAGGAGCGTGGAGGCGAACGTTCCGACAGGGAACCCGGGCCGCGAGCCGAGAAGCCAACCCACCGCCAGGGCCAGCGCGATCGTCGCGATGCCCCCCCGGTACCACGCGCGGGTGATGGCGCGCGCCTCTTCCGATTGCGAACGTTCCGCGCCGACGTAGACGCCGAACAAGAGGCCCTTCCTGGCGATGCGCGGGTAGAGAAGCATGAACCCGCCGATCGTCGCGACCTCGACGAGCAGATACATATTGAGGATCGTGCGTTCCATGGGTCCTTCACCGTCCTTCTTCGTCGCGGGCGAGCGCGGCGATTTCCTTCGAAGCGATTCGTTCCAACTCCTTCGGCGCGAGACCTGCCTGGCGCAGATGGGCGAGGGCATCGCGGAGGCGCTCGCGCAGGTCGTTCCGCTTGGCCGCAGCGGCCGAGGCTGGTGGGGCCACGCGGACGCCGGACCGTCCGGCTATCGCCACGAACCCGCCGTCCTCGAGCTGCCGGTACGCGCGTGCGACGGTGTTGAGGTTGACCCCCAAATCCGTCGCCAACGTGCGCACCGACGGCAGAGGCGCTCCGGGTTTCAGGTCGCCGCCCGCGATCCTGGCGCGTACCTGGCGGGCGATCTGGGCGTACACCGGCTCGCCAGAGCTCCGGTCGACGACGACGTTCCAGCGCGCCATAACGTGAGCATTGTATACTAAATGGTATACAGATGCCAGAGAGCTACTTCCGGAGATCGGATGGCACGACAGGGCGATCGAGAAGCCGGTAGAACCGTTCGCGGCGGTCGGGGCCGGTCCCGATCCACCGGCGGACGATGTCCTCGCCGAGGGAGTAGTTGAACACGTACGACCGGTAGGTCTTCGCGAACTGCACCGACTTTTCCGCCCTGTCGTCGATCGACAACCCCCACTTCGTGATGAAAGCGATCACCTCGGACTCCGGCCTGCCGTCGTCGAGGAGCATGCGCGCCGCCTCGCCGCTGACGTACTTGAGCGGCTTGGCGGCCTCGCGGATCCGGTCGAGCGCGAGGATGGCCTCTTTCGATACGCCCGCGGCTGGACCGAGGACCTCCGTCAGAGCCCGGCGGCGCTCGTCGTCCGAAAAGAGAATGTCGATTCCGACGTTGGCGGTCCCCTCGGCGAGCAGCGACTGCGGGGAGTAGAGAGGGTAGACGGTGTACTCCACCCAGCCTCGCCCTTTCACCAGCTTGTCCTCGAGGAGGACGTTGTAGACGTGGTGGCCCGGGTACCCCTCGTGGCACATCGTGCCGAGGAGGTTGTTCAGCTCGGTCGGCAGGTCGGTGTTCAGCTCGATCCGGCTCTTGAAATTCCCGAGATACCAGTTGTAGGCGCCCCACGGTTTGCCGGTGACCAGGACCGTTTCGAAGCTCTCGCCGGCGGGGAGCTTCACGAAAGGTGCGTTGGCGTTCCTGGCGAGGTCGAGCGCGCGGCGCAGGGTGGCTTCGATCTCGTCCCTCGGGATGTACACCGCCTTGCGCAGGGCCTCGATGCGGGGGCCCAAGGGGCCGCTGCCTGGGACGAGTTTTTCGAGCGCGTCGTGCGCCGCCTGGAACTCGGCGACGTCATGGTGCGGCGGATCGGCGTCGTAGAGGGCGCGGCACTCCATAGTCAGCGTCATGCGCTCACCGGAGAGGCGGCGGAGATAAGCCTCGACCGCGACGAGCTGCTTGTCGAGATACCGCTTGCGGTCGGCGGGTCCTTCGGCCGCCTCGAGATCACGACGCAGCGCGCGTGTTTTCGCGAGGAGGTCGGGGAGGGGAACCGGATCTCCGCGGGCCGCTTCGGACTGCCACGCGGGGGGACCGTAAAACGCGTCCACATAAAGCGCATCGTGCCGCCCCACGGCCAGCACCAGCTTCACGTAGGATTCGGCCACGGCGTCGAGGCGAGGCGCGCCCGCGCATCCGCCAAGAAGGGTCGACAGGGGGATGAGGACGAACGCCAGCAAGGCCAATCTCATGACGGTCCTTTCGCGATGGGCTTTCCGTGTAGCATCGCCCCGGCAGAAACAGCGAGGAGGTCTCGATGGACGCACCGTGGACTCAGTTTTACGAAGAAGGCGTTCCGAAAACCATCAACTACCCGGCCTGGACGCTCCCGGATCTCCTGGACTCGATCGCGCGGGAGTATCCGGCCAAGACGGCCCTGACGTTCTACGCCGACCCCAAGCTTCCCCCCTCGCACATGACCTACGGGCAGCTCCGCGTCCAGACGCTGCGCTTCGCGACGGCGCTTTACCAGTTGGGCGTCCGCAAGGGCGACCGCGTCGCCATCATGCTCCCGAACTGCCCGCAGTTCCCGGTCGTCTTTTTCGGCCTGCTCCGCCTGGGAGCCATCGCCGTGAACACGAATCCGCTCTACGTCGCCCGTGAGATGAAAGAGCAGTTCAACGACTCCGGCGCGGAGACGGTCATCCTCCTGAGCACTTTCTTCCCGCGCCTGCGCGAGATCCGCGAAGAGACCAAGATCAAGCGCGTCATCGTTGTCGATATCGCCGAGACGCTCCGATTCCCATGGAAATCGATCGTCCACTTCGCGCAACGAAAGCACGGGGAGTACGTCGAGGTCCGCCCCCAGAGCGACATCTTCTTCCTCCCGCGGCTTCTGAAAAAGCACCCGCCCTCGCCTCCTCGCGTCGAGATCGGGAAGGACGACGTGGCGCTGTTGCAGTACACCGGGGGCACCACCGGGACCCCGAAGGGCGCGATGCTCACGCACGGGAACCTCGTCGCCAACACGATGCAGATGTCCGCGTGGTTCGCCAAGGCGGAGAGGGGAAAGGAGGTCGTCATGGCCGCGGTCCCCTTCTTCCACGTGTACGGGATGACGGTTTGCATGATCTTCGGCCTGTACATCGGAGCCGAGATCGTCATGGTCCCGCGCCCGCGCCCCGTGGACCTCGTCATGAAGGTCATTCAGAAGACGCGTGCGTCGATCTTCCCCGGCGTCCCCACGCTCTACACGGCGATCAACAACCACCCCGACGTGAAAAAATTTGAGCTGGGGAGCATCAAGTTGTGCCTCTCCGGCGCCGCGGCTCTCCCGCTCGAGGTGGCCGAGACCTTCGAGAAGCTGACGGGCGGAAGGCTCGTCGAGGGGTTCGGGATGACCGAGTGTTCGCCCGTGGCGATCGCGAACCCGCTGTTCGGGACGCGGCGCGCGGGGAGCATCGGGCTCCCGGTATCGGACACCGACGCGAAGATCGTCGACCTCGAAACGGGGGCGACGCTTGGCGTCGGACAGGACGGGGAGCTGGCGATCAAGGGGCCCCAGGTGATGCTCGGCTACTGGCAGCGGCCCGATGAGACGGCCGACACCGTCAAGGACGGCTGGCTCTTCACCGGCGACATCGCGAAGATGGACGCGGACGGTTTCTTCTACATCGTCGATCGCAAGAAGGACATGATCTCGGCTTCGGGGCTCAAGGTCCTGCCGCGCGAGGTCGAAGAGGTGTTGTTCCTCCACCCCAAGGTGTTGGAGGCCGTCGTCGCGGGCATCCCGGACCCGTACCGCGGCGAAACGGTCAAGGCGTTCGTCGTGCCGAAGGAGGGGGTCAGCCCCACCGTCGAGGAACTCACCGCGTTCTGCAGGCTCCACCTCGCGTCGTTCAAGGTGCCGACCCAGATCGAGTTCCGCGCGGAGCTTCCGAAGTCCATGGTCGGCAAGGTGCTGCGCCGGGTGCTGGTCGACGAGGAAAAGGCCAAGCAGGCGGCGAACCGTCGTTCATGACGCCAAGCGCCGACGACGGCATGCCTCTGGGCCGCAAGGTCGCGCTCGTCCTCGTGCTCGCGGCGATCGTCGTTGCCGCCGATCTTTGGACGAAGGCGGCCTTCGAGCTAGCGTTTTACGGCCAGCCGACGTTGCACCTCCTGGGGGACACGGTGCGCGTCGGCTTTGTCCTCAATAGCGGCGTCTTTCTGAGCCTCGGCCATGCGTTAGGACCTCAGACGCGGTTCTGGCTGTTCGTCGTCGGGGTCGGCGGCGTCCTCGCGTTGCTCCTCGGCCTCACCTTGAAAGATGCGCGTTTTCGCACCCCCGAGGTCGCCGCCGTCGCGGCGATCGTCGGCGGCGGCATCGGGAACCTCGTCGACCGCGTGCAGCTCGGGGCGGTGCGCGATTTTCTCAACGTCGGGATCGGCCCCTTGCGCACCGGTATCTTCAACGTCGCCGACATGGCCATCACGTTCGGCGGCATCGCCTTGATCCTGATCCCCCTCATCCGGAAGCGTCGATGAGAAAAGGGGATAGCCTGACCGGTACGGTCCGAATTTCAACCTGCCCTGCTGCTAGAATCCTGCCATGCCCAACAAAACGATGATCCAGTTGTCGTTCGGTCCCGCCGGGTTCGTCGACGCCTCTCTCTCGGAGAGCGCTCACAACCTCCTCGGCTCCGAGATCCTCAAGATCGCCACGCAGATTCGCGCCTTGGTCGCGGCGGGGAAGACCGTCTGCAACTTGACGGTGGGGGACTTCAATCCGAAGTACTTCCCGATCCCGGCCGTACTCATGGACGAGATCCACAAGGCGCTCACCGCGGGGGAGACCAACTACCCGCCCTCGGACGGCATGCTCATCCTGCGCCAAGCGGTCGCCGACTTCACGGCGCGCGAGTACGGCGTGCGCTATCCGATCGAATCGACGCTGATCGCCAGCGGCTCGCGTCCGCTGCTCTACGGCGCCTACCGATGCGTCGTCAATCCGGGGGACGTCGTCGTCTACCCCGCGCCGTCGTGGAACAACAACCACTACGTGAACCTGACTCGGGCGAAGGGGGTCGACCTCGCGACGCGCTACGAGGACGGCTTCCAACTGACGCTCGAGCAACTCGCGCCGCACCTGTCCTCCGCGCAGCTGATCGCGCTCAACACGCCCTTGAACCCGTCGGGTACGGTCATGAAGGCCGAGCAGCTCCGCGCCATCGCCCAGGCGATCGTGG
>Ga0315273_10013111_pt1 | contig 10640 bp, 8 predicted proteins | sample YL17G02_0_MG_FD_205753 | JGI IMG/M metagenome (GOLD analysis project Ga0315273, IMG submission 205753) | Sediment microbial communities from Yellowstone Lake, YNP, Wyoming, USA - YL17G02_0 | ecosystem: Environmental > Aquatic > Freshwater > Lake > Sediment | place: USA: Wyoming | collected... | reverse complement strand
TCACGCCGGCAAAATGGAAAAGGCGATCGAGTTCCTGAATTTTTTCCTCGAGACTCGGGGCTCCGATCCCGAAGGAAGATACTGGCTTGCTGTAACCCTTCAAAGGCTAGGCAAGACCGAGGAAATGCGAGTCCAGTTGAGCACGATTCTCGAACAGGCCCGTTCCAATCCCAGATTCTTCCGCAAAGGGAACCGCCCGTGGATCCTCCGCGCCCGCCGTCTTCTCAGAGGGGGAATTCTCTGATCGGCAGGCAGTAGGCAGCGGGCAGTAGGCAGTGGTCTCCGCCTTGATCAGAATCCGGCTTTCTTGAGATATGAATACCGGGAACCCGCTGTCCAGACCCTTGGGAATCTCAGATTATTCCTATTTCTGCCCACTGCCCGCTGCTCACTGCCCACTGCCCTTTACAATCATATACAATTAAGCACATTGTGGTGACAATCGACGCTTGCGGGTTCGCTATACTGCTGCCGAATCTTCAGGAGACTGTATGCAGTTTTGGGGATCGCCAGCTTCGCCATATGAAAAGTTCCTTCGTTCGGGGAACATTTCCTACCTCTATCAAATGGATCGCTTCGACATGGTTATCGTCGCGGCGTATTTCATCGTGCTCGCGATCCTGAGCTTTTACGGTTTTCATCGCTATCTGATGGTCTTCCTTTTCAACCGCTACCGCAAACGTGCAGCGGTTGTCCGGGAGCGATTCGAAGAGCTTCCGCGCGTTACGGTTCAGATCCCCGTTTATAACGAGATGTATGTGGTCAAGCGAGTGATCGATGCCGTTTGCGCGTTCGACTATCCGAGGGACCGCCTGGACATCCAGGTGCTTGACGATTCCACCGATGAGACTCAGGCGATCGCGCTTGACGCGGTCGAGGGGTGGCGCAACCTCGGGCTGGACATCTCCTATATCCATCGCGACGACCGCACGGGATTCAAGGCGGGTGCGCTCGAGAACGGCCTCAAAGTCGCCCAGGGCGAGTTTGTCGCGGTCTTTGATGCCGATTTCGTGCCCGAGCCGGATTTTCTTCTCAAAGGGATTCACCACTTCACCGATCCGCGCGTGGGAATGGTGCAGGGAAGATGGGAGCACATCAATCGCGACTATTCCTTCCTGACAAAGACGCAGGCTATTTTCCTCGACGGCCACTTTATGATGGAGAGCTTCACCCGCTTTCTCAGCGGCCGGTTTTTCAACTTCAACGGCACCGCTGGAATCCTCCGGATCAAGGCGATAGAAGAGGCCGGCGGTTGGGAGCACGACACGCTGACGGAAGATCTCGACCTCAGCTACCGCGCCCAGATGAAGGGATGGAAGTTTGTTTTCCTCCCGGACCTTGCAGTACCGGCCGAACTTCCGGTCGAAATGAACTCTTTTAAGTCGCAGCAGTGCCGTTGGGCCAAGGGTGCGATGCAGACCTGTAAGAAATCCCTGCCCAAGATCCTGCGCGGCGACTTCAGGGCGTGCGAGAAGCTCGAAGCCTGGTATCATCTTACGGGGAATATCTCCTATCCGCTGATGGTAATCCTGGCGCTGATCCTGTTCCCGGCTCTGATCATCCGCTTTAACCAGGGCTGGTTCGAACTTCTCACCATCGACCTGCCGTTATTCATCCTCTCTTTCAGCAGCGTCAGCGCGTTTTACATCACGTCTCAAAGGGCCCTGCACAAGGATTGGCTCAGGAGAATCATCTACCTGCCGGGAGTGATGGCGGTCGGCATTGGCATGACCATTTCCGGGACCAAGGCCGTCCTGGAGGGTGCATTCGGGATCAAGAGCCCCTTCGTGCGGACTCCCAAGTTTTCAGTCGAGGGCAAAAAGGGAGACTGGAAGTCGAAGAAGTATCGGGGCAGCGTTGGATTCCTGACCATAATCGAGCTCACATTCGGCCTGTTTTTCTCCTTCGTGGTTTTTTACGCCTGGGATCTGGGAGTCTATGGGGTCATTCCGTTCCTGATGCTTTTCCAGTTCGGGTATCTCTACACCGGTATCTGGTCGCTCACCCAGGGTCTGAAACACTTCTCGCTTCCGGAGCCGCTGGTGCGGCTCTTCGCCGTCGCGCGGCCGCTCTTCAGCCGGAAGTGGGGTCAGGCCTGACCGGCCCCCGCTTTACCTGTGATCAATTGAAATAAAACCGCAACGGGCGTGACATACTATCTGTGCCCCCCGATGCAGAACTCTTCCCTTGGCGTAGTATTCGCACGCGCGTTAGATTTCTTCGATGAGCCTCAGGTACGTGTCCCGTCAGGGACGCGAAGAGAATAGACCGGCAATTCTCACGATGTCCCTCCGGGACTCAAACTGGTCAAACTCCAGTACCTGAACCGTGAAAAATGCATAAATTCGGGCGCCTTCCTTCGGGGGCCTCACGATGCCATCCGCTCCGCGGGTGGAGCCTCACTTACCGCTTCCGAGTCCCATCGGGGATCTGTGGCCGGCCATGGCCTGAGACTTTGTCGAGCATCTCCCCAGTGAGGTTGAAGTAGTCTTCAGGCGTATCGATGTCTCTTACTGTGGCGGTTTCCTCCGTCGGCAGCACTGCGGCGTCTGCCAGATTCCGCAGGATGACGCTCTTCGCCCCGGTCTCCAATGGGGCATCGAGCAGTTCGCGGAAGAGCGGGCGGCGGAAGATTACGGGATGGCCGCTCTTCGCCCCGCACACCGGATACACCAGCAGCGATTCCGAACTCAGGAACAGGTCGACGAGACTGCCGACGACGCCGGCCGATACTGCGGGCTGATCTACAGGCCAGATGAGACATCCGTCGGCTCGAGCAGGAAGGCTTCTCACGGCGATCTGGATCGAGGAAAGCTGGCCCCGGCTCGGATCGGGATTGATCAGAATCCGGATAGCCCGATCCGCAATCCGAGATTCGATGCGCTGCGCGTCTCGCCCCAGGATTACAAAAGGGTTTACCAGTCCGGCCTCTTGGATGGTGTTGAGGATGCGAGCCAGAAAAATCGAATTGCCCAAAGGCAACAACGCCTTGGGAAATCTCATTCTGCTCGAATCCCCGGCTGCGAGGATTATCGGAGTGATGCCGGAGCGATCTGGATTCACGGCGGATCAAGATAAAGCGATTGAGGTTTATACGCGCGACTTCGCAAACATACCGCATAACCGGGCATTGAGGAAATCCTTTTTCCCACGATTCAGACAGTAGCAAGGTATCCTTCGGTAATACAACAAACCAAAAGCAGCCACGGATTACACCAATTACACTGATTTTTGATGGATTTAAGCAGCGACATCCAAGGCCAATAGCCACGCCGCCACAGAAAAACATAATTGATCCGTGTAATCCGTGTAATCCGTGGCTGCTTTTGAGATCTGAACGCTTCCACTCTCTGAATCGCAGAATCCTGTTTCCACTGGATTGGGAGCATGATGGTAAACTAGCCGCCCGGTACGGCCCGGCATTCATCCGGGCCGTCCTGAACCGATAACGGATTGCCCCGGAGGTTACTCATGAGATCTCGCTATGGCGCCATCGCCGTTTCCATGGTTATTGGTCTTTGCAGAATGGTTTTCGCGCAAAATCCGGTTCAATCTCTCAAAACGCCGGGCGAGACATCCGGTTACAGCAAGTACACGCAGCACGAGGAGGTTGCGAATTTCCTATCCGCCGCGAGCCAGGCGTCCCGACAGGTCAAAATCCAGATTATCGGCAAGACGCTCGAGACCAAAGAACTGCCACCGGTCGAGCTTCGCCTCTGCATCATCACAGAGGAGGGGATCGATAATCCCAGGGCGTTGAACCGCAGGAAGCTCACCTTCCTCATATTCGCCGCGCAGCACGGCAACGAGCAGTCGGGGAAGGAGGCGGCACTTCAGCTCATTCGCGACCTGGCCTTCGGCAATCTCAAGCCCTGGCTCAGGAAGATCAACGTCCTGGTGATTCCGCAGTCGAATCCATTTGGAAACTTTGTCAACCGGCGCACCAACGAGCAGAATCTCGACCTGAACCGGGATCATGTCAAGCTCGAGGCTCCGGAGACCCGGGCGATCCATGCGGTATTCCGGGCCTGGATGCCTGAGGTGACGCTCGACGTGCACGAGAAGGGGGACGACTACTACCGGGTATCAACGGGATGCGTCTCCAATCTCAATATCCACGAAAGCCTGCAGCGTTATTCCAGGGAGAGGGTTTTCCCGGCGCTGGAGAAGCGTGTGTCGGCTGACGGCTTCACGTGGCACGAGTACCTGGTTTCGGACTTTGTGGGAAGCGCCTCGTCCGCCGGAGTCCCGGACAGGCAGGGGGATCGTGTGGCGCGAGAGGTCCTGATGCGTTACAGCACCACGGACCTGAACGACGGCAGAAATGCACCGGGGATTTACCAGACACTCTCCTTCATCCAGGAAGGCGCGTCTCGCCACGATCTGCAGACGCTGGAGGCCCGCACACGCTGGCAATACTCCGGGGTGCGCGCGCTGGTGGAGTTCGCCGCGAACCATGCAAAGGAGATACGCCCCCTGGTCTCACGCCGGAGAGCGGAACTCTTGCGCCAATCCCGCATGCCTTCGGCGCAAAGCCTGGTGCACATGAGGATGGAATATGTGCGGGATCCGAAGGAGCCCGAACTCGTTCTGAAGCAGTTTGAGAGGGCATCGACCGGCGCCGGTGCTTCTGCGGCGGAACCGAAGGTTGTGACTCAGACAGTCAAAAACTGGCTTCCCAGGATTGAATCCAGGCTTGCGGTGCCGCGCGCCGCCGGCTACATCATCCCGTCTGCGCAGAAGGAATTGATGAAAACGCTGTCCGATCACGGCGTCAGCACCGCTGCAATTGCCAAGGACTTCGAGCTCGAGGCTGAAACCTACCGCATCACCGATATCCAGCCTGCGAAGGAGGACTATGTCGCGCCGGAACGAATTGCGGTCGAGAAGCAGCGCACCAGGCTCACCGCGCACCAGGGAGATTTTTTCGTCTCGTGTAACCAACCCGGGGCAAATCTGATAACCTCCCTGCTCGAACCACAGTCCGAATACGGGCTGACCCGTTATCGAGTTTATAAGCTGGCGCCTGCCAAAGGTGAAACATTCTCCATTATCCGTGTGCCGAAGGCCGGTAAAATCCCGGTCACCGCCCGCTGAGGCGGATGATCAAAGCCAGGATCGGGAAGCCGAGTAATGATCAAAGCAGGATCGCTTCCCGCCGCTTGCTTACGCGCGCGGCTCTGTTTTGGAGGACTGCAGAGCCGCGACCGTGAGGGAGCGGTGGAGGCGATCCCTCATGAATTCTCTTCCCGTGGAGGACCGACTGTGTTCGTGCCAGTGAAATTCCGATTCCGAGGAAGATGGTCCCGGCTCAGTTCTGGCCCAGATGTCGACGAGCAAGAAGCGCGGCGCCCAGCGCACCGGCATTGTCCCCCAGAATCCCGGGGAGGATCTTGATGCGCTCGCGGCCGTCCTGCCGCAGCAGATACTCCCAAGCGGTTTTGCGGATCGGGGCCACGAATGCTTCGGCCAGCCTTTCGGCGATGCCTCCGCCGATCACCACCGCTTCGGGATCCAGGGTATTAATCAAATTGGCGACCAGGATTCCGAGATGATACTGCGCGCGTTTCATCACCTGGAGCATCAGCGGATCCCTTTTGGCCAGTGCCCGCATGATGACGCTGCTGGTCATGCGTGTGCGCTTTCGTTCCTTCATGATCTCAGTCACAACGCTTTTTGCGCCGTGACGAATCGCCGTGCGGACATCTCTTTCCATTGCTGTCCTGGAGGCGAGCGCTTCGACGCATCCCTTCTTGCCGCATCCGCAACGAGGGCCGTTTCTTTCGAGCACCATGTGTCCGATCTCGCCGGCTGCGCCACGGTAACCTTCATGGAGCTTGCCCTCGAAAATCAGTCCCCCGCCGATCCCGGTTCCGACGAAAATGCCGATCATATTGCGCATGCCTTTCCCCGCGCCGAGCATGTATTCCGCCATCGTGCCGGCGTTGACGTCGTTTTCCACGAAGACGGGAACGGAAAGAATCGATTCGAGTTTCCCGGCCAAACGGACATTTTCCCAGCCGAGATTCGGCGCCTTGTAGACGATTCCATGCTCGGAATCCACAGCGCCCGGCACGCCTGCGCAAATGGCGCGCACCCTTGTCCAGGGCACACCGGCAGCCGCAACCGCATTTCTGGCATTCGCGGCAATGTCCTTGATGAGACCCGCGGCCGCAACGCCGGATTGGGTGGGCGTCTTTTCAACCGCCAGGATCCGGTTTCTCCGGTCCAGAGCAGCGGCTCGGAGACTGGTGCCGCCGAGGTCAACGCCAAGGATAACATCCGTCTTTTCTGGCAAGCGAGTTTTCCTCCAGGAATGAGTTTGTTGGCAGCAGTGTACTCATTCTCCCGGCGAGTGCAATGACTCGTTTGAAGGAATCCTTAAACGGCGCCGCGAATCTCAAATCCTGAACCACTCCTTTGCCTTGGTGGTTCCGTGATCCCTGATCGGAGCGCTTCTCCTACGAATATTCCCCGTTCCAGAGTGCCTGGAGGAAGTGAGGGTAGGGCAGGATGGAGATTCCATCGACCTCTCTTGGTCGAGACTCCAGGCTCACGCAAACAAAGCGCCTTAGCTTCTTTTCCTCCCTCAAAGCGCGCAGCGATTTCAGATCATTGTGGGCCACATTTTATTTGGCCTTGGCCTCGATCGCCGTGTGATCGGCGATAATAAAATCAACTTCGAAGCCGGATGTTGTGCGCCAGTAACTGAGTGGTTCTTGCGATTTGTAATCCCGGTAGCAGGTCAGTTCGTGCATAAGCCAGGTTTCAAACGCCTGTCCAAACTCAGGCGTCTCGGGCTGAAACTGGCGCCCTTGAAGAGCCGCCGCCACTCCCACGTCGAAAAAGTAGTACTTCGACGATGCCAGCGGTTTACGCCTGAGCGATTTTCGCCATGCGGGCAGCTCGTGCAGGACCAGGGTGTCCTTGAGGATTTCGAAATACTCGTGCACCGTGGTCCGGGCCACCTGAGCATCATTGCCGACGTTGGTAAAATTGACGATGGTGCCGTTGCAGATCGCCGCGACCTTGAGAAGACGGCTGAACGCCAGCACGTTTCGGGTCATTCCTTCTGCCATTATTTCCTGCTGCAGATAAGAACCCACATAGGACTGAAGATCGGCGCAGAAATCGTCCGAAAAATAGATCGACGGCAGCAGCCCGCGATTGAGCGCACGGAGCAGGTCAAACCGCCCGGCCAATTCGTGGAAGGTCAGAGGATGCAGGTATTTTGTGCGCGCCCTGCCTCCCAGAAGGTTTACGCCCCCGCGCCGGAGTTTGCGCGCGCTGGAGCCGGTCAGAAGGAAGCGAATCCCGCGCTCCTCGATGATCCGGTGAACTTCGTTCAGAAGTTCGGGCAGACGCTGGATTTCATCGATGACGACGACATGGTCTTGCGGTGTGAGCTCCTCGGCAATACGTCCGGGATCCCGGCTCAAGGTGAGATAGGTCGCGCTGTCGAGCCAGGCCGCAATGAATTCATCGATTGCATGCCCGTAGGACTGCTGTGATGTTTTGGCTGGAAGGGAGTTGAGAACTGCGGGTTTTGATTGCTCCAGATCGGGAATCCGGAGAACCTTCCTCGTGCAACGAGCGTTTGATCTCTTCTGCTGTTTCGCCATACCCGGCGGCCTTCTTCGCCGCCGGTTCAGTATGCGAAATCATAGAGGTTGTTGACGTGCCTGTGCTCTGTGGACTCGAACGCCGTATCTTGGGAGCTTGACTCAGGGCCACTTGTCCGGATAGCCGACTATACGTCTTTGTGCTATCGCCTGCAAGCGATCGAGCCAATCACGAAAGTGCGGACATTCGCTTCGCATCCTATCAATTCCTACGGCGTGAGCCGCGAGCGTCCCATTGATGACTTTACGATAGGAATTTGCGGCGCCAAGGACACGTTTCGATGGCGCACTTTCAGGATCATCGTTAATATCCTCGGGGTTATCGAACCCGTCACGTATTTCCTGAAACTTTCGGGCGAGGGCTGGATGCTTGATGGCTGCTGCAAAAGCCGTGGGATCGCTGAAAAGCAAGCTTTAGTATTCGTGCAATTGTATGTAAGGAACAAATCTGATGTCCGGTCGAAGATCAGGAATCTCATGGCAGATGTCTTCCCTCATCGCTTCTTCGATTCTCAGGACCTTCTCAACATTCGAGAGGGGTGGCGTTAGTGGCATTCCGGGAAAGCCCTGCCCTAATCCGTAGAAGTCCAGCATTGTCGAGCAGTAAGCCGTTCGATCTTGCCTGAGCAAGACCAAGACATCACACTTTACGCGAGCATAGTTTGTCCGGCCACCTTTATGACCCGGCCGTCCCAGTAGGATTGCGAATAGATAGATTTGACGAGGCCAGAAGAACTGTGCAACCAGGTTACCGACGAATGATTCCTCAGTTGGACCCTCGACCACCACATAGACGCGTGTCACAAGCGGGCATCGCCTCCATCTGGAGCGAATTCAGGCGGTCCTTCTTCGCGCGGCCTGCCGCCGAGGACGTTTTTCTGCCAAAGGTCACCCAACGCGTATTCCTGGAGCCACTCTGTAAGTTCGGAGGAATCTAGACGCCGAAACGTTGACTCACCGTGGGTCCTCTGAACGACGATGACGTCTTCTGGGGTAAACTCATTTAACAGCAGGGCCGACTGGGTAGAAATAATCACCTGCTTCGATACGAAAGAGCCGTGTTGCTGCGCCGCCTGCCGAAATAGGTTGCCCAGGAGCGCTAAGGCATAAGGGTGCAACCCAAGTTCGGGCTCATCGAATAGCACTGTTGGCGGACGTACTGGCTGGAGCAAGGCGGTGGCCAAGCAGATGAAACGGAGTGTGCCATCAGACAGTTGGTTCGCACGGAATGGGTAATCTGAATCTTTCTGCTGCCATTCCAATTGAATCATGTCTGGTTTAGTGGGGACCGGGCGGAGTTTGAAATCATCAAAAAAGGGAGCGGCCAAACGCACGACATCACGAATCTGTGAATAGCACCCTGGGCTTGCCTGCCGGATTCGATACAGGAACGGTGCCAGGTTCTCGGCATTGGGACGCAACACCTCATTGTCATTGATTGGCCTTTGACGACGAACGCCGGCAGTTAAGCTCGTATCGTGAAAGTGATATACGACCCAGCTTGAAATGGCCTTGTAGACATAATGGGGAACACCACGTCTGGCCCCCCGCACCCCGGCATCGTCCTTGTGGTCCTTGAGTTTGGCCTCGGCATACCCCGAACCCAAAGAAGTACGGTCCGTCACAGGATCTCCTCGAAAAACGGTTGTCTCTTCAGCGAAGACCAGGCGATTGTCAACGGTGGGGGCTAGACTGAATTCATAACCATTGCGTCCGAAATGGAGTTTGACGACCAGTCGTTGAGTCACCTGTGGCCCAAGGTAGAGGCACGCGTCCGCACCACCTTCCATCGTCGTGAGAGCCGCCTGGAGCCTTTGCTCAATCAATTCCTTCAAGAGACGAAAAAAACCAACGAAATTGCTTTTGCCAGCTCCGTTTGCACCGATCAGCACGTTCAAAGACCGCAGTTCGAACTCCTCGAGCTTACGAATGGACTTGAACCCTTCGACTGTCAGCTGCTTGATAGTATCGCTCATTGAGAGGATTCCCCGCGCTCAATTCGTAAAACGCCAACATAGGTTACACCAGAACGATTTTGGCTGGTAGCTGGCCGTTGTCAGTAGCACCTCCCGATATGGGCAGCATCAGCGCACGTTAGCCGGAAAATGGGGAACAGGGTTGTCGGGGGAAGTGCAAGGCTGGGCCACATGGGCGTATTACGCGCATACCGTACAAGTGGCAGGGCGTCCGAAGCGAGCCGGCTCAGTTCCGCCACTTCTCCGATAAGCCGACGATACGACCGAGTGGTATCTCCGTGCCAACATTGCTGGTATCAGCGAACCACCTCCCACTCTTTTGTCGGGCTCGAGCGCCACCGACGGCGATTGATGGCGGAGCGCAGGCTTCGACCCTACCCTCTCCTTCGAACGACCTGGATGGTCTCGTCGAGGCGCTGGAGAAAACGGGATCGGTCGCGGTTCTCGAAGGGAGCGGGCCCACCCGTTATCGTTCCGAGTTCTCGAAGATGGGCCAGCAACGCCCGGCTTGCAAGGGCCTCGCCGATGGAGTCCTGGGTGAACGTATCGCCGCGTGGACCGAGCACAAGGGCTCCCCTGTCGAGGCAACGCGCGGCCAAAGGGATGTCCCCCGAGACTACAATGTCGTTCGCCGCGACATGCTCAACAATCCAGTCATCGACAGCGTCGAACTGCCCTTTGACAACCACAAGCTCGACCCAGTCCCCATAAGGAATGCGAATCCGCGAGTTGGCGACCACGGTGACGTGGAGTCTGTATCGCTGCGCTACGCGGTACACTTCCTGCTTTACGGGGCAGCCATCGGCATCGATGAGTATGTCAAGCACTTTGGACCTTTCCTGCCATCCGTGAGCCCTGCTCGGCAAATAGCGCCACTCTTGTGCATACTCCTTTTCCGGTCTTAAAAATCGGCACCAGGTGCATAGGGTAGGCTAAAACGGACAAAAGAAGCCAATAAATTACCCCACACCTCCGTAACCAACGGAGGTGAAGGTAATCATGCGACGAGATTGGAGCAAGATCGGAGAGATTGCCGAAAAAA
>Ga0315273_10013110_pt1 | contig 10641 bp, 14 predicted proteins | sample YL17G02_0_MG_FD_205753 | JGI IMG/M metagenome (GOLD analysis project Ga0315273, IMG submission 205753) | Sediment microbial communities from Yellowstone Lake, YNP, Wyoming, USA - YL17G02_0 | ecosystem: Environmental > Aquatic > Freshwater > Lake > Sediment | place: USA: Wyoming | collected... | reverse complement strand
TGGGATGATTTGGGCAACATACTAAATGGCTCATAGTAATATTATTAATATTAGGTGTGATATAAACAAGACGCCATTTGTCTTCATATTTTTGCGAATAATATCCTCCATACCCTTTACAAATAAAATCCCCGTACCATTGATTAGTTCCATTTTCATAAACACAAGCGCAGTCATAATAAATAAATCCTATACTTGGATTTGAATTAAATAAATCGGCTGATTCTTGTAAAACATATGGCATTAATTCATCATCGTGATCCATTTCTACAAGATATTTTCCTCGACATAATCCAATAGTTTCATTTTTTACATTTCCGATACTTCCATTATTATTTGAACGGCGATAAAAACGTATACGCGAGTCGTCTGAAAAATTAGTTCTTAAAAACTGAAAATTTAAATCATCAGGAGAGTCGTCAATAATAACCCATTCCCAATCAAGTAATGTTTGTTTTTGAAGACTTTTGTAAACTCGTAATATTTTGTCATAAGAGTTATATGATGGTGTAAAAAGAGAAAAAGTAGGTCTTGTATGTAAGCGATCGATAGAACATAAGTTGATATATGTATTATTAATTAATTGATTGAATAGAGTGATATCAATATCATTTGTTATATGAATATGCCTTTTTAACATTTCTTTAGATATTACAGTTAATAATTCGTTACAATACTCTTCTTTATCGTCACCATATGTAATCAACAACTGAAAATTAGAGTTATGTAAGTTTTTGACATATTCAACTGAATCAGCTATAAAAATAGAACAATCTAATGTAGATGAGTTTTGAATAAAAAAATTATCTATACTATTGAATTTTTCTTTACGATAAAATATAACAAAAGGATATTTCATTATATTTTATAAGTGCTAAATGTTTAAATACTATTTTTATTATTTATTAAATAATTATTTTTTTTTTAAATTAAATTAAAATTCTGGTGTATGTTTTTTAAATAGACAACCTTGTGCCATTAAATTTCTAATTTCACTTGTAACAATTTGTGGATTTTGATGATCACAATTTGTCGTCCAAATTTTGACAATACAGAAATTTTTCTTTGGTGATACTGTTATTCCTGTAACGCAATTAACAAATGTGCTGTTAGCACCAATGGTGTCTCCTACTAGAACATATGTAATATCTCTCCAAACTTCAAATACATTTTTATTAGAAACTTTATACGAAAAGCATCCACCATTTCTATTTTTTGGATCTTCCCACATAGGTGTAATTCCATCTCTCATAATAAATAACATACAATTTTTAATCAAATCCGCTGGTAAGGTCTCAGTAATACCAATTGTTTCTTCAACCGTTTTAAATTGACATATTTTTTTATAACTTTTAACTGTCCAATCAGGATCTTGGGGTAAATGAGCCCATAGATTCCATTTACATTTTAACTTGTTAAAAGAAGCATTATCGGAATGACCTGTTGACATTTTACTTGTAGCTGACATTGTTAAATCTGTATGAAAGGTTTCCATTGTATATTAATTATTTCAATTTTTTTTAAGTGATTTTAAAATATATATTAATTAAATAAATAAATTAATTAATTTTTTTTTTGTTCATTTTCTTTTTCATCTTTACAAGAAATGATTTCATAATCATTTTCATTTATTATTATACTTTGATGTGGTAATATATTAATTAGATTAACATTATTATCAATAATAGTAACATTATAATTAAAATTGTCTTCATCAACCTGTAAATTTAGAATATTTTTAATATAATATTTAAAAAAAAGTTTATTTAAACAATTATTAACAATATAATAGTTATAATAGGTATAATTGCAGTCTTTTAAATTGACCAAATATTTATTATTATTGTAATCTAAATCAATTGCGATAAATTTCACATTTGATAATTTATAATTGAGTGTTTTAGGTATTTTGTTATAAAATATATAATCTATACAACCATTCTCATTTTTATCACTATCACATAACATAAGAGTGTACGGTTGAGATGAGTTAAAATAATTTCCAATAGCATGAATATCTTTATCTTCAATAAATATAGTTTTTATTTTATTTCCATCATTATCAATTACAATAAATTTTTTAATAACTATTGCTACAATCCAACCTTTGTCTTTTAAATATTTATCACAATACGTATTTAAACGTGTTACTTTAGTGTCTATATAATTGTTTATTTTATGTAAATATAGTTGACACCAACTAAACGCATATAATAATTTATATAATAATTTATATGAAATATTTATTGTTTGTGAAGTTAAATTAATCTTTAAAGATTTAATTGTATTAATGAAATAATTCATATATATATTTGTTATATGAATTATTATTTAAATTGTTTTAATTATTCTTTTATTTTATCTGATTTAATTCAAAATTCAAACTATCTTGGAATATAAAATATTCCCAAAAATCACCATAATATGGATTACATATACAACAATTACATCCACATAATGTTTCATTTTGTTCACTATAATATTCATCAATATCAATATCAATAAGTTTTTTAATGTTTTGTTTATATATTTGTTTTGTTTTTATTTTTCGCATATTATCATATAATTAAAATATTTTAAAGTTGTTTTAATTAAATGTTATTTTTTGAACTAAATATTAAATTTCCATCTTTTTTTGTGGGTTTACCATTACAATTATCACATTTTATTTTTAATTTTCCAGTTGAAGGATCTAACCCAAAAACATAAAGCAATATTGCTACTATTATTGACATAAAAATAAACGGAATAAACACAATCATCCAAGATATAATACCCATTCCTGTTTCACATAATGTATTTAAAAGTATTGTAATTATTATCATTACAATTATTTTTAAAAATGCGGTATTATATAATCCTTTAAATGTATCTATTATTATTTGTGTTAATGAAAATGCAACATATATTAGAGCTGGTGCACAAAGATCTAACATTATTATATATATAGAAAAGAGATTTAATTAAAGATTGGTTCACCGTCCTTGATTATTCCTACTTTTTTACCAATATCTCCATCCTTTGTCATTTCATATAAAATGCCATTTTCTTCATCTGTAGCAAAATATGTTACATCATCTATTTCAATTTCAAATACTTCTTCTTCATCCTCTTCTTGTTCTTGTTCTTGTTCTTGTTCTTGTTCTTCTTCTTGTTTTTTTTCTTCAATAACAATTGTTACGTTATTTTCACTTGAAGTTTCTAATTCGTCTTCTGTATGAACCTCTTCTTCTTCCTCTTCCTCTTCCTCTATATCCTCTTCTTCTTTAATTATTTCTTCTACTACATCTTGTTCTTCAACTACAACTTCTATATCTTGTTCTTGTTCTTCTTCAATTACTGATTCAACGACTTCTTTAAGTACTTCTTCAACGACTTCTACAACTTGTTCTTCTTTAACTATAACTTCTTCATTAATAACTTCTTCAACAATAACATTTTTATTATTTCCTAAATATTCAACCTCATCTTCTTCTTTATTTAAAATAATATCTTGAATTATTATTTCTTCTTTTATCACAATTTCATTATATGGTTGTGTTTTTTCTTCTTTAGGTGACTCATTAACAATCCCAAGATAACTATGCAATGTTTGTTGTCCTTTGATTTGGTATTTAAAAAAAGTACTAGGATTGTCATCCGCAATAGTATTATTTTTTATAAAAGTAATTTCTTCTTCAAGTTCACTAATTTTCATAGTTAATTTACAAATTGTATTATTACTTGTTTTTAATGTATTATTTAAATTATACATCTCATTTTCTAATTTTTTAATTTGTTCACCAAAATTATTTGTATTATCATTTGTATCTGTATTATCATTTGTATCTGTATTTGCCTTTAATTTTTCTAACATTAAATACATTTGTTCAATAGTTGCCATTTGTATTAACTTTTCAAGATTATTCATAGTAGACATTATAGGATAATATATTATATAACAATTCGTTTAATATGATTTAAAAAATATTTAATCTATTTATATATGAGTGATAAAATAAGTTTTTTTAATAATGATGATTTAAATAAGCATTTAAATATTGTCTTATCTCAAACAAATTATACAGAAGAAGAAGCAAGAGAAAAATTACAATTATTTAATTGTGATTATATGAAAGTTATAAGAGAATATATGGGAATTCCTGATAAAAAAGTTAAAAAAGTTAAATCAGTTAATCAAGAAATTTTTAGGCAAATTAGAACAACACTTGATAGCTCAATGAAAGAATATAGAGAAAAAAATCCAATTGATATCAATCAAATTATTGATAATTTTAACGAGTCAGATAAACGCGAACATAATAAAAACTATTGATTATTATTCCCAAATTTTTCTGTTAAAATGGAACTTTTATTTTGTTTTTTTCTTGGTAGACGTGTCTTCGAATTATAATTATTTGATGGTATAATTTTATTGTTTAAAATAAAATCGTCATTATCTTCGTGTAACTCTGGTAATATTCGTGTTAGTGGTTTATCAACAATAAGAAACAATCTTTCATTTCTTAATAAAGATCTATATTCTTGTATTGATAAATTTCCATAATACTTTTCTAACATATAATATGGATTAGGAGCTGGTTTAATGTTTTTCTTATAATTATATATTTTGGTATAAATATGATTAAATAAGTGATAACGTTCAAATTTTGTTGAACTATCAATATTTTCATTCATTAAATATGCAACTCCGCATTCGGGACTACAGAAACAACCATATACATTATAAGTGCCGTTAATAAAGTGTTTAGGAATATAAATTGGCGGATTGTCAAATTCACAAGTATCCCAGAAACACGATGAACGTTTATTATTTACATTATTAATATGTAAATTATGTTCTAATTGCTTTAATTTTTTGGATATTTCTTTGTTTGGGTCTTTACAAACAGATTCATCGTCATCATCATCGTTATATTCTTCACATATATTATCTAATATTGCATCATTTAAATTGATGTTTTCATTTCCAATTAATTCAAAACTTAAATCATTTTTACAATTTGAAAAGTTATAACACTCTAAAAAAGAGTTATTTTGTGGATGTGTTTGCAAGTCTTTCATTGAACATTTTAAATGTAGAATTACATTTGATTTTTCATCTTTTTGCTCTATATTTGTAGTTATATGTTGTATTATTTTTCCTCCCTTTGGTTTTCTTCCTCGTTTTTTTGCTATTTTTGGTTCTTCTGATAATGTAATTATATTAGTTAATTCAGTGTTAATCAATTGTGAAATATTATTTTCATCATATAAATTATTGTCTACATTATTTTCAATTTCAGAAACATCAAGATTAATTATATTTGGTATTTCTGTTTGAACTTGGTTTGATTTATTATCTTTTTCATTAGATAAAAAATATGTAATATTTAACGAAGCCATTAATTCTTTTTTAGATTTACGGCCTCGCTTAGCTTTTATAGGTGTTATAGCGTTAGTAGTTGCATTAGTAGTTATAACATTAGTTGTAGTACTGGTTAGTTCTTTGGTTTTGTTATTTTTTGGTGCCATTATATTATTATAAAAATTGAATTTATATTGTTTTTATATATTATTTATCCATTTTGTAATTCACATATTTTTATTATATTATTCCTTACATCAAATAAAACCAGTTCCAAACAATATTAAAATTTAAATTAAGATTCATAACAACTTCTACAAACGGGTATATAATTATCAGATCCAACAACAGTTTGTTCTTTTTCAGAAGTAATGCGTTTTGAGAAAATTCCCGGAGTTCCATTTTTACATAAGCTACATAATGATGTTAGTTTGGTAACCTTATCACATAACGGAATTAAATTTAATATTTGTCCAAATTTCTTACGTTCAAAGTCGCCATCTAATCCACAAATATATATTTTTTTTTTCTGTGCCAACATTTTTTCAACAAATTCTTCAAGATCCAAAAAGAATTGCCCTTCATTAATTAATATGACATCACTTCTAATATTCGCTTGTAAATCCAATAGGTTTTCAGTCTTTAAACAAGGAATTTTTATTTGGTCGTGGGTTGACATCAAATTATCATCATAACGATTATCAATAATATGATTAATTACAATAACAGATATATTACAAAACTGACATTGTTTATAAATTTCAACTAATCTACTTGTTTTTCCTGAGTACATTGACCCTAATATGATTTCCAAATATCCGGATTTTATTTGTTCCATTGTATATGTGTATGTGTATGTGCAATAATATTTAATATATTATATATTATTAAATATTAAATAAAATATTATAATATAATTAATGACAAGTAATGTGTGGATGGAAAAATTTAGACCAAAAACCCTAGATGATATTGTATTAGATCCTCTAAATAAGAAAATTTTAACAAATATAATTAATACCGGTTATTTTCCAAACTTATTATTTTACGGTCCGCCTGGAACAGGTAAGACAACAACCATAATAAATCTAGTAAATTCATATCAGGAAAAATTAAATCAAAAAAATAAAGAATTAATGATTCATTTAAATGCATCAGATGAACGCGGAATTGACATAATTAGAAGTCAAATAAATCATTTTGTAAATTCAAAAACTATGTACAATCCTGGTATGAAATTTGTTATATTAGATGAAGTAGATTATATGACAAAAAATGCTCAACAAGCATTACGTTATCTTTTACAAAATTTTTCAAATTCAGTCCGTTTTTGTTTAATATGTAATTATATTAGTCGCATCGATGAAGGTTTACAAAATGAGTTTTTAAGATTAAGATTTAACCAACTTCCAGAAAAAGATATAATAAAATTTTTAAATAATATTTCTATTTCCGAAAACCTATATTTTGATGAAAAATCACTATATTTAATACAAAAGTTATATAAATCGGATATAAGAAGTATGATAAATTTTATGCAGTCAAATCAACATATAAAAGATAATAATATATATGTTATTGATGATAGTGTTTGGGATAGTTTATTTGATAAAATAAAAAATCACGACGATTTGGCATCTCTAAAAGTATTTATTAATAATATAAGTTGTCAATATAATATTGATAAAAAAAATATAATTAAGGATTTTTTGAATTATATTATTCGTAATAAGGAAGATTTGAATGTTCCTGAATATTTTAAATTTGTTGAAAATATCATACATTTTGAAGATTGTAAAAACAGCGATTATGTAAATTATTCATTAATTAAATTATCCACATTATTGAAAGAATCATATTGATTCATCCTTAATTGTAACTTTAATATAAAGTCATTTGGAGGGGAGCTTTTTGAAGGGTCAAAAAAACTATTGTTTAAACTATATTCATTTTCTCTAAAGCTTACCTTCTTGGTTGTAGGTGAATGTTGTGGGATAGGTATAATTTTACTTCTTTCATAAATGATTTTTTGTTTATAGCTATTCATTATTCTATATGAAGAGAAAATAATTGAAATAAATAATTGAAATAAATTAATTTAAAGAATATAAAGACATATACCAAAGTAACTAATATGACAGCGATCATGAATATTGACGATGAATGGTCTTCTTATTTAATTGATAAACAAGAGGATGTTTCATCAGATGAAGAAAATATAAATACCAATAATTCTAATGAATGTAATGAATATTCTGAAGAATTGTTTATGAATGAACCAGTGCCTGAACCTACTGAAATTTACATTTCCACAAAATCAAAGATTGCGTATCTTACTGAACCTATTGACTTAAAAATATTTTGGGATATTCCGGTAATTCCTTATGCTACAGCTAATAATGGTGTTATTAAAAAACAAATAAAAATAAATTCAAAAACACCAGAGGAATTAGAATTTCTTCAAGAACGTTTACAAAGTGAGTTATATTATGAACAGCATATAATGTCTCATATTGATAACCCAAATGGTCGTATTAAGTTTAAAGATATACGAAAAATTACTATTGGCATATCTAAAAAAGATATTTTAAGTTATCGTTCAAAAAAGAAACAGGCATTTTATAATTGTTTTGTAATGATACTTCGTATTAAAATAGACGATTTATTTAGAGAATTTCATACAAAAGTATTCAATACTGGTAAACTAGAATTACCCGGAGTTCAAAGTGAAAAAATGTATTATACTGTTTTAAATTATGTTCTTGAAATTTTACAACCATATCATACAAATCAATTAAAATATTATGAACACAATGATACTGTTTTAATTAATTCAAATTTTAATTGTGGGTTTTTTATAAATCGTGAAATTTTATTTGATATTATTAAAAATAAATATAATATTCAAGCTATTTACGACCCTTGTTCATATCCAGGAATTCAATGTAAGTTTCATTATAATAATGATATTGCCATCCAAACTGGGATGCAAATTAGTTCAGAAAATAAAGACAAATATACAAATATTACTCAAGTATCATTTATGGTTTTTAGAACTGGAAGTGTTCTTATTGTTGGAATGTGTGATGAAGATATTTTACGAGATATTTATCAATTTGTTAAACTTCTTTTGAAGGAAGAATTTAAATATATTTGTCAAAAAATTATAACCCCATCTGATTTAGCAAATAAAATTAAAAAAAAGAAAATTCGTAGAAAAATAATTCATATTATTGAAGTTGAAGATGAAGATGAAGATTTAGAAAGCATAAAAAAAATAAATAAATTTAAGAAAATTGAAGAAAGAGAAATTATTTAATAACATTCTTTTATCATTTCAAACCCAGATGTTTCAATAAAATTATTAATTGTGAGGTGCGATTCAACACTTTTTATTAACATAGCTTCTTCATCTGTTAATGAAATATTTGTAATTTTTTCTTCAATATCTATTATTTTTTGTAAATATTTTTTATCACAAATAATAGTTTGAATTTCAATAGTTTTACGTAATAATTTTAACTCATCAAAACACAATTTATATTCATTGGATCCATAGTTACAAGTATCATTGTTTAACATAATTTCCAACTCATTATATCTGGTTTTCATTATGTCTAATTCATCATTTGTAATGATTTCAAATGAACGACATTTTATAATAGTTGAATATAGTAACACATCATAATATAAATACAAATCGGGAAATAATTGTCGAGTACGAATATAATTTGTGTTAGCATAACATTCATTTTTTAATTCATAAAAAGCAGAAATAAATGATGATATTTCTTTTGAATTCAAACGTTTATCAAACCTGGTCGGCGTAAATATACTTATTTTAGTTGGATTAATTAATGTTAACATATGTCTATTAGAAGTACATATTGGTAATAAATCATTAAACAAATCAATTGGTTTGGTTAAATGTATAATATAATTAATTCCAAAATAATCACCGTGAACCATCGTATATTTTATTATATTACAAACTCTTTAAATATATGTTAATCACTAAATATATGTTCAACAATCTTATTTAATTCATTATTATTTATAAAATCACCCATTTTTACATCATAAATTTTATATTTAATTATATTTTCATCTATTTTTTTCTTTAAATTTATTTTTTTTATAAATTCATCTAACAAATTAAAAAAATCAACTATCTCTATTTTTGTATTATATAATAACGTAGTAAATTCATTTAAACAATCAATTTGATCATTATTCATTTTATTTTTATTTAATGTTTCACTAATATTTTTAATCAAATTACAAGAAGTATTTATATTCTCATTTTTATAATTATGATTCATTATATATAATACCATACCTTTATACATATTTATATATAAGTTAACTGTGCCAATAATATTTTGTTCTTCTAAACTAAGTTCTTTAATATTTTTTTTACATTCATTGTTTAATTCAAAAATTGTTTTCTTATATACAAATAATATTGCGTCTTTGGAACTCAATTGTAAAAATGTAACATTATCATCTGAAATTTGTTCAATAAATTCGATATAAAAATAGTATGCTTTTTGAGTATGATAAAAGGATAACTCTAAATTTTTTGTATAATAAAAAATAATTGAAAATACATGAATTAACGTTTTAAGACCTCTTTCAAATATAAATTTATTATATTTTTTGTTTTTTTTTGCTACTTTTTCTGATATAAAACGCGTATATTCAAGAATAACTTCAATAAATTTGTTTAAAATTTCTAATACCGAATTTTTTATTGATGGTTTATAGTTTGAACTATTATGTAACATATAATGAGAATAATCGCTTAAAATATTATGTACGTTTTTTACATTTTTTCCGTTTTTCATTATAATAATTAATTATATTTTATATTAATATTTTTAAATAAGTATTTAAAGACTTTAAATTTAAGTTTATTATAAATGTCAGTAGAACAAAAATCTGGAAATGCTCTTCCTGCGCAAACAGCCGCAATTACTCAAGGACCATCTGTTACAACTAACAATACTAATTATCGTCTCCCTTGTGATGCTACCTTACAAAATGCTGCTAAATTATCTATTGTTGAAGATAAACCTGTTCTTTTTGATTATTGGACGGACTCCTTAGATAAAAAAGCTCTTATTGGGGTTAGAGAAGGGTCCGGAGAAAAATTGTTAGTTAAGTCGGCCGAGGAATATACTTCTCCTATTGCTAAATTTTATAAATCCTTAACTGAATATATTGTTATTACTGAAAATTCTATTTATGTTGTGGCTAGTGATATTCCTACTCGCAAAATTTCTTAAACATTT
>Ga0315273_10013109_pt1 | contig 10641 bp, 7 predicted proteins | sample YL17G02_0_MG_FD_205753 | JGI IMG/M metagenome (GOLD analysis project Ga0315273, IMG submission 205753) | Sediment microbial communities from Yellowstone Lake, YNP, Wyoming, USA - YL17G02_0 | ecosystem: Environmental > Aquatic > Freshwater > Lake > Sediment | place: USA: Wyoming | collected... | reverse complement strand
GAGCGAGAACGTCCAGCTTCGCCGCAACCTCGACCAGCTCGTGACGCCCAGCACCATCATCGGGGCCAGCCCTCAGATGTCGAAGGTGCTCGAGCTGGTGAAGTCGGTGGCCGACACCGACACCACCGTGCTGATCCGCGGGGAGAGCGGGACGGGCAAGGAACTCATTGCCCAGACCATCCACGCCAACAGCAGGCGGCGCTATTTCCCGATCGTACCGGTCAATTGCGGAGCCGTCCCGGAGTCGCTGCTGGAGAGCGAGCTTTTCGGCCACGAGAAGGGTGCCTTCACCGGCGCCCAGTACCGCCGGAAGGGCAAGCTGGAGATGGCGGACGGCGGCACGCTGTTTCTCGACGAGGTGGGAACGATCAGCGCGCAGATGCAGGTCAATCTGCTGCGCGTGCTCGAGACGAAGGAGTTCACGCGGCTGGGCGGTGCGAAGCCGGTGCACGTGGATTTCCGGGTGCTGTGCGCCACCAACCAGGACCTCGAGAGGCAGGTTCAGGAAGGGAAGTTCCGGGAGGACCTCTATTTCCGCATCAACGTGATCACCATCTCGCTGCCCCCGCTGCGGGACCGCCGGGAGGACATTCCGTCGCTCGCGCAGCACCTCCTCACGAAGTACGCGCGGGAGATGAACCGGCCCTTCACCAGATTCGACCCGGCGGCCATGGATCTCATGGTTCGTTACGATTGGCCCGGCAACGTACGGGAGCTGGCCAACGCTGTCGAACGCGCGCTCGTCGTGGGCAAGGCGCCGACCATCAAGGCCGCGGACCTGCCCGTCCGGGTGAATGAAAAGACGGCTCCGCCGCAGGGGGATACGCTGGCGGACGTCGAGGAGGCGCAGATCAGGGCAATTCTCGAGAGAACCAGCGGCAATGTCACGCGAGCGGCGGAGATTCTCAAGATCGATCGTGTGACGCTGTACAACAAGATCAAGAAGTACGGCCTTCGCGCCTGATCCGCCATGCCGGGCATGGACATCGTACCGATCTATCTCACCGATCGGGAAGGGACGCTAAGGCGGCTGGGAGCGTTGCTGGAGCGGGAGTTCCGCACCAGCGTGCGCTACCGCAATCCCTGGTTCGACCCCGAGGCCAGCTTCGACACTTCGCGGGGGCAATACAGCTCCACGCGGATTCTCAAACAGCTCCTCGACGACCCGCAGGAACCGGCCGAACGAATCCTGGGAGTCACCAGCGTCGACCTGTTCGCGCCCGTGCTGACCTATGTGTTCGGCGAGGCGCAGCTGGGCGGACGAGCGGCCGTCGTCTCGTCGCACCGCCTGCGCAGCGAAGTGTACGGTCTGCCCGCGGACGAGGCGCTGCTCTTCGAAAGGCTCCACAAGGAAGCCGTGCACGAGCTGGGACACACGTTCGGACTCCTGCACTGCGCCAACCAGACCTGCGTCATGCGCTCCGCGGTCTACGCCGAGGAGATCGAACTCAAGTCCGCGGGATTCTGCGAGCTGTGCCGGGCGCTTCTGAAGCGGGCCGCGACGGGCCGCACGGCTTGACGGGCCGCACGGCTTGACGGGGCGATCCCGCGGCCCGAAGATGCGCTCGATGCCACCCCTCAAGCGAAGCCCCTTTCCCATCCGCTGCGCCGGCATGGACGTCGGCAGCAACGCCCTCCGCCTCGCCATCGCCGAATTCACCGGGCCCACGCGATACAAGATCCTCGAGCGGATGCGCGTTCCCATTCGTCTGGGCGAGTCGGTGTTCCAGACGAACCGGATCGCGCCCGACACGATGGACGCGGCGCTGGACGCGTTTCGCTCGTTCCGCCGCCGGATGGAGGCGCACGGCGTCGTGGTCCACCGCGCGGTCGCCACCAGCGCCACGCGCGAGGCAAAGAACCGCGCGGCGTTCATGGAGCGCGTGCACAGCGAGACGGGCATCGATCTGGACCTGATCAGCGGAACCGAGGAGGCGCGGCTCGTCGCGCTCGGCGTCCGCGCCAAGATCTCACTCGCGCGGGGGCGATCCCTGATCCTGGACGTGGGAGGGGGATCCAGCGAATTGGTGCTCGTCTCCCATGGCGAGATCCTCCTCGTCGAGTCGCACGATATCGGCGGAGTGCGCCTCTTGAAGCGGGCGGTGGGAGTGCCGGCGGCGCGTTCCCTGCGTCTGGTGCAGGCGACGCTGCGCTCCGCTCGGTTCCCGCTTCTCGACTCGCTCAAGCGCCACCGCGTTCAGCGGCTTGTCGGCACCGGGGGCAACATCGAGACCCTGGCCTCCCTCGCTGCGAACGGCTCGGGGCGCGACGCCGCGGATCGTGCACCGGTCCGGCTCTCGCTGGCCCGGCTGCGGAAGCTCCTTGCCGAGATGGCGCGCCTGGAGCCGGCGGATCGCGCGCGCCGTTTCGGGATCCGCGCCGATCGCGCCGACGTGATCGTTCCGGTCGGCGCGGTCTTCGAGTACGTCGCGACGCGGATCCGCGCGCGGGAGATCGTAGTGCCGTTCGTCGGCTTGGTGGACGGCGTTCTGCTCGACCTGGCCCAGACGGCGGACACCGCGGGAATGAAGGCGCTGGAGGTCTCCCAGACGCGGAACGCCGCGCTGGCCGTGCTTCGCAAGTACGAGAGCGAACCCAAGCACGCGCGCCGTGTGAGCGCGCTCGCGGTCTCCCTCTTCGATCAGCTCAAGTCCTCCCACGGACTGGGAAAGCGCGACCGCCTTCTCCTGGAAATCGCCGCGCTCCTGCACGAGGTGGGAAACTACATCGGCGCTTCGGGCCATCACCGCCACGCGTACTACATCATCTCCGAGACGCCGATTCTGGGCCTGGGCGACGAAGAACTCCACATCGTGGCCAACGTGGCGCGGTATCATCGGAAGGCTCCGCCCGACCTGAGCCACGAGTGCTACCGAGATCTGCCGGAGCGGGCGCGGCAACGGGTTCGCGTCCTGGCGGCGATCCTGCGTCTGGCGGATGCGCTGGACCACGATCACACGCAGCGCGTCACCGCGGTGACCGCGAAAGCGCGGGGCTCGGAACTGAAGCTCAAGATTCGCACGAAAGGCGACGTGATGCTGGACGAGTGGTCGGTCGGCGAGAAAGGGGATCTCTTCCGTGAGGAGTTCGGAATGAAGCCTGTCGTGGTGGTGCACGATGGCCGAAACTGAGCGCGGCGCGGCGGCGGTGACGGCGACTGTTACGGCGGTGGCCGCGGCATCGAGCGCGCCTCCGGTGATGTCGGTCATCGACGTCGGCTCCAGCGGCGTGCGCATGCTCCTGGCCGAGCTTCGTGCCGACGGCTCCGCCCGCATCCTGGAGGAGGTGCAGAAACCGGTTGCGCTGGGCAGAGAGACGTTCCGGACCGGGATGCTCTCGGCCGCGACGATGCAGAGGGCGGTCAACGTCCTCCGTCAGTTCCGTGCGACGATGGACTCCTACGGAGTGACCCACACGCGCGCGGTGGCGACGAGCGCGGTGCGCGCCGCCTTGAACCGCGACACGTTCGTGGACCGCGTTTTTCTCGCGACCGGAATCGAGCTGGAGGTTATCGAGGGCTCGCAGGAGACGCTGCTCACCTTCGCGGCGGTGCAGAAGGCGCTGGGCTCGCTGCCGGAGTTCTCGCAAGGCGACGCCCTCATGTTCGAGCTGGGTGGGGGCGCCACCGAGTGGGCGCTCATGCGGAACGGAGAAGTCGTCGCGTCCCTGACGCACGACTTCGGCACGGTCCGCATGCGCGAGCTTCTGCGCGCGGAGAGCGGAGATCGCCGGGCCACGACGCGGCTCCTCCAGCACAACGTTCGCGAGATGATGAATGCCGTGAAGCGAACGCTGCCGATAGAGAAGATCAACAACCTGATCGCGATCGGCTCGGAAGCGCGCTTCGCCGCGCGCACGCTGGGCCCGGACCAGGAGATCGGCTCGGTCGCGGGAAAAGACCTGCGCAAGCTGGCGGACCAGATCCTCTCGATGTCCTCGGACGAGGTGGCGGCGACGTTTTCCATCACCGCGTCGGAGGCGGAGTCGTTCGCGCCGGCCTTCCTCGCCTACGCGGAACTGATCCGCCTGAGCCAGGTGGACCGACTTCTGGTTCCGCGCGCCAGCATGCGGGACGGTCTGCTGCTGCAGATGGCGCAGTCGATCCAAACCGGATCCACCGTGTTCTTTCCCGACCAGACCATCGCGGCGGCACTGAACCTTGCGCGGAAGTACCACGCCGACGAGAAGCACGGGCTCCACACCGCGGCTCTGGCGCGGCGAATCTTCGGCGCGACCCAGGCCCAGCACGGGATGGGGGAGGGCGAGCGGCTGCTGCTCGAAGTCGCCTCGATCGTGCACGACGTCGGCGTCTACGTGGCGGCACGCGGGCACGAGCGCCATTCCTACTACCTCCTCGTGAACTCAGAGGTGTTCGGCCTCTCGAAGACGGATCTCGAGATCGTGGCCAACGTCGCGCGGTACCACCGGAGCAGCGGCCCTCAGTCGGATCATCCGGCATACGCCTCGCTCCCGCGCGCTGCGCGTCTGGCCGTGAACCGCCTGGCGGCCATCCTCCGCGTGGCGGACGCGCTGGACAAGGGCCACGCGCAGCGCGTGCAGAATCCGCGCATCGCCGTCGAGGGAGACGAACTCGTCATCGACGTGCAGGGCGCGGAGGATCTCGCGCTGGAACGGATGACGCTCGACAAGAAGGGCGGCCTCTTCGAGGAGGTGTTCGGATTGAGGCCGGTGCTCCGGGAGATCGCGTGAGCGAAGCGCCCACCGAGCCTCGGTACCTGAGCCGCGCCCTGACCTGGCTCGGCTTCAACGGCCGCGTGCTCGAGGAAGCGCAAGATCCCGGGAACTCCGTCGTCGAGCGCGCCCGTTTTCTCGGGATCTTCGCCTCCAACCTCGACGAATTCTTCATGATCCGCGTGGCCGGGCTGCGCGAAGCCGCCCTGGCGGGAGCGGGGCATGGGACTCGCGGCAGCGAGCCCGCGGATACGATCCTGGCCGAGATTGCGGCTCGTACGCGCGAACTCAGCCGCACCGCCTACGCGACGTGGGAGCGAGAGATCGTGCCCGGGCTGCGGGAGGGAGGCGCGCGCTTTCTCTCGCGCGAGGAACTGGCCCCCGAGGAGCGCGTCTTCCTGGAAAGATTGTTCGCGCGCGAGATCCTTCCGGTTCTGACACCCGCCGCCATCGAGCCCGAGCTTCCGTTCCCGCGGGTCACGAATCTCACGCTCACCCTCGCCGTGCGCTTGGGGCGCGGCGCGGACCCGGAGCGGTTCGCCATCGTACAGCTTCCTCGGATGAGCGCCCGGTGGATCCAGGTGGGTGGCCAAGGGGGCGCGCGCTTCGTCCTGCTCGAAGAGGTCGTGCGACACCACCTGGGGGATCTTTTCCCCGGCTACGAAATCAAGGAGGCGGCCGCGTTCCGGGTCACGCGCGACGCCGATTTCGCGACCGACGATCAGGAGGCGGAGGATCTGGTCGAGGCGGTGAGGCTGATGCTCAAGCAGCGCCGAACCGGCGACCCGGTACGGCTGGAGGTGGAGGCCTCGGCGAGCGAGGAAATCGTGGGCAGGTTGACGGCTGCGCTCGAGCTTGCCCCCGCCGACGTCTACCGCGTACCGGGGCCCCTGGACCTCAAGTTCCTGATGGATTTCGCGAAGCTTCCGTCATTTGCCGGCGCGCGCTCCGCACCGTGGGCTCCGCAGCCGTCGCCCGACGTTCCGCCGGGGGAGGCCATCTGGGAGGCGATCGCCGAGCGCGACATCCTTCTCTTCCACCCATACGAAAGCTTCGAGCCGGTGCTGCGCCTGCTGCGGCTGGCATCGGAGGACCCGGCGGTGCTCGCGATCAAGCAGGTGCTCTACCGCACGTCGTCCGACTCGCAGGTCGTGCGCGCCCTGGAGCGCGCTGCCGAAAACGGTAAACAGGTCACGGTCCTGCTCGAATTGCAGGCGCGGTTCGACGAAGAGCGGAACGTGACCTGGGCGCGGCGCCTCGAGGACGCGGGGGCGCAGGTTCTCTACGGGCTGGCGGGGCTCAAGACCCACGCCAAGGCGCTCCTGATCGTGCGGCGCGGCCCGGAGGGGATCGAGCGGTACGCGCACGTCGGCACGGGAAACTACAACGAGCGCACGATGCTCGAGTACTCCGACCTGAGCCTCCTCTCCGCGGACGAGGATCTCTGCGGGGACCTGACCGCGTTCTTCAACGTCGTGACCGGGTACTCCGAGCCCTTGCCGTGGCGAAAGATCGCGATGGCGCCTTTGGGGCTTCGGGCTCGCTTCCTGGGCCTGATCCGACGCGAGATGGAGAAGTCGGCGCCGGAAGAGCCGGGGCAGATCCGCGCGAAGATGAACGCGCTCGTGGACACGACGTTGATCGACGCCCTCTACGAAGCATCGCAGGCGGGAGTGAGGATCGATCTCAACGTGCGCGGCAGCTGTCTTCTGCGTCCGGGTGTAAAGGGACTGAGCGAGAGCATCCGCGTCGTCTCGATCGTGGATCGATTCCTGGAACACTCGAGGATTTTCGAGTTCCGGAACGGCGGCGACGTCGAGGTCTTCATCGGAAGCGCCGATTGGATGCCGCGCAACCTGGACCGGCGCGTGGAGCTGGTCGTGCCGGTCGTCGATTCTGGGCACCGGGCGCGACTCTCCCGGATCCTGGACGCCTTCTTTGCGGACAACGTGAAGGCCCGCGAGCTTCGCGGCGACGGGACGCTGGCAAAGCGCGCGAGCCGAAGGAAGGCGTTCCGGGCGCAGGAAGCGTTTTGGGAGGAGGCGAAGGCGCGCGCCGAGCGTCCGCCCGAGGGCGAGCCGGGCGCGTTCCAGCCCCGGACCCGCGCGCCGGCATAGCGCGCGCCGGCGTAGCGCCGGCCCGGAGGGTAGCAACGTTTGCAGCGTGCCTAGTACCTGAGATCCGCCGTGAATCGGGCCAGCCAGGCCTCGCGACCCGCGCCGGTTACGTTCCCCTCGTTCTCGATGCGCCTGAAGCCCAAGCCCACGCTCACGTCCACGTTGTCCCGCGGAATCCACCGCGCGTCGCCCCAGACCTCGCGGCGCGTTTCCACGACGCCGGAGAGTCCCGAGGACACGTTGCCTTGACCCGTCGTCCACGGAACGCCAAGTCTGCCCTCACCGTGGTTCGCGAAGTCGCCCCTCCACTTGAGCTGCCAATCGCGCGAGAGATCGTATGCGGTCTCGATCGCCACGTTCTCCACGTCGGGTCCGAGGAAATATCCCAGCGGCCGCTCGCGGTGGATGAAATTCTCGCCGTACTCGACGCTGTACGTGTAGTTACTGACGCGCGTGTATTCGCCGAGGAAGTGGATGTAGTGGGGGCCCAGGGGCCGCTCACTGCGAAAGCCGAACTGGTAGCCGAACCGGCTGGGCATGTCCTTGCCCTCGGTCGCGACGTCGTCGAGCAGGAGTTCGCCGTAGAGCGTGAGATCGGGAGACGCCCGCCATGCGGCATCCAGCGAGGCCATGACGTTCGCGCGCTCGGCCGGACGCAGCGAATCCGCGGAGGCCTCGCGGATGCGGATGCGCTCGATCAGGGTGTAGGGGATGATCCCGATGGCGTAGAGCAGATCGATTCCGTCGCCGGAATAGCGCACGGCCTCGGCCAATCCCAGAGTGACGCGCGGCGCGATCTCCACCTCGAGGCGGTGCGCGGCGTGGTAGGCCCCGTCCGCGGGCGAGAGGACGGCGCTCACGGCGCTTCCCGTGATCGAGACGCGCCCTCGGAGCGAGCCCTGCAGCAGGAGCGACGTCATGGGTCCCGCGGCATCCGAGAGCAGAAGCGTTCCGCTGAGACCCGGGCCCCACCGGAAATAGTCGTAGCCCGCCGCGCCCGTCAGCCGGCCCACCCGTCCCGTCAGCTCGCCGCGCAAGAGCGCGACCTCCACGTCCGAGTGAAGCGCGATCGCGTCGATGTATTCGCGCTGTCCGCGCATGCGCGTCAGGCCGATCTCCTCGTACGCGCCGAATCCGGGCCACAGCTGAAGACCCATCCGCGCCGATAGCGAGCTTTCGTCGCGCATCTGCCAGCGCGGATCGCGCGATTCGTCGAAATCGCCCAGCGCGTGGGCCGCGATCGACGCGCGGAACCGCTGCTCACGCGTGCCGGCGTCCGCCAGGGGTCCAGTCTCGTCGGTCTTCGGATCCCAGCCCAGATCGCGGAGCTCGCGCACCAGCTCGCGGCTCAGACGTTGAAAGTGGAGGTCGGTCTCGATCGCATGATCCCCCCGCCACGCTTCGAGGAGCGTGCTCGCGATGTCGGTGCGCGCCAGTGGTCGGGAGTAGACCGGGATGCCGGTAACGAGCCTCCGCGCGAAGAGTGCCTCGAGGTCTTCGTAGTAAGGGCTCCTCGCTTCGAGAAACTCCGCGGGCTGGGCCGCGGCTGACGGAGGACTGAAACCGAGGCTGGCGAGCCCGATGGCGAGTAGAATGATCGCGAGCATGGGTCCGCATCCTACCCCAAAAGGGGTGTGGCCTGGAGAACACAGGGTGTTCCCGGAACGCCTGTACGAGGACCAACGGCAGCGCCCCTTCAGCCGTAACTTGTTTACTTGCAACGAGGTCATCGGTGGCACAACACCTGCTTTACCGTGATGGAAGCAGAGTTGACCATCACACGGAGGGGACCATGCATCCACGTCACTATTCTCGGTTCCTGCGATGGGGGCTGGGACTGTTTGCCATCGCGGCCCTTGCGCCGGACGCCTCCGCGTCCGAACTCCTCAGGCCAGTTCGCCACCACAGTCCACCGTACGAGAGCTACAAACTTCCGGAGTACTTCGCCACGATCGGCGCCGGAGCGTTCGACCCGTCGAGCCAGCCGGGGAGCGGGTTCTACCTGACCGGGAGCGCGGGGTCGGTGCTGGCCCACAAAGTGGACCTGGGGCTCCAGATTTCCTGGTATCACCGCTCGACCGGCGGGGGGGCGGAGTTCGTCTCGTCGGGCACGCTTCCGGACGGCACCGTTGTCCAGACCTCGGTCGAGGGCAATTCCGTCGACACCGACCTGCTCCCGGTCATGGGTGTCCTGCGCGTGCGCTTTCCGATCGCCGGCTCGGGAATCGAGCCCTACGTTGGCGCGGCCGCCGGCTGGGAGTGGCTGACGATCGAGGGGATAGACAACCAGGGCTTCGTGTTCCACAACGACTACGACGGATTCGGCGCTCAGTTTCTCGCGGGGATGAACCTCTCCGTGGGACCGGGGGCGTCGCTCTACGGAGAGGCGGTCTACAACCTGAGCACCGTGCACGCCGAGTTCTACGATCCGTTCTACGATCGCGTCGTGCGCGAGGAGGCCGATTTCGACGGCATTGGGCTTCACGGCGGGTTGCGCCTGCGGTTCTAGTTGTCGCGTGGACGCCTCTTACGGTATTTTACGAGGGAGAGTCGCCGATATCATGCCGGGCCGGGGATCGCCCGGCGTACCGGAACCAAGGAGGGTCTTCCCACGATGAATCGAAACGCGCTCCACCTGGCAGCGCTCGTTGTGACCGCGGGGCTGCTCTCGCTCGCCCCGCTCGCGTCCGCCCAGCAGGGCACCACGCAGAGCCGCTCGTCGTCTTCGAACACAAGCTTCGGACTGAGAGGAATCGGCGCCCGTCTTGGGTACGTGGATCCCGAGGACGCCAGCGGAACCATCGCGTACGGCTTCCACGTGGATCTGGGACAGCCGGTTCACAGCGTGAATTTGGTTCCGCTCCTCGAATACTGGAAGGCCGGAGCCTCGGGCGTGAACAAGAGTGACTTGATGGTAGGCACGAACGTGAACGTCGATTTCCCGCTCCAGGGCGGCACCGTCATTCCGTACCTCGGCGGAGGCTTGGGGTGGCACCACGTCACTACCGATCTGCCGGAGACATCGGAGGACAAATTCGGCTTTCACCTCCTCGGCGGCGTCAAGAATCAGGTGATGCCCAATCTGGGGCTGTTCGGGGAACTCCGGTTCTCGCTGGTGGACAGTACCGATCAGTTCAAGCTCATGGGTGGCATGACCTATTACTTCCTCTACTAGCAATCGACCAAAGGAGCCTGATATGAAGTTCTTGAAGCTTGCTGCGGTCGTAGTCTTGGCGCTCGTTCTCGCGCTGGCGCTCTCCGCGTGCAACAAGAAGGCCGAAACCGAATCGCAGACGGGCGAGGGGTACGGGACGGAAACGCCGCCGGCCGATCAGACGGCGCAGTCGGCGCCGTCCGCCGAGCAGCAGCCGCCGGAGCCGGCGCCGGTGGCGGAGAAGCCCGCTGCGAAGCCGAGCGCGAAGCCGAGCACGAAGACCACGAGCACCAAGAGCGGGACGGCCGCGGCCCCGGCGAGCATGGCCAAGACCTACGAGATTCCGGTCGGCACGATGTTCGACGTGGCGATGACGACGCCGATGAGCACCAAGACCTCGAATGTGGGCGACGCGATCGAGGGCAAACTGATCTCTCCGATCACCAGGGATGGCATCGTGATTGCCGATGCGGGCGCGACGGTGCGCGGCGAGCTCAAAGCGGTGAAGCGCGCTTCCCGCGCGAAAGGGGAGGAGGACCGCGCGTCTCTGGACTTCGTGTTCACCTCGATCCAGACGGTGGACGGCGACAAGCCGCTCCATGCGACCGTCACGAATAGCGAGGGAAAGCTGATTGCGACCAGCACGAGCACCCGCGACAAGCTGATCATCGCCGGGAG
>Ga0315273_10013105_pt1 | contig 10642 bp, 10 predicted proteins | sample YL17G02_0_MG_FD_205753 | JGI IMG/M metagenome (GOLD analysis project Ga0315273, IMG submission 205753) | Sediment microbial communities from Yellowstone Lake, YNP, Wyoming, USA - YL17G02_0 | ecosystem: Environmental > Aquatic > Freshwater > Lake > Sediment | place: USA: Wyoming | collected... | reverse complement strand
CAGGGCCAGAACCACACACGATGGAGGACGCCGCCATGCCGAACATCGGCATCCGCGACTTGAAGGCGCACGCATCGGACATTCTCCGCGACGTAAGCGACGCACGCACCCGGTACGTCGTGACGCGCCGGGGCCAGCCGGTCGCCGTGATCATCCCCTATTCACCCAGAAAAGCGGGGCAGGTACTCACGCGCGAGGAGGGCTGGGCGCGGTTCTTCGAGGCGAGTGAGCAGCTGGGCCGAGAGTGGAAAACACCCCTGACGGCCGTCGAGATCCTCGGGGAGATTCGTCGGTAACAATTGCGCTGCGCGCATCCCGTGGGTGCGCCTGTTAGGCGACGCTCAGCGGCTTGATGCGCAGCACGGTGTCCCTGATCGCGGCCTCCGCGTCCCAAAGGTCGACTGCCCGCTGAAGGTTCAGCCAGAACTCTGCTGAGTTGCCGAAGAGACGTGAGAGACGCAGGGCCATCTCAGGACTGACTGCACGACGCTCCCGAAGGAGTTCGTTCACCGTCTGGCGAGAGACGCCGAGGTCCGTCGCCAGGCTCGTCACCGTGAGTCCGTAGTCCGGTATGAAGTCTTCGCGCAGTATCTCGCCGGGATGGGTGGGACGGCGCTTCAACTGCCCGGTGTTCGCAATGCTCACGTCACACCTCGTCTCAGTGGTAGTCGCAGATTTCGACGTCGTAGGCGTCACCGTCTTTGAGCCGGAAGCAGATTCGCCACTGGTCGTTGACGGAGATCGAGTACTGACCCTCGCGGCCGCGTTCGAGCGCATGCAGTCGGTTGCCCGGTGGAACCTTGAGGTCATCCAACCGGGTTGCGGCGTTCACCTGCTCGAGCTTACGCGCAGCCCGCCTCGCGATGTCCGGCGGGAAGCGGCGTGACGTGCCCGTCACGTACAAGTCCTGGGTGTGTTCATCCGCGAACGTCTTGATCACGCGTCAAACGTAACGCATCACGTGACACATGTCAAGATGGGACGAGGTCAGACCTCGCCGGCAGCCGCGCGAATCGCCCCCTGCGCATCCCACGGGTCGCTGATCTCGACGAAGGCCCACCGCCCGAAGCCGCCGTGGTTGTTCACCGCCGGCACCCAGAGCGACCGCGCCGCCGCCACCTTGGCCGCCTTGTCCTTGCGCGCCTCACCCGATACTTCGAGGATCAGGTTGAGAATCGCGCCGCCGTCTGTCGCGTCGCCGTCTGTAGCGTCGCCACCTGCTGCGTCGCCGTCTGTAGCATCGCCACCAGCCCCGCCGCCACCCGTCGCCGCGGATCCTTCCCCGGTCCGCATGGCGTAGGCCTCCACTTCGGGCATGTCTTCCAGGGTCTGGGCCATCTTCTGCTCCCAGGGCTCAGTGTCGGCCACCACGTGCGACAGGTGGCACTTGGCCGGGTCGGTGGTGCACACGGGGCGGGATGCGAACGTGTTGAGCGCCTGCCACGCGATGAGCATGGCCATGAGCACCGTCTTGCCGCTGCCGGGTGGCCATCTTGAAGGCGATACGGAAGAGACCGGGGTTCGCGGCCCGGTTGAACTCGCGCAGCTGGTTCTCGATCCAAGAATCTTCAAGCCTGCCGGCCACCTCGCCGAGGTAGATGGCCGTCTCCGGCGCCTCGATCTGGCAGAAGAAGAGCCGGCGCTCTCGCCCAGGCTCGCACCAATAGTCGAGCGGGAGCTTGGTGGTACGGGCGACCCCAAGGTGGCTCGCCCGCCGCCACTGCCCCACGCGGCCCCGCACCTGGTTGATGAACTCGTTCTCCTTGATGCGATCGATGGTCCACTCGTTGTCGAGTACGAGCTGCTTGCCCTTCTTCTTGGCGGCCGGAATGGGCACGAAGTAGGAGCTGACGCGCCGGCTCTCCACGGTCTCGTCGGTGATGCCGTCGTCGCCGAACTTGAAATGCCGCTTGGGCTCCACGTAGGGGGAGTTGAGGATGGGGTTCTCGATGACAACCTGGGGCACCGATCTCCCTTCGAGATCCTGAGCGAAGCGGCATGACGCGCCCATCGTACAACGTCGGCGCCCTCGTACAACGTCGGCGCCATCGTATAACGTCGGCGCCGCTGCACAAAGTCGCTGCGGAGCTTGCGCTTTTCCCTTGCCCGTCATACTCTCAGCGGGGGCTTTCGAATGCCGCGAGAATGAGTCCGTATCCTCGCATGGACAATGTCACGAACAAAGGGGGGTTCACATGTTGAGCAGGCGTAGTGTTCTAGCTCGGCGCGCGGAGCGGGGAGTGACCGGTGTGGTCTTGCTCACCGCGGTTCTGTTGTTGCTGACAGTGTCCCCTGCACTGGCCTTCCCAGACGTCCCTCCCTCCCATCCCTACAGCACCGCCATCGACGGGATGGCGGCCGCCGCCATCATTGGTGGCTTCGACAACGGCACCTTCGGCCCGGACAAGCTGGTAATCCGGCAGCAGTTCGCCAAGATGGTCGTCCTCACCCTGGATCTACCGGTAGCCGAGACCGATTTTCCGGACCCCGCCGTGCCGTTCGTGGATCTCGGCGACGATAACCCTGTCAAGCTCTATCCCCACGAGTACGTGGCCATCTGCGCCCTCAATGGCATCACCCGAGGCACCGATGCCACCCATTTCTCCCCCGGGCTCAACATCAGACGCACCCAGGTGATCTCTATGGTAGTGAGAGCGGCGGACAACCTCGCCCCGGGCACCCTCGACGGCACGCCCGTAGGTTGGAACGGTGATCTCTCCTACGACGACCCCGACCACGGGGCCAATATCAAGAAGGCGGAGTTCAATGCACTATTGGACGGCATTCAGGGCCCCGACGGCACCCTGGCATCCTGGGACACCACGGGCTTCGCCACTCGGGGGGAAGTGGCGCAGATACTCTGGAACCTCCTGAACCTTCTTGGCCCGCCGGCCCCGTCGGAGATCTGGGTCTACGCCGATGGAAGCGGTGACTACCCCACCATCGAGGCGGCCGTAACCAGCATCGATACCGGCGCCACCATCCACCTTGGTCCAGGTGAGTTCCGCTTGAGCCAGACCCTCGATGTCGACTTCTCGTTCAATCTGGTGGGGAGCGGGATGGCGGGGCCGAGCAGTACCGTGATCAGCTGCGACGACACCGTCGTTGACATCATGTCGGTCAACTTCTCAGCGCAGGACATCCGCTTCGAGAACACCGGAGCCGGCGCGCCCACCGACGTGATGATCGCCGGAGACGCCACGATCGACCTGCAGCGCTGCTACTTGGCCGGAGGAGTACGGTGGCAAGAGCAGGCCGGCGACGGCCTCTACCTGTATGGCACCGCAACAGGCACGGTGACCGACTGCGTCTTCACTCTCAACGACCTGCACGGAATCGAAGTGGACGAGGACGCCCAGTTGACCGTTGAGAACAGCGTCATGTCCGACAACGGAGACAACGGCATCACGTTCTGGGCGAACTCTGGCGGGATCGTCCGCGGAAATGAATGCACCGGCAACGGGCTGAGCGGAATAGCGGTGAACGAGAACGCAGAAGCGCTCCTCGAGAACAACGTCTGCTCGGACAATCAGAACAACGGCATCAGGTTCGGAGACAACGCCACTGGGACCATCCGAAACAATGAGTGCTCAAACAATGCCGACTACGACGGTATCGCGCTCTACGAGGATTCGAACGCGCTCATCGAGGACAACACCTGCCTGAACAACGCACAAGCCGGCATCTATTTCACGGAGAACAGCTATGGGACCGCTCGGGGCAACGAATGTGCCGGTAACCAGTGGGGTATCTACGTCCGCGCTACCGCGGACCCGGTCATCGGAGCCAACGACCTGCACGGCAACACCTACAACCTGGTAGATGAACGACTGGGGTAAGGACTAAGAGGCTGTTGAAGAATGCCAGACCGAGACCAGGTCGGCGAGGCCGAGCTCGGCCAACTTCCCCGGGGTGGGCAGGCCGGTGGCGGGGTCCCACCCCATGGCGGCGTAGTAGGCGTCTAGGGCGGCCTCGAACTCCTCCGGGTCGATGCGGCTGCCGTCCGCCGGTCCGCCCTGAAGGGGCTCGAAAGCCCGCGGCGGCAGGGCGTCGTGGCGACGATCGAATCCCTCCCGGGCGTTGAAGGCGCGCAGGAGATTGATGCGCCGCTCCCCCGCCTTCATAAGCTCGAACATCGTCATCCGCCAACCCGTGGTCGCGTAGACCAGGTCCTCCATCTCTCGATACCCCATGAGGGAGCCCGGACCCCAGGGGAACATACATAGGGTGAGGGTGTCCATCAGCGAATAGTAGAGCTGTGAGTGGGCCGTGGCCCGGACCTTGGCGCCGTCGAGCGCCGCATATTCAGTGAACTCGGTGACGCCCATCGCCCGCGGTACGTCGCCGTCCGTGGTGGCGAGCCAATCGTGCTCCGTGGCCATGTGGTCGGCGCCGATGGGGCTGACCGCGTAGGCGAGCGCCTGGCTCCGTTTCACCCGGACCATGTGGGCCGGAAAGGGCTGACCCTTGACAGCGACCGCCAGGGGCGCGCAGGCCTCGCCCCACTCGGCGACCGCGCGCGGGTATCCGTCGGCCAGGACGTCGCCCAGACCGTCCCGCCGCGCGATCGCCCGGATGAGCTCGAGGGCCCCGACGCCGTCCCCGAAGCGGGGAGTCCCAGCGGCAGCGGCTCCGGCGCCGCCGAGGGCGGGCGTGCCGGGCACCATCCCTCGCTCGCCGCACTCCATCGCGAACCCGATCATGGCTCCGGTCGAGATACAGTCCAGGCCATACGCGTTGCACAACTCGTTGGCCTTGGCCACAGTCGCGAGGTCGTCGATGCCGAGATTGGGGCCGAGCATCATGAGGGCCTCAAACTCGGGCCCGCCGTAGACGGGATCGATGGAATAGGGCTCGGCGGCGGCCACCACCCGCTTGCACCGGACCGGGCACCCCCAGCAGGTGTCGTTGCCCTTGAGGATGGTCTCGGTCAAGCGTTCGGCCGTGAGGTTCCCCACCCCCTCGAAGGCCCCCGCTTGGAAGTTGCGGGTGACCGTGTTGCCGAGGCCGGCGTTCGCCTCCACGCCCAGGGCGGTGCCGTGCTTCTGGAAGGCCAGGAGACCGTCGCTGCCGCGCACGCCTTCCGAGCCCCGTTTGGCGAGGGCCTTGACCGCCGCTTCGTCGAAGTGCGCGTACGGGCGGGAGCCTCGGACGGCCACCGCCCGCAGGTTCTTCGAGCCCATGACGGCGCCCATCCCGGTCCGCCCCGCGAAGTGGGTCAGGCCGCCCACCACGCAGGCATAGCGAACCAGGTTCTCCCCGGCGGGGCCACACTGGGCAATCTCGACCCGCCGGTCGTCGAGCTCCTCGCGGATGATGGCTTCGGCCTCAGCGGTGAGCTTCCCGCGCAGGTGCGAGGCGTCGCGCAGCTCGGCTCGGCCCGCGTCGATGAACAGGTAGACCGGGCTTGCGGCGCGCCCCGAGACCACCACAGCGTCAAAGCCGGCGTGCTTGAGGCGGGGGCCGAAGCTTCCGCCGCATTGGGTCTCACCGATGGCTCCGGTGAGTGGCGACTTCCCCACCACCGCGAACCGGCTGACTCCGGCCACCGCCGCGCCCGTGGTGATGCTGGGGGCGAAGACCAGCACGTTCTCCGGCGACAGCGGTTCGGCACCGGCGGGCATGTCCCTGTAGACGTAGTAGGCGCCAAGGAGGCCGCCCCCCAGGTAGGTGCGGAAGAAACCGGCATCGGGTTCCTCGACCGTGAATCCGCCCGAGGTCAGGTCCACGAGCAGGATCCGTCCGTTGTAGCCATGGGGCCGCGGCCGCTCTTCCATATGTCTCCTCCTCGCGTGGGGCACGTGCGCCCCTTTCAGGGTGCGCCTTAATTGGGGATGGTGGCCGCGCCCAGGGTCGCCGGGATCACCGACGAGGAACTAGCCGGCGTGTCCGACCGCGTACCGACGGGGGCCTCCACCCGCGAGCCCAGGTAGGCCTCTATCACCACCGGGTCGCGCTGGATCTCTTCGGGCGTGCCCTCGGCCACGACGCGCCCTGCGTCGAGCACGTAGATGCGGTCGCACAGGTTGAGCACGAAGTGCAGGTCGTGGTCTATGACGACCACCGAGCAGCCCTGCCGGTCGCGGACGTCCTTGATCACTGAGAGTAGCCGCTGCGATTCCACCTCGTTCATCCCCGCCGCCGGTTCGTCCAGCAAGAGGACATCGGGGGCAAGAGCGACAGCGCGGGCCATCTCCACCGCCCGCTGCGTGCCGTAGGGGAGCGTGCTGCTCTTGCGCTCGGCGGCCTCAACGAGCCCGAACTCGGTCAACAGGTCGTCGGTCGCCATGCGCCGTGTTGCCGCTCGGTGGCTGTCGGCCACACCAGCGGCCACCTCGATGTTCTGCCGCACTGTCAGCTCACCGAAGAGTCGAAGGTTCTGGAAGGTCCTGGCGATGCCGCGCTGCGCGACGTGGGTCGCCGCGAGCCCGGTCAGGTCTATCCCGTCCAGGTGGATGGTGCCCCGTGTGGGCGGGAGGACGCCCGAGATCACATTGAGAAGCGTCGTCTTGCCGGCGCCGTTGGGCCCGATCAGGCCCACGATCTCGCCGCGCGAGACCGTCACGGTCGCATCCTCGACGGCCATCAGCCCCTGGAAAGCCTTGGTCACTCCACGGACCTCGAGCACCACCGAGCCGGGGCCCGAGCCCCCGGTCACTGGGGCCGGGGCGGCCGGGGCAGGAGCCGCGGTCACTGGGGCCACGGCGGCCGGAGGAGAAGCCGCGGTCGGCCCCGTCCCACCCGCCTCCGAGGGGACCCGCCGCCCGCGGGCCCGCACGCGCGCCGCCAGGCGGCCCGCCAGGGTCTCCACCTCGAGATCGCCCACGATACCCTTGGGCCGCAGGATCATCGTGAACGTGATCACGGCACCAAGGAACAGCTGCGACAAGCCGAAGATCTGCGGCAGCTGTCGGGCGAGCACCACGGGTCCGTCGCCCAGATAGCGGGTCACCTCGGAGCCCACGATCACGACCACCGTCCCCAGTACCGCCCCCGTCACACTCGGCATGCCTCCTAGGATCAGCATGGCCAGGGTGAGGAAGTTGAGGTGGAAGTAGAAGGTGGTCGGGCTGAGCGCGCCCAGAAAGAGGGCGAGCAGCGCACCCCCAAGCCCAGTAAGCGCGGCACTGACCACCCAGGCGACGTACCGCGAGCGGACCACGTGCACTCCCGACGACGCCGCCGCCAGCTCATCCTCCCGGGTGGCGATCACCCGCAATCCGAGGCGCGACTCTTTGAAGAGCCGCGCGACGACGATGACCCCAAGCACCGCTACGAGCGCCCAGTCCCTGGTCATCACGTTCGGAATCCCATAGAAGGCCTCGGCGCCGCCGGTCAGAGAGACCCAGTTGACGAGCACGGCGTTGACGACGATCAGCATCGCGAGAGTCACGATAGACGCGCCGAGCCCCGAGAGCCGCGTGATGGCGAGCCCCACGACCGCCGCGAACGCAGCTACAAAGAGCACCGCGACGACCACGGAGACGGCGGGCGACAGCTGCACCTTCGCGAGCCCGAAGGGCGCGTGTGCGATGGTCGTCCCTTTGACCAGCGTGGGCGCGCTCAAGAGGCCGGTAGCGTACGCGCCGAGCGCCGCGAAACTCACGTGGCCGAAGGAGATGACCCCGGTATTGCCCACGAAGACCTGCATCCCCACCACGAGCACCACGTCGATCAACAGGTTGGTGACCAGGTTGTCCCGGGCGCCGCCACCGCGCGCCGAGTATGCGAGCACGCAGCCGGCCAGTATGGCAAAGATCAGGAGTGAGCCACCCAGCGGGCGCAGGCGGGGCCCAAGAAACCGGCGCATGCTCACACCCGGGTCGCCGTCCGAGCGCCGAAGAGACCCTCGGGGCGAAGCAGGAGAAGCACGGCCACGAAGAGGAAGAGGAACCCGGTGGTGAAGCCGTTGACGCCGACCGGGAGCCAGGCACGCAGCATCACCTCGACGAACCCCAGCACGAACCCACCGACCACCGCCCCGGTCAGGTTGCCGATGCCGCCGATCACGTTGGCCACGAAGGCCATGAGGACCGGGAGCAGACCCATGGTCGGGGTCACCGAGCCGCTGCGCGCAAGCAGAAGCACCGCAGCGATACCTGCCAAGAAGCCCGACATGGCGAAGGCCGACATGATCACGCGGTTCGCCCGAATGCTCATGAGCCGAACCGCGTCGAAGTCCTCAGATGCTCCGCGCATCGCCAGCCCCATCAGCGAGCGCCGCATCACCACGACCAGCACCCCCAGCGCAGCGGCTGTCGCCCCGAGCGTGAGCAATTGGACCGACTGCAGGCGCAACCCGCCCACCGTGACTGCTGTCGCCAGCCAATCCGGCTGCGGCACGGCCTTCGGTCGGGGAGAGATGAAGATCACCAGGACCGCCTGGATCATGATGCTGACCCCGAAGGAGGTCAGCAGCATGGTCGTCGGGCTCGCATGCCGCACCGGTCGGAAGGCTACGCGCTCCATTGCGACGGCCGTGAGGACGGCCACAGCCACACCCAAGACGATCGATGCGATCCAGGGCAGGCCCAGATTGCGGACGCCGAGCATCGCGTAGGCCGAGACAGTGAGGATCTCGCCGTGCGCGAAGTTGACCAGATGCAGGATGCTGAAGACGATGGCCAGCCCCAACGCCAGCAGCGCATACGTGGAGCCGAGGCTGAGCCCGTTGATGGCCTGCTGCAGGAATCCGGCGATCATGCCGGTGGCGCCCCCGCCGGGACGGCCGAGGCCACCTCCTCCGCACCCGCGTACGCGCCGCGCAGACCAAGATACGCGCGCATCAGCTCCTGCTCGTCGCGCAGGTCGTCCGCGGAACAGGCTGCCTCGATCCGGCCGGTGCGCAAGACGTAGGCGCGGTCGGCGATATTCAAAGCTTGGTACGCATTCTGCTCGACCAGCATGATGCTCAACCCCCGGTCACGCAACTCGGAAATGAGGCCGAACAACCCCTCGACCAGTTTCGGCGCCAGGCCCAACGAGGGCTCGTCGAGCAGCAGTAGCTCGGGCGCCCCGATCACCGCGCGGGCGATCGCCAGCTGCTGGGCCTCGCCGCCCGACAGGAACCCGGCGAGCTGCTCCATCCGCTCAGCCAGAATGGGGAAGAGCTGCAGCAGCTCGGCGAGGTCGTCCTCGAAGCCGCTCTTGCCTCCTCGGGCGGCGGCCCCCAAACGCAGGTTCTCACGCACGCTGAGGTTCTTGAAGATACGCCTCCGCTCCGGCACAAGACCCAGGCCGCCGCGGACGATCAGCTCGGTCTCCACCCCAGTGATGTCCTCACCCTTGAAGTGGATAGTTCCACCCGCCGGACGGACAAGACCGATGATCGTGTTCAACACGGTGGTCTTGCCCGCCCCATTGGGACCGAGTACCGCGACGATCTCGCCCCGGTCAACGCTCAGCGTGACCGAACTCACCGCCTCGACCGCTCCGTAGCGGACGGTCAGGTTCTCGACCGAGAGCATCGACTCTTGCACGGTCGTCGACCTACTCCAGACCGACCTATGGCGTCGGGATGAAGGAGGGGATGAACTGATCTTTGAAGACGAACTTGCCTCCCTCAACAGCGACCACGGCCACATCCTTCGACGGCACGCCGTTAGTGCCCTTGTAGGTGACCGTGCCGTTGATCACCTTGGCGCCCTCGAGGTTCTTCAAAGCCTCGCCGATCGCGGCGGGGTCGATGGAACCGGCAGCCTCGACCGCGGCCTTGATGATCAGCAGGGCGTCGCCGCCCAGGCTGGTCAGGGCCGGGGCCTCGAGCGGCTTGCCGGTGCTCTCCGTTACGCCGTTGACAAAGGTCTCAAAATCGCTCCCCGGTTGGGCGAACCCGTGGGTGGAGAAGAACGTACCCTCGGCGTCCTTGCCGGCGAAGTCGATAAACGCTTGAGTGTCGAACCCGTCCGCTCCGACCAGGACCGACGTGACCCCGGCGGCCCGGAGCTGCTTGGTGAAGACGCCCAGATCGGGCAGGAACATGGCGGTATAGATGACGTCTGGCTGCGGGGAGAGAGCGGCGATCTTCGTTACTTGCGGGCCGAAGTCGGGCTGCCCCAGGCTGAAGTTCTCGGTGCCGACCAGCTTCCCGCCGCCCTTCTCCATGACCTCCGCGAACCAACCGGGCGTGGCCTGAGTGTAGGAGAGGTCGGGCGACACCATCGTGAACACCGTCTTGTACCCCTGCTTCAACGCGTACTCGGCCGTGGCCGCCGCCTGGACATTGTCGCCGAACGCGGCTAGATAGGCCGGGCTCCCGCCCACGACGCCGAACTCCGGCTGGGTGGACGTGACCGAGATCACGGAAACATTCTTCTTCGCTGCAGTCTGTATCACGCCCACCGCGACTCCCGGGAAGGGCGGGCCCAACATGACCACTGCGCCATCGTCGAGGAGCTCTTGGGTAACAGTGGAGCCCAGGGCCGGATCGCTCTTCATATCTTTGACGACCAGCCTGATCGGATGACCGGCGATGCCGCCGGCGTCGTTCAGTAGCTTCACCTCGTACTCCACCCCGGCGAGTCCGGGGACATCGCCCACGGCGAAGTCGCCGGTGAGGGCGGCGGCATAGCCGATCACCAGCTCTGTGCCGGTTGCCGCCACTGTCGTCTCCGTGCCACCCGCCGTGGTGTCGGTAGCAGAC
>Ga0315273_10013104_pt1 | contig 10642 bp, 7 predicted proteins | sample YL17G02_0_MG_FD_205753 | JGI IMG/M metagenome (GOLD analysis project Ga0315273, IMG submission 205753) | Sediment microbial communities from Yellowstone Lake, YNP, Wyoming, USA - YL17G02_0 | ecosystem: Environmental > Aquatic > Freshwater > Lake > Sediment | place: USA: Wyoming | collected... | reverse complement strand
CTGGTCGTGGCCGACCATGGCGAGCTTGCGGGGAGGATCGACGTCAGCCGCGCCGAGGAAGCGCAGCGGCGCGCCCGCGAGCGCATGCAGGAGCTTCACGACCCCGGGGCGCGGGCCGAGACCGACTACTTCCGCGCCGAGCAGGCCCTCAGGCGCGCCGCGAACCGCCTGCGCGTGGCGGGGCGCTCCCGCTGAGCGTCGCCCTTCCGCGCCGCCACACGCTATACTTGTGACCGTCTGATGGACGGTCCGATCTCACACGAAGCGCACCTGAGGGTGCGCGGCGGGCGCCGTTTGGAGGGGACTGTCGTGCTCTCGGGCGCCAAGAACTCGGCGCTCAAGCTGCTCGCCGCCAGTCTCCTCACCGACGAGCCCTGCATCATCCGCCGCGCGCCGCGCATCACCGACGTCGCCACTATGGTGGCGATGCTGCGCGCGCTCGGCGCGGACGTGGAGCGCGCCGGCGATGAACTGCGCGTGCACGCCGGCGCCGCCCTGAGCGGCTGCGCTCCCTACGAGCTCGTGCGCACCATGCGCGCCAGCATCATCGTCATGGGCCCCCTGGTGGCGCGTCTCGGCGAGGCCACCATCGCTATGCCCGGCGGCTGCAACATCGGGCCGCGGCGCATCGACTTTCACATCCGCGGCCTCGAGAAGCTCGGCGCGACCATCACGATCGACCACGGCTTCATCAGGATCCACGGCTCGCGGCTCAAAGGAGCCGTCGTGCCGCTCGACTACCCCAGTGTCGGCGCCACCGAGAACCTCGTCATGGCCGCCACGGCCGCAGACGGCGAAACGGTCATCGAGAATGCGGCGCGAGAGCCCGAGATCGTCGATCTCTGCGATTTCCTGCGAGGCATGGGGGCCCCGATCGAGGGCGCCGGCACCAGTACCATCCGCATCGAGGGCGGTCACGCGCTGCACGGCGTGGACCACGAGGTCGTGGCGGATCGCATCGAGGCGGGCACGTACCTCATCATGGGCGCCGCCACGGGTGGAGAAGTCACCACCATGGGCCTCGACCCCACGCACCTCGAGCTCTTCCTCGGCAAGCTCAGGGGCATGGGCGTGGACGTGCGCGTGGGCGAGCGGTCGATCACCGTTCGCCGCGACGGCCCTCTCGCCCCCATCGACATCTCGACCTTGCCCCACCCGGGCTTCGCCACCGACCTGCAGGCACAGGCCATGGTGCTCCTCTCGCTGGCGGAAGGGACGTCCATCGTCACTGAGAACGTGTTCGAGAACCGCTTCGTAGTGGTCGACGAGCTCAACCGTCTGGGCGCCGGCATCAGCACCAGCGGTCACCATGCCGTCGTCGAGGGGCCGCGCGCTCTGAGCGGCTCGGTCGTGGAGGCGCCCGACCTGCGGGGGGGCGCCGCCCTGGTCACGGCGGGCCTGGTCGCCGACGGCGTCACGGACGTTGGCGCCGTGCATCATATCGACCGCGGCTACGAGGATCTCGTGGGCAAGCTGGCGGCGCTCGGGGCGGACGTGACGCGCGTAGACGAGAGTGCGCGAACCGGCGAAGGGCCGCGACCGTCTCTCAGCTCGTGCGAAGATGAGACGTTGCGCAGCGCCCCAGCGGGCGCCTGCGGCGGAGGAGCATGAGCGAGTATCGCGTCTACAAGAGCGGTGAGTCCGAACCCGTCAGGGTGGCCGGCGCCGCGGTGCCGGAGCCGCTGGGCGCGCTCGGCCGCTCGTACGGCGGCGCCCGGACGGAGCCGGCTGCTCATGGCGCCGGGCTCGGCACGCTGGCCATCTGGGCGGCCGTCGCCGTGGCCGCCGCGGTCGCGGCGGCGCTGTTCTGGTTCTACGGCCGCGACATGCTGGGCAACTCCCGCGCCGCGTTCGACCTCGCGAGGCTCTCGGGCAAGGTCCCCGGCTGGGCCATGGTCGGAGCCCCCGTGGTCGCGGTGGCCGTCGTCGCGGCCGTCACTGCCTATCTCGCCTTCGGCCGTCACCTCGCCGTCAAGCTCATCGGCGTGGCCGTCGTGGTGGCCGCGCTCGCGGCTCCCGGTCTGGCGCTGGGCTGGGCGAACGGCACGGTGAGCGTGGTGGCGCATCGCAGCGCGGAGCAGGAGGTCGTCGTCACCGACACCGAGAAGGAGCTGCGCCCCGCGCTGCCGGGCGAGGCCATGAACATCCTGCTCATCGGCTCCGACAAGACCAAGATCCCCGGCGACACCGGGCGCTCCGACACGCAGATCCTTGTGCGTCTGGACCCCGAGACCAAGAGCATCTCCATGTTCTCGGTGCCGCGCGACCTGCGGGTGCTGATCCCGGACCACGGCTACGACAAGATGAACACGGCCTACTCCTACGGGGGGCCGCCTCTCGCCGTCAAGACGTTCCGCGAGCTCACGGGTCTGCCCATCAACCACTTCGTCGAGCTCGACTTCTCCGGCTTCTGGCACGTGGTCAACATCCTGGGCGGCGTGTACATCCCCATCGATCATAGCTACTACGTCCCGGAGAGCGCGGACTACAAGTCCATCGACATCTCTCCCGGTTACCAGCTCATCCGCGGCCACGACGCGCTCGACTTTGTGCGCTACCGCCACGACCAGCTCGGCGACTTCACGCGCATGCAGCGTCAGCAGCTCTTCCTCAAGGAGATGCAGCGCCAGTCGAACCGCTGGAGCGGAGACTGGACCAAGGTCATCCGCCTCATCAAGGCCATCACCGAGGAAACGACCTCCGACATCGATTCGCTCAAGCGCCTGCAGCCGCTCGTCGAGCTCATCTTCCAGGTGAACACCTCCCAGGTGCACACGGTGCACCTCGAGGGGTCTACGCCCATGATCGACGGTGTGTCGTATGTGGTCCCGACCCAGGCCGAGATCGATCAGGCAGTCGCCGAGTTCACGCACCCCACGCAGGCGCCCGTCGCGGTCAAAGGGCTCAAGCTGACCAAGAAGATGTACCCCGTGACCGTCTACAACGGCAGCGGGATCCCCGGGCACGCCACGACCGCGGCCGACCAGCTGGCCGCACTCGGCTACCGCGCTGAGGCCGGGGTGGACGTTCCGGAGTTCCCCGGCACGGTCACGGTCGTCTACGCGCCCAAGAGCCTGTCCGCCCCGGCCCAGCTCATCGCTGAGATGCTCTGGCCCTCCGACGTGTACCTCGTCGACCGCGCCCCCGGGGTCGCCGACGGCATCAGCGTCTTCGTCACCTCGTCGTTCGACGGCATCCTCGCGCTGCCACAGGACGCCCAGCAGCCGCAGCAGACGCTGCAGAAGGACCAGCGCTACGACGCCGCGGCTTGGAAGGCCTTCGCCGCCGAGACCCCACTGCATCTCGAGATGCCGACGGCGTGGTCGCCGGGTTTCGCCTACGACGAGTTTCGCGCCTACAGCATCAAGACCAGGGAGGGCAAGCGCAGCGCGGCGGCCGTGGCGGTCGTCAGCACGCCGATGGGCGGCTACGGGAACATCCAGGCGATGCGCTGGATGGATCCCCCGGCGATCCAGAACCCGAACAGCACCCAGGTCATCGCCGGTCAGAAGTACATGCTTTTCTACCAGGCCGATCACCTCCACATGGTGGCCTGGAAGCGTAACGGCACGCTCTACTGGGTGCTCAACACGCTCGACAACCAGCTGTCCAACGACTTTATGATGGGCCTCGCGACCTCGTTCAAGCCCGTGAAGTGAGGCTTCTGCGCGCAGTGCTTGGGCGCCTCGACCCGTGGGCCGCCCTGCTGCTCGGCGTCCTGCTCGCCTTGGGCGTCATCATCCTTCTCGCCACACCCGGGCCTTGGCACAAGGTCGGAGGCCAGGCTCCTCCGATGCAGCTGGCGCCGCCGGCGCCGACGGACGTCGCCGTGTTCGCCCTCGGCGGCGCCGGCGGCACATGCACCGCCATCGTGTGGCTGCACGTCGTCCAGGTGCGCCCGTCCCTCACGGCCGTGGTCCTGGCGCCCGAGACCCAGGGGTTCGTCCCGGGCGCGGGCCTCACCCCGTTGCGGCGCATCGTGGACGAGGTCGGGCCGGACGCCGCCGCAACGGCCATGGGGCAGGCGCTTGACGTCCCCATGGACGCCTGGATCACCCTCGACAGACAAGCTCTGCGGCTGGCCCTGGCGCCGCGGTCGCTGGCCGCCGAGGCGCGCGCTCCCCTGCTGCAATACACGCGCGCCCAAGCGGCTTGGGAGGGTCGTGGCAAAGCCCGTCGCATCTGGACCACCCAGTACCAGGCGCTGGGCTCCACGCTCGCGCGCCTGCCGTTCGAGCGCATCAACGTCGTGTCCTTCTCCAACTACGTGCTCGGCTGGGGGCACGTGCAGAGCGATCTCAACCTCCAGGGCGCCACGTCGCTGGCCACGGCGTTCAGGGAGCTGCTGCCCTCGGAGGTCGACGTGCGCGGCGCGGCGGCTATCGTCGAGACCTGCCGCCGCGGAGAGGCGTGGCGTATCGATAGCAGCGCCATGGAGCCGTTGCGCCAGTCGCTCGCCTTCGGGCTCACTCCACCACCGACCGGCACGCGTGTCACACGCCGGCCGCGACCGGCCCGCGTGCTCGTGGTGCTGCCGGGGCCGAGCTATCGCTCCGACGCCTACGTGACAGAGGTGCGCCGGCGCCTGCGGCGCTCGGCCGGCGCTCCCGTCGCCGTGCAGGCCGTAGAGGCTCCTCGCTGGGATGGACTGGTGGCGCGCGCGACCGCCGCGATCGAGTCGTGGCGCCCGCTGGCCGTCCTCGTCGCCCCGCCGACCGGCGTCGGGGACGCAGGGACCGCCCAGGCAGCGGCCGCCGCGCTGCGCCGGCTGGGAGAGATGCTGAGCACCGTCGGCCAGCCGGCGGTGCTGAGCGCCCCGTTGCCCGTGGAGACGACGTCGACGGTCGCGCCCGCCACGGACGCGCTCACGACGGACGTGCTCGCCGTGGCGATCCGCGCCGGCGGGCAGCCGGTCTCGCCGCTGGCCGGTCCGAGCGCCGCGGCGGCGGGTGCGCAAGGGGTGGCGTGGAGCCTCGACGCCAGGTTGGCGGCCGCCGCCAGGGCCAACGTAGCGACGCTCGTGCGCGCCTGCTGGCCCGGGGCGCTGGCTCCTCGCCTGGCGTCCACGCGCCTCGGCTTCTCGTTCGCGGCCCGGCGACGCACCGCGGTCGGCGTCTCGGCGCCCACCGACCGCGCCGCGACCGCGGCCACGGCCTTGCTGCGCACGTGGGGATACCAGACGACGAGCGTCACGGCGACCGACTGGACGCCGCCACGCTCTGGACGAGGGGTGTACTACCGGGCAGGGATGCGCCGCGCCGCACTGGCGCTCGCCGGCGACCTGGGCCTGCGGGCGGCCGCCGCGGTGGCAGATGAGGGCGCCCCCACGGCGCTCACGCTGAGCCTCGGGAGATGAACAGAGCGCCTCCCCGGCGGGGAGGCGCTCTGTTCATCGCGCTCAGTCGTTGTGGACCTTGAGCTAGGCGCGCCGGCGGCGCAGCAGCGCACCGCTGCCGATCAGGCCGGCGCCGGCGCCGAGGATCAAGACGATCTCGCCACCGGTGAAGGCGAGCTCACCACCCTGCTCTCCGGGACCCTGCACACTCGCCAGGTAGTCCTCGAGGACACCTTTGATCTTCGTGTAGTGCCTGAGGAGCGGGTTGTTCTCGACGTATTGCAGGGCGGCTCTGATCTCCGCGACCTTCCAGTTGCCATCGATATCGCCGTCCTTGGCGTCCTTGATGATCGCGTCGATGGTCGCCTGCGGGACCCCAGCCTGAGCCACCACAGCGAACACCAGAAGGAGCAGCACGGCGAGCGTGATAGCGCCCATCAGTTTGGCCTTCATATCTTCACCCCCCTCAGGACACTGGCGACAGTATCCTAGTGTGCTCTCAGGCTTGATTCTCTCACAAGCCTGCGACTATTTCCATAGGCAACAGGAGTAAGCGATGCACGGGCAGCCGGTGCACCGCCTCGTGCTCTCTTGATAGGCAGTGCAAGTATACTGCCGTCGATGGACGCTGGGCTAAACACCGCGCGCGCTGGGCACCGGGCGCCAAGCCGGCTCCGCAACGCCGCGCCGTTCGCGATCACGCTCGTCTGCGCGGGACTTCTCAGCTTCCTCTCGGGCGGCTACATCTTCACGCGCAGTGCGCCTCTGGCGGTCGTCTACCTCCTTCTGGCGGCGGTCTGGGTCTGGTTTCTACGGCGGCGGTCGTGGTCCTCCCCGCTCTACCTCGCCGCCCTGGCCGTGTTCGGGCTCTTCGTCGCGTGGACGGGCCTCTCCGTCTCCTGGTCGTTCGGCCCCGACCTGAGCTGGATCGCCTTCGACCTCGCCGCCCTCTATCTCGTCGTGGCCGCGGTGCTCGGCCTGACCCCGGTCCGCGGCCTGCAACTGCGTACGGCCGGCTACGGCTTTCTGGCGGTCGCCGTTGCCGTCGGTGTCTACGCTTTTCTCGGCAAGGTCGTCCCCGAGGCCGTGACGCACGCGCACACCTACGCGCGTCTCGACAGCCCCGTGGGCTACTGGAACGTCCTCGCCTTGATGATGGTGATGGGGCTGGCGGTCGCGCTGGCTCTTGCCGGCGACCGCGCGGCCCACCCCGCGTGGCGCGTGCTGGCCGCCGCCGCAGCGGTGCCGCTCAGCTTCGCCTTCTTCTTCACCTTGTCTCGCGGCGGCTTGGTCGTGCTTGCCGTGACGCTGGTGCTGTACTTCGGCTTCACGACGACGCGTCTCGCCAGCTTCGCGAGCCTGGCGGCTATCGCGGCCCCCGTGGCGGCTGTGCTTTGGCGCGTGCGCGACCTCGGCACCCTCTTCAGCGCGACCTCGGATGACGCTCTGCGTACCGTTCAGGGCCACGCTCTGCTGCGCTGGTCTCTAGCGGCGCTGCTAGTCGCCGCGGGCGCGCAGGCTGTGATCGCGCTCGTGCAGCGCGCCGTGCCGAGGCCGCGCTGGCTGCGGGTCGCCGCCGGAGTCGCGGTGGTGCTGGTGCTGCTGGTCGGCGTCGGCGGCGGCTCGTGGCGCTTCCTGGAGAACCGCGGCGGCTCGGCCTGGGTCAAAGACCGCGTGCAGACGTTCATCTCGGGCACTGACACGACCGACAGCGGCGAAGGGGCCGGCCGGCTCATCTCCCTCAACACCGGCCGGCCGCCTCTCTGGCGCGAGGCTCTGGAGCAGTCCCGGTCCCACCGGCTGCGCGGCACCGGTGCCGGCACGTTCGTCTTCACGCACGACCGTTTTCGCGAAGACGCGGGCGACGTCAAGCACGCCCACAGCCAGTGGTTCAACGTGCTCAGCGAGCTGGGAACGGTCGGGCTTGGCCTGTTCGCGGCCGCCATGGCCCTGTTCATTACGGCCGCCGTGCGCAACCCGTTCACCGACCGGCGCGACCCGCTGCGCCCGCTCCTCGTGGCGCTTCAGGCTGGCATGGTGGCCTTCGTGGTCCACATCTCCTGGGACTGGGACTGGGACATGGCCGCTATCGGCATGGTGTTCTTCCTGTTCGCCGCCGCCTGCTCCTCGTACCTGGCGACCAGGGCCGCCGATCGTCGACGGCATGTGGCGGTGGCGGCGCCCGAGGACGTGGTCGCGGCGCCCGAGGAGGCGTCGTTGCCGGCGCGGACCGTGGCCACGGTAGCGCTCGTGCTCCTCGCCGCGAGCTGGCTCGTGCCGTATCTCTCGGCGAGGGAAGAGAGCGCGGCACTCGCCGCCGCGGGCGACGGGGACACCGCCGTCGCCCTGAGTCACGCGCGCCGCGCCGCGAGTCTCGACCCGCTCGCCGTGGACCCGCTGATCACCGAGTCGCTGGTGCTGCAGCAGCAGGGGCGCAACGGCGAGGCGTTGGCGGTGCTCGAGAAGGCGGCGTTGCTGCAGCCCGACAACTACCAGGTGTTCTACCACCAGGGCGTCCTCTTGCTGCAGGCGTTCGGCCGTAAGCAGGCCGCCATCGCCGCGCTGCGGCGTGCTTTGGCGCTGAACCCCCTCGACGACGCCAGTCGCTTCGAGCTGGAGCTGGCCACGGGGCGCTGAACCCGGGCGGCGAATGGCTGCCCGCGCGCCGCGGCCCGCGTCGCGCCGGGCCGCCGCCGACCCCTATGGTAGACTTCCGCCGGACGTTCGCGCTCCCGGAAGCTACACGGAGGTGCCCCCCACCATGACTCCCGCCGCCCCGATCGGGGTTGTCGGCACAGGCTATGTCGGGCTCGTCTCGGCGGTCTGCTTCGCGCACCTTGGCCATCACGTGGTGTGCATGGACATCGACGCGGCGAAGATCGAGCGCCTTCAGAAGGGCGACGTGCCCATCTACGAGCCCGGCCTCGACAAGCTCATCGACGACAACGCGTCGCGGCTGTCCTTCACGACTTCTTACGACGTGCTGCTCGCCGACTGCCACATCCTCTTCATCGCCGTCGATACGCCGCCGTCGCCCTCGGGCGACGCCGACCTCTCGCGCGTCCAGCTCGCGACCCGCGAGATCGCGGCGCGCGGCGGCCGGCGGCTCCTCGTCATGAAGAGCACTGTGCCGGTCGGCACCGGCGAGAAGGTGGTGGCCGACCTCGAGGCGCTGGGCGCCGCCGGCATCACCTACACGTCCAATCCGGAGTTCCTTCGCGAGGGCGCTGCCATCCAGGACTTTCTGGAGCCGGACCGCATCGTGATCGGCGCCTCCCGCAAGGAAGACGGCGATCTGGTCGAGGCCCTCTATCGCGGCATCGACACCGACATCGTGCGCACCAGCGTGGCGACCGCGGAGATGGTCAAGTACGCCTCCAATGCCTTCCTCGCCACCAAGATCTCCTTCATCAACGAGATCGCCAACGTGTGCGAACAGGTGGGCGCCGACGTGCGCACCGTGGCGCACGGCATGGGTCTCGACCACCGCATCGGGCCGCACTTCTTGCAGGCCGGCATCGGGTACGGCGGCTCCTGCTTCCCCAAGGACGTGCAAGCGCTCAAGCAGCTCGCGGGCAACAGCGGCTACCACTTCCAGCTGCTCAACGCCGTGATCGAGGTCAACGCCCTGCAGAAGCGCCGCGTGCTCGGCAAGCTCGCCGGCCGGCTCGGCAAGCTCCGCGGCAAGACGGTGGTGCTGCTCGGCCTCACCTTCAAGCCGCACACCGACGATCTCCGCGAGGCGGCCTCGATCGTCCTCGCGGGGCGCCTCATCCACGAGGGCGCCAACGTGCGCGCCTACGACCCGATGCTCGAGGCCGGCGACCATCCCTTGTTCCCCGGCGTCACCATCACCGACGAGCCTCTGCAGGCGCTCGAGGGGGCAGACGCGGCCGTGCTGGTCACCGAGTGGCCGGAGTTCGCGCGCCTCGACTGGGCCGCCGCGGCCGCCGTGATGAGGCGGCCGCTGCTCATCGACGGGCGCAACTTCGTCGACCCCGCCGTCGCGGCGGCGGCCGGCCTGGAGTACGAGGGCATCGGCCTCGGCGACCCTGGGTCGGCGCCCGCCGGCGCCTGACCACCGGCTGCGCATGAGCACTGGTCGCATCATCCCCTCCCAGGCCATCATCCTCGTCGGCGGCGAGGGCGCGCGTCTGCGCCCCGTCACGTCGCGCGTGCCGAAACCCCTCGCCCCGGTCGTGGAGCGCCCGTTCGTCGCCTACATCCTCGACGATCTCGCGCGCCACGGCGTGGAGCGCGCCATCTTCTCCACCGGTTACCTCGCCGCGGCCATCGAGGCGCAGATCGGCGACGGCGCCGGCTACGGTCTGCAGGTCGACTACGCCGTCGAGGCAGAACCGCTGGGCACGGCGGGGGCCGTGGCGAACTGCGCCGACAAGCTCGACGACGGCAGTTTCTATGTGTTCAACGGCGACGTGCTGAGCGACGTCGACCTGACGGCGCTCGCGGCGCTGCACGCCGGCAAGGGCGGCATGGGCACGATCTTCCTGACCCCGGTCGAGGATCCCAGAAGATACGGCCTCGTCGAGCTGCGCAAGGACGGCAGCGTCGCCAGCTTCTTGGAGAAGCCGGGTGAGTGGGAGGGCACTGCGCTCATCAACGCGGGCGTCTACGTGCTGGAGCACGAGGTGCTCGAGATGATCCCGCGGGGGCGCCTGTTCAGCATCGAGCGCGGCGTGTTTCCGCGACTGGCCCAGGCGGGGTCGCTGTACGGGTACGTCGATAGCGGCTACTGGCGCGACATCGGCACGCCCGAGAGCTATCTGCAGGCCCACTTCGACATCCTCGAGCGCACCGTCAACACGGCGGTGGCCGATATGCTGGGCGAGCAGTACCTGTACGTCGCCCCGTCGGCCGATATCGATGCCAAGGCGCGCATCGTGCCGCCCTGCTATGTCGGCGAGCGCGCGCGCGTAGAGGCCGGCGCCCGGGTCGGCCCTCTGGCCGTGCTCGGCGCCGGCGCCGTGGTCGCGGAAGGGGCGACGATCCTCGAGTCGGTGATCCAGGCCGGCGTCGTCATCGGCGCGTATGCCCAGGTGGAGCGCAGCATCGTGGTGCGCGAGAGCAGCGTCGGCGCGGGCACGCAGTTGCACAGCGCCGTGATCGGCGAAGGCTGCAGGGTCGGCGCGGGCAACCGCCTCGTCGGCGGCATCTGTGTGTACCCCGAGACCACGCTTCCCGACAATTCCATCCAGTTCCACGAGCAGCTCCGCGGCAGGGAGGCCTGATGACGATCCCGGACGGCATCTTCAAGGCATACGACGTGCGCGGGCTGTACCCGCAGGA
>Ga0315273_10013103_pt1 | contig 10642 bp, 11 predicted proteins | sample YL17G02_0_MG_FD_205753 | JGI IMG/M metagenome (GOLD analysis project Ga0315273, IMG submission 205753) | Sediment microbial communities from Yellowstone Lake, YNP, Wyoming, USA - YL17G02_0 | ecosystem: Environmental > Aquatic > Freshwater > Lake > Sediment | place: USA: Wyoming | collected... | reverse complement strand
ATCGAGCGGCGCACGACGAATATGCTGCCCGATGCTAAGCCGCCGATCAGGCCACCGTACCAGATGAATCCCGATCCGGAGAAGATCGACTCGATCGGATGGAGCCGGAAGGTCTGCCAATCGGCGAGGATCGCCAGAAAGCGGGCGCCGACGATTCCGCCGACTGCCGCCCACAGCACGATCGACCACGCATCTTCGGGATCGAAGCCCTTCCGTCTGAGCTCCACCGAGACGGCGTACCCCGCGATCAAGAAGCCGAGCGCCATCATCGCGCCGAAGCTGTAGATCGTCAGCGGTCCGATTTTCAGGAGAACAGGAACCATGGGACGCGAAAATAGACGAACTGCGCTCCACCGGCTACGGGGGGCCCCTCCATGCGGTTGACGGCTCTGCGATCCCGTGGTCCCCTCAGGCAGAATGCCCTCCGCCGGCTTCTATGCGATCGAGCGCCACACGATCCGCTTCGGGCGGGACGGCGAGTGGTACAGCGACGGCGAGCGCATCGCCAACCGGCGAATCGCCGACCTTTTCAGCCGTTGCGTGCGACGAAGCCCGCAGGGCGGCTTCATGCTGCAGATGGGCGACGAGCGGGCACCGATCGAGATCGAGGACACGCCGTTCGTCGTGCGCCAGATCGAGGGCGATCGCGAGCGCGGTTTCACGCTCATCCTGAACGACGGGACGCGCGAGCCGCTCGATCCGGCGACGCTTCGCTCGGGCCCCGACAACGCGCTCTACTGCCGGGTGAAGGCGGGCGAGTACGCGGCCCGCCTGCTGCGCCCCGTCTACTACGCCCTCACGCAGTCGGTGAAGGTGGGCACGGATGGCCGCTTTGTTCTCGTCGTCGGCGGACGTGACTATCCGATCGATGCCCGCTGATCCCGACTTCCAACTGGTCCTGGTTGCGCCCGAAATCCCTCCGAACACGGGCACTACCGCCCGCCTTTGCGCAGCGACGGGGACCCGCCTTCACCTGGTCGGCCCGCTCGGCTTCTCCCTCGAAGACCGGTACTTGCGCCGCGCGGGCCTCGATTACTGGCCCGCGGTCGATCTCGAGCGATACGACGATTGGCAGGGCTTCCGCGAAAAGCATCCGTCCGCACCGCTGCGCCTGTTCTCCGCTCGCGCCGGCCGCTCGTACACGTCAATCGAGTACCGGCGCGGGGATTTCCTCGTGTTCGGCGGCGAGACTCGCGGCCTGCCTGCCGAGCTGCTCCGGGAGCACGCGGAGCGGACGTACACGATCCCCATGCGCACGGCGATCGTGCGCAGCCTCAACCTGGCCAACGCGGCAGCCATCGTTCTCTACGAGGCCCTGCGTCAGATCGGGCGCACATGAGGAGGGCTACCGGCCGCAGGATACCGGCTGCCGCAAGAGATGCCATGAATTCGTTGCCGGTAGCCGGTGGCCCGCCCCCCGTCGTCCGTTTTGATTCTCCGCAATTTCATCGTAAGAACCATCCCCGGATGCCACCTACCGTACGTCTCCTGCCGCTGATCATCGCACTCGGGGCGAGTCTCGGCTGTTACGCGCCGACCGTCCAACGCACGCGCACCTACCATCCGTCTGACGCGGATCTCAGCGTGACGAGGATCGTCCACTCCTCGGCGGTGATCGACTTCCCCGAAACGAAGATCCTGCTCGACCCATGGTACAATCCGACCCCGCCGTTCGGCCCGTCGGAGCCGATGGGCTTGAGCCTCGAGAATCTGCCGCCGATGCGCGGCATCCTCATCACTCACAAGCACGACGACCACTTCGACGCCGACACGCTCCGAGACTATCCCAACAAGTCGCTCCGCGTGATCGTGCCGCCTGGCCTCGGCGCGCAAGTACGGGCGATGGGTTATCAGGATGTGGTCGAGCTCGAGCAGTGGGACCGCTCGCAGATCGGCAGCGTGATCGTCACCGCCGTGCCTGCTCGACAGAGCGTTCTCGAGAACGGCTACGTGTTGCAGGGCAACTCGGTCACGCTCTACGTCGCCGGCGACACGCGATTCGACGGGCAGATGTTCCGCGAGATCGGCGGGCTCTTCCCGACGATCGATGCGGCACTCTTCCCGGTTGGCGGGATCCGCATCTTCGGCGAGCAACTCGACATGAGCCCGGAGGAAGCCGCGGACGCGTTCGCGATCCTGAAGCCGCAGCACGTGATTCCGTATCACTACGGGCTCACCGGTCCGATGCCCCTTTTCCTGGGCACGTCGGACGCGGAAAAGAAGTTTCAGGATGCCGTCGCCAAACGTGACGAGACCGCCCGCAAAGCGGTCGTCATCCTCGAGCCCGGCGCGAGCTGGCATCATTACCGCTGAGGCACTAATTTAATGTGTCGATTCGACAATTCTTGCATGGATCAGACAGGACGCTAGTCCTCAGGAACTTGGAATTGCTCGAAAAATCGAGGCATGAGCACCGGCATGCCTCTTGCTGGCGAAAACCTGCATGAGCGAAACTTTACTTGTCGCAGAGGATCATCAAAGCGCCCGCGATCTCATCTCCTACGCTCTCGAAGGCGAGGGGTACGACCTGGTCTTCGCCGAGACCGGGACCCGGGCCCTAGAGATGCTCCGCGAACATCTGCCCGATGCGGCGCTATTGGACGTTGCCCTGCCCGGCGTCACGGGGACCGAGATCTGCCGGCAAATCAAGCTCGCCCGGCGATCCACGCCGGTCATCCTGATGAGCGGCGCGATCGAGCGCGGCGAGCTCGAGAAGGAGAGCTCGGCAGCCGGGGCCGACGCATTTCTGCCGAAGCCGTTTTCGCTCGACGAGCTCCGCACCGTGCTGCGCGCCTTCGCTCGGGTGCGCAGCCTGACGGTCGAGATCGAACGACTGCGATCGCTGGTCGCGGAGCGCGATCGCCAGATCGACGTCGCGCGGCCCGGCACGGCGAGCGCCGAGCTCGACTGGGGCCTTCCCTACCACCGCTTCATGAAGCTCGCTCGCAAGGCGTACTTCGAGCACGCGCTTACGGTCGCGAGCGGAAACAAGTCGAAGCTCGCTCGCGACTCCGGTCTCGATCGCTCGACACTCTACGTGCATCTGCGAAATCTCGGGATGCTCGGGGAGAAGTGACGGCTACCGGCTACAGGCTACCGCAGAATCCGCGGAGTCTTTGCCGGTGGCCGGAAGCCGGTAGCCGTTCAGAGCTCCTCGCGGCAGTATGCGACCTGCCCAGGCGCCTCCGCGACACCGACTTCGATCCAGCGTACGCCGCGACGCTCGAGGTCCGGCAGCTCGGCTCGAATCTGGCACAGCACGTAGCGGGCGAGCTCCTCTGCCGAGGAATGCACGATCGGCAGCAACGCAACGTCGCTCTCCGGGAATGAGAACGCGGCTCCGTCATCGTAGGTCACGACCACCTGTCCCGCCGGTCGCGTAACGTGCAGACAATCGCTTTGTGCGGGAAGGATGACGCGCTCGTCGAGCCGCTCGCAGACCCGCTTGGCGGCTTGTTTGAGCAGACCGAAGTCGAGAACGTATCCGTCGGCGCCGAGCCCGCCTTCCACGCGCACCGAGACCTGGTAGTTGTGGCCATGGAGCGGCTCGCGAAAGCCCTTGTAGGCGATGAAGTGCGCCGCCGAGAACTTCAGGTAGTCTTTGAAGACGTGAACTTGGTACGGCGCGTCCATCGGCACGACCTAGGCGACCTGCACCGCCGTTTCCTCGACCTGAGGGGCTTCCTCCGCTGGCAGACTCGCCGCCGTCTCGGCGAAACGGCAAAGAAGGTCGAGAATCGCCTGCTTGCTCCGTGCCTCGTTGATCGCGGCGCGTAGCGCCGCCCCGCTGCGCAGACCCTTCGTCACTCGACCGGCAAACTGGCGCAGGCGGGCAGCGACCGCGACCGGAGCATGATCCTCCTCGAGGTAGGCTGCGTAGGTTTGCATCGCGTCGAGCCGCTCCTCGAGGGAGGGTTGATAGGCGACCGCGCCGTGGCGAAGCTCCTCGATCTGACGGAAGATCCACGGATTGGCGAGCGCGCTGCGCCCGATCATCACGCCGTCGGGAGCGAACTCGCGCTCGCGGCAAAGCGCATCGGCGGCCGTCAGCACGTCGCCGCTGCCCACGACCGGGATCGACACGCGGCTGCGGATCGCGGGGATGACGCTCCAGTCGGCCGCGCCGTGGTAGAGCTGAACCCTCGTCCGACCGTGAACGGTCACCATCGCCAGGCCCGCCGCTTCCGCGGCCGCGGCAACGTCGGCCGCGTTCCGACTCGCCTCGTCCCATCCCGAGCGCATCTTGAGCGTCACGGGGATCGACACCTCGCGCCGCACCGCCTCGAGTATGCGGGAGAGTCGCTCGGGCTGACGCATGAGCTCGCAGCCGCCGCCGCGCTTGACCACCTTCGGCACGGGGCAGCCACAGTTGATGTCGAGCATGTCGGCGCCGCTCTGCTGCACGAGCAGAGCCGCGCGCGCCATGCGATCGGCGTCGGCGCCGAAGATCTGGATGGCGATTGGCCGCTCCTCGGGACGGAACCGCATCATTCGCAAGCTCTTCTCGTCGTCTCGGGTGAGCGCCTCGACACTGATGAACTCGGTGACCATCAACCCGACGGACCGGCCGCTCGCGCGCCGCACGATGCGGCGAAAGGCGGAATCGGTCACTCCCGACATCGGCGCGAGCATCAGCCGGGGAGAAATGCTCAGCGAACCGATCTGGAGAGGTTCCGTGGTCCCGTAGCCTGCAGCCCGAAGCCGGGAGCCCGCAGTCGTCTTCAAAACACCTCCTCGACCAGCGCCATGGGCTTCAGCAGCGAGTCGGGAAGATCTTCGACGAAGCGCGAGGGCCGCCCGAACGCGGGCCCCGAGCCGCGCTCGAAGTACTGGATCGGATACGAGATGTAGAGCAGGCGTTTGGCACGCGTGATCGCCACGTAACAGAGCCGGCGCTCTTCCTCGAGCTCGGCCTCGTCGAGCGTCGAATATTGCACCGGAAACTTGCCCTCCGCGGCCCAGATCAGAAACACGGTGTGCCACTCGAGCCCTTTGGCGCTGTGGATCGTCGACAGCGTGAGCCTTCCTTCGTCCGCGGCCTCGCCGAGCGTACCGCCGATGGCATCAGAAGGCGGCTCGAGAGCGAAATCGCTCAGCATCGGCTCGAGGCTCCGATAGCGCGAGGCGATCGTCACCAGATGCTCGAGGTCCTTCAGCCGCCGCGGATGGTCATCCGGGTGGACGCGCTTCAAGATCGGCTCGTAGTGCGCGATCGCCCGCTCGAGCGCGACCGCGGGGGGCGGCGCGTCGGACGCGAGCGCGGCCACGAGCAGCCCGAGCCGCTCGAGCTCCTTCGATTGTCCCGCGCGGCGACTGGCCAGCTTGAGCGCCGACACGTCCCCCCCATGCTCGGCGATCGCCTCGACCATCTCGCCAGCGGTTTTCGGCCCGATGCCCTCGAGCAGCAGCAGAATCCGCAGCCAAGAGACCGTGTCGAGGGGATTCACGGCGACGCGCAAGTGCGCGACGACGTCCTTCACGTGCGCCGTCTCGACGAACTTGAAGCCCCCCCGCTTGATGAACGGCAGATCGGCTCGGGCGAGCTCGACCTCGAGGTCGAAGGAGTGGAAGCTCGACCGAAAGAGCACCGCGATCTCTTCGAGCGGCACTCCTTCTTCGCGAAGCTCGAGGATCCGCTGGCAGACGAAGCGCGACTGGAAGCTCTCGTTCTCCGCCTGGACCAAGAGCGGCGTCACGCCCTCGGTGAGGCGCGTGCGCAAGATTTTGGTGTAGCGCTCGGCCGCGCGCTCGATGACTGCGTTTGCGAGATCGAGAATCGGCTGGGTCGAGCGATAGTTCTCCTCGAGCGCGATCACCCGAGCTCCGGGAAAACGTCGCTCGAAGTCCATGATGTTGCGAAAGTCCGCACCGCGGAACGAATAAATCGATTGGGCGTCGTCGCCGACCGCCATGACGTTTTGGTGCGCGACCGCGAGCCGCTCGACGATCTCGGCCTGCAGCCGATTGGTGTCCTGATATTCGTCGACCATTACGAAGCGGAGCTCCGCAGATAGGCGCTCGGCGACCTCACCGCGGGCCTCGAGGAGATCGCGAAGCTTGACCAGCAGATCGTCGTAGTCGAACAGGTTCTTCTCCGCCTTGTAGGTCTCGTAGCGGGCGCGCAGACGTTCGAGGTCTTCGGCATGCTCGGCGAGATGCAGGTATTCGGACTCGATGATCACGCCGAGCGGGGCGCTCTTGTTGACCACCGCGCTGAAAATCTCGGCGACCGTCTGCTTCTTCGGAAAGCGCCGATCCTTGCGGTCGAGACCCATCCCGGTTCGAAGCCACTGGATCACGTCCTCGGCGTCTCCGCGGTCGAGGATCGTGAAGCTACGCTCGCGCCCAGCCTCGCGCGCAAAGCGGCGGAGCACGAGATTGGCGAAGGAGTGGAACGTGCCGCCGCGGACACGACCGCAGTCGTTTCCGACCAGCGCCGCGGCACGATCGAGCATGACCTCCGCCGCACGCCGCGTGAAGGTCAGGAGAAGAATGGACTGCGGCGCGATCCCGAGCTCCACGAGGCGGGCGACGCGATACACGAGCGTGCGTGTCTTGCCGCTCCCCGCGCCCGCGATGACGAGCACCGGTCCTTCGACGTGCGACACGGCTGCGTACTGCGCGGCATTCAGCTCGGCCGGATAGTCGATTCGAAGCTCGGGTGCGGGCCGTGACTCACCGCCCCGCGAGCGCAGGATATAGGTTTCGACCGACATCGAACGGGACCGGCTTACTGGCTGTCCTGCCGCTCGGGGCCGGATTCGGCGTCGTGCGCGTGGACGATGTCGCCGAACTCCGAAAGATCGGCGAGTAACCTCCGCAGGTCTCCCCCCTGCTGCCCGCGCTCGAGCACCTCGATCGTTCGCAGAGTCCGGTTCGCCCAGTGGCGAAGGAGCCGAATGTCGGAGAGGCCGGTCTTCATACCGGGCGTGGGGCGCGTACGCAGCAGCCGGTGCAGGCTTTGCTCCTTCTCCTGCAGGCTCGCGAGCAGCGTGATCACCGTCGCCTTGACGTTGTCGAGAATGCCCGCGAGCTCCGTGGCCGGCGGCGCTTCGTCGGCAGCAGCCGCTGCACCTCGCCGGCGCTTGCCCACTCGCGAAATCTTGGCGGGGCGCGTCACGATGGCCGATTGTGGCTCGAAGCTCGGAAAATGACAATCGCTCGCCGCGAGGGCTCGCGACTCGGCGACCCGTGCATGGTTTACGAACGAGCATCCGACGCAGGGCCAATTCCCCCTCCTCGAGAAGAGGCAATGATCCAGCCGGCTGCTCGGCCGCGGGCGCCATCCGGCAGATCGAAGGGCGCCACGTTCGGGTCGGCAGCGCCGGCGTCCAGACGATCTCCTGGCAGAGTTCTCAGCGGCGGCCCCTTGACCTCGTCACCGCCATCAGAGACGGTACGCGGCGATCTCTGATGTGGAACGTTCCCGAAGACAAGCAATAAGGGCCTCTGTCTCTGCCTTACCAACGCTCCGGCAAGACGGAACGTGCGGGCGGTTGTGGTCGATCCGTACTCGGGTCGACCACAACCGCCCGCAACCGCGCGGAGCGCGGAAGAGCCGCATTCCGCGCTCCGCGCGGGAGCTGGATTTTCCGATCGCCCCGAGTACGGGCCGACCGGAAAATCCAGCGCTCAGGAATCCCCAGCGTTCGAGGCAGCGACTTGAGGCATTACGACACCATGGAACCGGCAGCCGGAAGCCGGTAGCCTGTAGCCTCTCATGACCGCCGCCGAACGCTTCGCCGCCTGGACCCGATCGCTCTCGCTCGAAGCGATCCCGCCCGAAGTCGTCGTCGCGGCCAAGCTCCATCTTCTCGATGCGCTCGGCTGCGGCCTCGCCGCACACGCGCTCGGAATCGCCACCGCCGGGCGCGAGGCGATGCGCGAGAGCGGCGGGCGGGCCGAAGCCTCGGTCATCGGCGTCGCGGAGCGATGGCCGGCGGCGCACGCGGCTTTCGCCAACGGCATGCTGTGTCACGGGCTCGACTTCGACGACACGCACACGGATGCCGTGTGTCACGTGAGCGCGGTGATGGCGCCCGCGGCGATCGCAGCCGCCGAGGCAAGGGGCGCGAGCGGAGCCGATCTTCTCGTTGCACTCGTCGCCGGAAACGAGATCATCATCCGGATCGGCATGGCGGCCCCGGCAGTCTTCCATCGCCGCGGGTTCCACCCGACCTCCGTTTGCGGCGTCTTCGGCGCCACCGCGGCGGCCGCACGGCTTCGCGGGCTCGACCGCCCGGCGATCGCTCAGGCACTCGGCATCGCAGGAAGCCTCGCCTGCGGCATCTTCGAGTATCTCGCCGACGGCTCCGAGACCAAGCCGGTGCACGCCGGCGCGGCGGCACAGTCAGGACTCGTCGCCGCGAGCCTGGCGGCACACGGGGCGACGGGGCCGGCGTCAGTCTTCGAGGGACGCTTCGGACTCTTTGCGGCCTTCGCCGACGTTCATCGGATCGATCTCGAGCCCGCCCTCGCAGATCTCGGCCAGCGCTGGGAGACGCCGCGCATCGCCTTCAAGCCCTACCCCGCCTGCCACTACATTCACGCGCCGATCGATGCCGTGGCGCGGGCGGTCGGCTCGCGAGGTGTCTCCGCCGACGAGATCGCAGACGTCGTCGTGCGCGTCCCGGAGCCCGCCGTATCGCTGGTTCTCGAGCCGGCGGACGCCAAGGCGCGCCCGCGCACCCCATACGACGCCAAGTTCAGCCTGCCCTTCAGCGTGGCGGCGATGCTCGTCCACGGAGCCGTCGACCTCGATTCGTACCGGGAAGAGGCCATCGGCGACGAGCGGGTGCTCGAGCTCGCTCGCAAGGTCCGCTACGAGGTCGTACCGTTCCCGACGTTTCCCAAGTCGCTGCCGGGCGGTGCTCGAATCGTTCTCCGCGACGGTCGAGTGCTCGAGGCCGAGCTTCCGAATCAGCGCGGCGGGCCGGAGAATCCGATGAGCGCCGAGGAGATCTCCGTCAAATTTCGCAAGAACGCTCGGCTCGCCCTGCCGAGCGAGCGGGCCGAGCGCCTCGAGCATCTCGTGCTCTCGCTCGAGCATCAGCGCGATGCGCGCGAGGTGTTTACTGACCTTCGCGGGGACTCCGCTCCGACCGCGGGTTAGGCTGCGATCTCAACGTACGTCGCGTACGAGTGTGGAGCGGGAACTCGACACCCTTCGGAACGCAGGCCGTCGAGATGGAACTCAATGGCTTCACGCATGGCACGCTCGACCTGCTTACGGGTCGCCCCGGTCGCCACGCAGCCGTCCAGATCGGGCGAGTACGCTGAAAATCCTGTGCGAGTCTTCTCCACGACGATGAGGTACTTCTTCATTTCTTCAACCCCGCCTGTTTCACGATGCTGCTGAAAGTGCCTGGAGCGACATCGTTCTGCAGATTGCCAGCGATGGTCACGAGCCCCGGCTTCGAAGGGTGCTTGTACTGGCGGTGACTACCGCGCGTCCTGACCAATGACCAGCCATCGCCTTCGATCAGCTTGATGACCTCCCGAATCTTCACCTAGCGACGATCGCTGATCGCGGCTGAAGAGGCAATCGCGGCCTAACGACGCTCCGGTTCAGTGGCGGCGCGGAGCGCCGTCCGCTGGAACCGGTTGTTCGGCGGCGCACTCACTTGCGGAACTGTTCGAAAAACGTCGCGTCCACTTCAAAGGTTCGCTGCGGTTTTAGACCGAGCTCAAGCTGCTCGAGCATGTTTACGAGTTTCTCGCCATCGACCAGCTCAATCGGTGGGACGCCGTCACGTACCGCCTCCTTCCGGGCGTCGGATGTGAATGACCCAGTGGTGATCATGATGCCCTTGTCGGCTCTGCCCATCATGGCACCCCTGAAATCCCGAACGTGACTCGGTGTAACCGAACCCGCGTAGCGTTTGCACTGAAACAGCACCTTGAAGCTAACGAGCGCGTTCACCTGCAGAATGCCGATGCCATCGATGCCACCGTCGCCTGAACGACCGGTGACGGTGACCTCCTCGAATCCCGATTCGCGGAGAAGACGCTGGCAGAAACGTTCAAATCCCGTAGCAGGGAGCGCCTGTAGACTCGCGGCAACCGCATCTCTGTAATGCATAAACGCATGTTCAGCGTCGGTCACGGGGACTGTAGAATCGCCGGTCACCTGTACCTCTCCTGGTGGTGGGGTTTTGCCGCGCGATTTTACAAACTCGGCTGCCACTGTGCGATAGATCTCCCGGCCTTGCGCAAGGGATACTTTTCCGAGAGAGCGCGCCTTCTCTGTCAGGGCCCACACCCCATGACGGGATGCGTCAATGTATCCGCCCTTCGCCAGAAAGAATCGTGCCCAGTGGACCTGATTCTCGAACCGAGACTGAACACCGCTCGGTAACCGAAGAGCTAGTTCTGCTTCCGAGATGTTCGATGCTTTCGCAATAGCACCGCGGACTTCGTCCGGGCGGCCGGAGCCGCCGAGTTCGTCCAGGGCAGCGATTACCGGCCCAATAAATCGTACAAACTCGGGCGCTGAATCAGGCTTCTTCAGCATCGCTTCCTCTTCGGCTAGTCCGCCCAACTTCGATTCGACAGGTCTGTACCGCCCAAACCGCGGTGAGCCCCACTGTCTAACTGAAACGGCATTGCCGCTAGCCCAACTTGTACGTCACGAGCGCGCTCG
>Ga0315273_10013101_pt1 | contig 10644 bp, 18 predicted proteins | sample YL17G02_0_MG_FD_205753 | JGI IMG/M metagenome (GOLD analysis project Ga0315273, IMG submission 205753) | Sediment microbial communities from Yellowstone Lake, YNP, Wyoming, USA - YL17G02_0 | ecosystem: Environmental > Aquatic > Freshwater > Lake > Sediment | place: USA: Wyoming | collected... | reverse complement strand
TTTATCGTGAAAGAAGTGTTTAATATTGAAGTGGGATGCTGTGTCTAACAAGATGTTGTATTGTCTATCCTTAAATTTTATTGTGGGATCTATTTGTTTAAATTGTTGTTTCTCTATATAGTCTCCATTGTCATCAAAGAATACTGCAAAATACTTTCTTCTGAATATACCCATTATGTTTTAACTTCCATTTTGTTTTTTGTTTATTATTAATTAGCTTTCATTGCTTTTAAATAATACGACTCCTCCGATAACTACAATTAATAAGCCTAAAATTAGATTGACTTGATTAAAGACTAATAAGAGTCCAGAGAGCATTAATAAGCCTCCAGATATGTTATAAGCCTTGAACATGAATAGTAAGAATACAATACCCAAAAGTATGATATAGCCAATTAAGTTTATGCTCTTACTGAAGTCAAGAGTAAAAATGCTTTTTGTTGTTGGAATTATTGTTACACTGTGTGGTTTTTCAATTACATCAAAGCTGTCTGTTGTATAGCCTCCATAAAAGCTATTATTACATTGTAGTATATAGGAATATAAGCCTAAAGATGTGAAGTTATTATGATTTAATTCTATCTCCCATTCATTAGAAACATCCTTAAAAGTTTCATGTACGGCAGTTTGGTTCCAGATATGTTCTCCAGTTATTTCTGAATACATATGGAAATAGCAGGATGTCGTACTATTATCTATAGGTTTTCCATTGCTTATGTTAAATACATGGAAATAGAAATCATGAGACTCATTTTGATAGGTATTTATTAATGTTGGATATTTTATATTATAGCCTTCAGAGAATTGTGTTGTTTGTGTTGTACTTATTACTTTGGCATTTATTACAGGTATTAAGAAAAATACAAACATAAATAATAAACTTATAGCCACTAATTTGTTTATTTGTGGTATTCTTCTCTTTTGTATTTCAAGCTTTATTTGTTCCATTTTTTCAGTTGGAATAGGAGTATATCCTATTTTTCTAACATAGTCAAGAGCATAGTCTGTTATTATTACTTCTTTGCCATTTATAATCTTATTGGATAAGGCACATCTCTTAGCAGACTTAAATTTATTGCCCATTTTCTTTAATGCTCCTATTCTCAGTCGGAAAACCTCTATTTTTACTTTTTTTGAATATGGCTTTTCTTCTCAATTTATCTAAATTTTGTTTTTTCATGTTGTTTATGGCAATATTAATTTAAATCCAGACCAGATTAGTGCTAAAATGAACAATATGATAAATGGGATTAATATTATTAAAGGTACATAAGTCATAAGTATTAATTGAGATGTCATAAAGTCTTTAACTTCTGAACCTCCGATTGAAAAAGGATTTATTATCGGAATACTTATATCAAAACCAAATATATTTATTCCAGTGTCAAGAATGTCTATAATATTTGAATTAAAATAATTATAAATAAAGGTATACAATCCTGAATTGCTGAAAGAATTATCTGGATTTGGAACTGAATTATCTATATTAAAAGAATAAAATATAAAGTTAAAAGTAATTCCTACAATAAACATAGCAAGAAGTACATAAGCTAATGGTTGCCAATTTCCAGACATTTTATTTTTTATGTTCCTCCACTTTTAAACTTTAGGAAAGAAGCAATAACTCCGAGAAGCCCCATTATTAAAATAATTCCAAATGGTACATAACCAATAAAGACAAAATATAGGAATAATAAGCTATCAAGTATTAAGGCTAATATTAAAGCCGTACCCATAAACTCTTTGCCTACAATTAAGATGGCTATGGTTATTAATAAAAGAGTAACAATGACATAAGTAAATTTGATTGAACTTGATAATCCTGAGCTATCTGGAAAGATGCTGGAAAAGAAATTTACAAGACCTCCAAATACTCCTGCTCCTCCTCCTAAAATAGTTCCATTTATGTAAGTTCCGTTAAAAAAACTTTGATTTGTATAATAGTATAAAGCAAAGAAGTCTGTAGTATTTCCGTATTGATTTCCAGCATTTACATAAACTTGTCCAGCATAATGATGAACACCTTTTTCCATATACAAGGATTGATAAAAGCCATCTGAAGATAGGGTTAAATTTACAGAGCCTTTATTTGTTATGTCTGTTGTATTTGAAGTTTGTTTAAATAAAGTTATGGGTTTGTCTGTACCATTGATAAAACTATCATGATAATGTATTTGTATGCTGTCGTAATTAGTACTAAAATAATCAGACATATTTAATAAAATTGAGCCATTTGTAACATCGTAAACATCATCAAAAGGATCAAATAAAGTTGGAGAAGCTCCTCCAGGAAAATAAGAAGAAGAGTTTAAAGTTTGTATGTCTGTAGTGTTTAGAGCATATGTCCATAAGCCTACATTATTTATTTTCATGCTATTAGGTGCTGGGTACCATAGCAAATCAGATGGTCTTGCTATTTGGAAAGCTCCTGGTATAACTCCCATTACTAATTCTTTTCTCTCTAAAAGTGTTGCTGTACCACTTAAGGTATGTGTAGAACAATTTTTAATCATAACACCATCATAATAAATTTTAACTAAGTCTCCAGAAAGAATATTGCTATAATTATAAACAAAGCCGATTAAATGATATTTAGTGCTGTCTCTTAATATAGTATAATTAGCATAAGCTGTAGAACAATTTACTTGATTTGCTTCATTTAAAAAACCCATGTCAAAGTTTATTGTTGGAGACCCAGACTGTTCTGCATTATGATAAGTACTTGAAAACATATAAAAATCAAGATATAAATCTCCAGTTTTATTAGCTAATGAGCTGAGCATTGGAGTTACATAGCCTGTGAAAGTATATGCGGTCAAAGGAGTGCTTCTTTTAACCCAAGCAAAATAAGATAAACTTTGATTGGTATTTGGTACTTTTGACTTGGTATTTGGTACTCTTGAATTGACGTCAATAAATCCTACTTTAGAGCCATCATTAAAATTAAAACTATTTTGTAGTCCGATTGGAGTGACTTCTCCTGTTATAATATAAGGATCTAATGGTTTTGAAGCCCTATTTTGTATTGTAGTACCATTCATAACTACTCCAGAAGAGCCTGTTCCATCATTCCAGACTAAATTAGGATTTCCTAAAACTCCATTTGGATGAGTAAAATTATAATATATGCCTTGTGTATTATCTGGAAAATCTGCATTTATTAAAGGTATAAAAATAAATAAACCAAGGAAAAGCAAGAAAAATAAGTTATTTTTCATTTTGGTTTATCCTTTATTTTTTACAATTATTAAACCAAGTCCCATTAATATTGTAAGGATAATCATAATTTTAACATAGCTCGGAGTCGTATTATCTTTAGTCATAAATAAAAGGCTAAATAAAGAAGTTAAGCTTCCAGGCTTAGGTGGAGGATTTGTGTAAATTGTAAAATTTCTTGTTATTGTTTGATTTGTAAAACCATTATTTGCTTTTAATGTTACATACCATTCATAATAGCTATCATTAAATGTTGCTGGAAAGACATAAGTGGCATTAATATTTGGAGCTACAATACTTTGATTTAAAGTTCCATTAATCCATAAAGTGGCATTGCTTATAATACTATTGTCTGGCATTGACGTGCTTATATTGAATCTTAAACTTTTTGTTGTTGTATTAAGATTGTTTGCTGGAACATTTATAATATAATTTGGATAAATTGGAGGTATATAATATTGATATAACTCTATCATGTCTGTGCTATTTAATTCTCTTTCATTCCAGGTTGTAAATTCGTCAAGAGTACCATTTATAGAAGTACTTGATTGTCCTCCAGCTCCAATATATCTTGATGAAGGTGCGAAGTTGGAGCTATTTCCTGTAGAAGTTCCAGCTCCATAAGCAGATAAAACTCCATTTACAAAGATTTTTTGTCCATTGTCACCTTTAACAAAAATTAAGTTATACCATTTATTTAATCCTAAAGAAATATTACTTGGAAGGTTAGCTCCTCCGTTTATATCCCAGTTAAATCCTCCTGTAGTGTTTAAGGTGCTTCTTTCTCCATAAGATCCTCCTCTCATACCTCCCAGAATAGTACCATCATTATAGTCATACAAATAAATCCATATACTTTGGGTTTCTATACCTGTAGGCTCATTATACATAGAGAAGTTAAAGTCAAGCCCATCATTTTCTCCAGTGAAGTTATAGCCATATCCTTTTATTCCTGAAGCATTTTGTATGATAGCTCCTGAAAGAGTGCCTCCAAAGGCTTTATCACTTAAATCAAAGGCATCTCCTGAAGTTTCATTGAGTGGAAAATAGTATTTAAGATTGTTATCAAGGTTAGAAGTTAAATTTAAAGAAGAAACATTGGCAAAGCTAAATAATAAAAATGAAAAAAGAAAAAGGAAAATAAATTTATTTTTAAGACTATTGCTATTTTTATATTTCATTTTTCTTTATGAATAACTAAGGATTTCTACTTTCATTTATGTAACTCATGACATAATATATATTAAATTAAATAGGGATTAATTTAATATTTATTTATGTTCAAAAGTTCTATAAACTAAAAATACAAGTCCAATTCCTACTATCACAGTCAAGATAGTTACAAGCCAAGCAGGTGCATCTGAAACCAAGTCTGAATTTGCTAATCCATCAGCTCCAAAAATTATTGGTGCTAATACAACAACAAATAGAATTACAAGCACTGCTCCTAAAAGCTTATCAATTGAACCTCCAACAGCTCCTTTATTATTCATTTTCTAACACCTCTATATTTTGAAGAACATTATGTTTATAAGCTTTATGGCTTTTAGGGTTTTTTAGGTATATTATACAAAACCTAAGTTTTTATAAATGGGGGCACTTTTACATACTAAACCTATATATTCATACCCTATACGATATATAGGTATGTTTTCATAAAAACTAACCAAAATGCTTACCCAGAATTTCAAGGATATTTTAAAATATGCAACAGCGTCAATGTTTGTGAAGCCAAAAGGCAAGGAAGAATTCTCTCCTGTAAATTTATTGCTAATAGCTCCTCCAGAGTGTGCGAAAACACGTCTTTTGAACGAAATTTTGTGTAAAAAGACGCTAAAAACACTGGATTTAAGCCCAAAAAGCATAAAAGAAGCCATACTTCCAAGGCTTGAGAGTGGAGAAACCAAGTTTTTAATCATTCCAGACCTAATTCAGCTCCTTGGACATAAGAAACAAACTACAGGCTCCACTGTAGGCTTTTTAAATGCTTTAATAGAAGAAGGTGTAAAAGATAACAATTTTTACGGCTTAGAGTTTCATTTAAGTAAAACTGTAAATTCTGGACTATTAACAGCCGTAACAACAGACAAATTCTATGAAAATGTATATGATTTCAATTCCATCGGCTTTTTACACAGAATTATACCAGTTGCTTATGATTACAGTTATGAAACAATACAAAAAATTCAAAATGATATAAGTTCAGGCACTCTTTTTAAGGATATCAATGAAGTAAGTACAAAAACAAATAATAAGCTTTTTGAAGTTACTATTCCAAATAAATATTCAGCAGATATTCTTTTATTAGTAAATAGATTAACAGATAAACTAAGCAAATTTAAAATAAGAAGTTCCAGAGGGATAGGGAGAAATCGTACTGAAGATGTTTATTTTGACATAAAAGGCTTTAGGCTTCATATAAGATTGAGACAATTAGCAAGAGCAATCTGTTTTATTGACGGCAAAGGCAAAAGAAAAGAAGTCAATTCAGAAGATATACTTAAATTATATTCTATTTCAGAAGTAATAAATCTTCCAAATACCAAAAAAGTAATATGAACATTTTATATAGATGTAAGGAGGTATATAAACAAAAATGCCAAGCTTAAAAACAGAAGCACAGGATTATGAACCTACGACAATAAATAATATAGCTGAATTAGACAAAGTGGATGTTTCCAATGCCGTTATAACTGAAGAAAGACAGGATAAACAAGGAAAACCCTACACAATAAGATATATTACTATTGAAGGAGAAGATTATCGTGTGCCTATCAGTGTTATATCTGCTTTAAAAGAAATCTTAGCTGAGAAGCCTAACTTAAAACACTTCAAAGTTAAGAAATCAGGAAAAGATTTAAACACTTCTTACACAGTTGTACCTTTAGATTAAAATTCTAAAGAATATAAATGTTTAAGAATGACACTTAATTGGTATTTATTATTATTATCTTAGCCAATTAAGTTTATAATAACAAACAAAATGACAAAACAATACTTTGGAAAAAATAAACAAGAAGAAGAATACAACATTTATTCTTCAGAAGAAAGCCTTAATATTAAGCTACAACGTCGTGAAATCTATTATGCTGAAAATGAAAAGCCTTCTTTCACCTATATAAAAACAACAAAAAAGGAAAGTTTTAAAGAAAGAATAACTTCTCAAGGCAAAATTAAGAAGAAACACCCAAAAATAATTGAGCAAAGGATAAGAAGCCAGTGGACACAAAACTTTAAACATCAAGATAATCAAAGTGTCGGAGGAATAGGTTTTATATCTATTAGAGCAATGACAATAAATCCAGCCTATTCTCATAAAGCTTTAAAACTTGTTTGTAATCAAATACAACAAAGAATTGAAAGAATATATGGGATAAACTTTAAAGAATTTGGAGATAGTTATGAAGCTCCTGAAAATTCTGTTATTCTCGGTACTCATGAAGACAAAGCTTTAAATGATTATACTATACATTATGAATACTTTTTAAATAGAAAAGCTCATTACGGAATAGCATAAAAATAAAATGAAAATGAAAACATTGAGAAAAGCATGGTATATTAACTGGACTATAGCATTTATTTGTGCTTTAGTTTATTCAATATTTATAGATAATAATCTAACTGAAAAGCTTGGCTTAGTAATTACTTTAATAATATATTTTGGTTTATCTATCTTACTAAATCAATATAAAATTATGGAAAGAATAAAATGATAAGAATCACGGCAGATATAGACAGCAAAAACAAATTTAATTTAATTAAAAATATTATTAAAGCCTTCTATAAAATAAAGGATATCATAAGCTTAGAAGTAAAGCTTAGCAATTCAAAAGGCTATCATTTAATAATTTATACAGACAAATTTTATACAGAAGGACAACAATACAAATTAAGAGAATATATTGGAGATGACATAAGTCGCATAAGAATGGATAAGAAAAGAAAGATAGGGAGAAATACCTTATTTGATTATAAAATAGTTTTAAACAAAAAAAATAAAAATGAACACTTCAAAAATACACGATTTGGCAGTAATTGAAAACTTAAAAGAAATTAAAAAAGAAATAGTAACTTCTCATATGGATTATGAGAAAAGGCTATTAATAATCTATTTTAAACTTGAAACTATTATTAAGGAGCTATCAAAATGAATGAATTTGAAAATGAGCCTTACGAGGAAGTCATACATAAAATAAAAACCAAAGATTATGAGCCAGTCATATTTAAAAATAATAAAAGAAAAGGTTATCATGAAAAGATTAAGACTCCAAATAGTATATTAAAAAGAAGCATAACCTTGAGCGATAAAATTTATAAAAATAAAATAGCAATAGCAGATATAAGAGAATTTATAAGGCTATTAAAGACTAAGTTTAACACTCTCAAAGAGCAAAGGCTTATAAATAGTCTTGTTGGAAAACACTTATATAAATGAAAAATACAATAAACATAACCATGCCTTATTATTATTTAGCTTTCTTAGTGACAAGCTTCATATTTATTATAATAATTTATGGAATGATTTCAAATTATATAGTTATACAAAATAATAATGGAGATATGCCAACATATACAAAAGGAAATATCCCAAGCTACATTTCAGATGATAAGCATTTTTATTATAATGACTCATCAAAAATTAATAATTCTAAATTAGCAGACAATTATTATATGTTTGATAGAATATATAGCATCGGTGACATAATTATGTTTTCAGGAAGTACTCTTCTATTATTATTCATATTTGTACTAAATTATAAATTATTCACAAATAATAAGCCTATTGAACTAAATCAAAACCTTTTTGTAAGATAATAAGTGTTTTTCATCTGTTGTAATGTGCCCATATACCTTTAGTTCAATAGGCTATTATAATAAAGAAAATGATAGACGATCATAAATATTTTGTAAAGGATAAGTTTTATGCTTCACCTCTTAGTATGACATCTCAATTCTATTTTTGTCCAGTACCATTTAGAATGGACACTTATTCAGGATGTTTTCATGATTGTGTTTATTGCTTCGCGAATAATAGCAATCAAAAGTTCATAAGTGATAATGACTTTAAAAAAGAAAAGAAAAGATGTATTTATGTTAAGGCTACAAAATTAGAATACATAAAAAAGTATTTAGACATAGCCTTTGAAGGCAAAAAGAATACATTTACAAATCAAGAAGCCATAGCAATAGAATTACTTAAAAGAAAAGTTCCAATACATTTTGGAGGTATGTCAGATCCACTCCAGCCTATTGAAAAAGAATTACATTTGACTTACGATGTCATAAACTTATTTAAAAAATACGATTATCCCATAATATTGTCTTCTAAAGCCAGACTTCTTTTAGATGAAAAGTATATAGACTTATTAAAAAATTATGAAAATCTTGTCTTACAAGTTAGTTTAATTGATGATAGAGATGAAATCATAATGGCTTTAGAACCATCTGCTTCTACTGCAACTGAAAGATTTAAAATATTTGAAACTTACAGAGATAAATTTACAGCATGCAGAATACAACCTTTTATAATAGGCTTGAGTGATAATCGTATTATACCATTATTAGATAAGCTTAAAGCTTGTGGAGTAAATCACGTTATGGTAGAAGGCTTAAAATTTATGTCTGGAAATAAATTAGCAAATCAAAGGATTTCAGATGCCTTTAAACTTGTAACTGGCAAACCATATAATCTTGAAGCATACTTTAAAGCCATTGGCAGTAAATATGATGGAAATGATTTAGAATTGCCAACATGGAGAAAATATAAATACATAAAAATCTTTAGAGAAGAAATTACTAAAAGAGGGATGACATTTGGATGTGCTGACAATGATTTAAGGCTTCTCGGAGATAGTTATAATTGTTGCCTTGGAACTACAAAATTAAAAGGATTTGAAGCAGGTCTGAAGCATAATATCGGAGAAGCCGTATTTAAGGCTAAGGCTGAAGGCTCAAAAGAGTTTGACAAAAGTATTATAGAAGATGAATGGATATCAGATGGAAAGTTTAGGCTCGTCATGTCAAATGAAAAAGCTCTTGAAAAGTTTGGTGAAGACAAAGATAATCAAACTTCCAATAGACAAATAAAAGAATTATTTGACAAAGCTTGGCTTAGTGGAGGAAAGAATAGTCCTTGTCAAATGTGTCACTTAAAACAAACTTGTAATAAAAGCTCAAAATATAAATTTCTAAATAAAGTAGAATTAGATGAGCTTTTAAGAGACAAAGGAAATCAAAAAACTCTTTAATATTATTTATCAGGATAAACTTCTATGTAGATAATGTTTTCTAATTTTATTCCAATTTCTTCTTCTCCGCAATAAGCCGTTGTATTTCCAACAACACGGATTTTAACTCCAGGAATATTTTGTATTTCTCTATTCTTATAAGTTATAACAATCATTTTAATCTTTCTTTCTAAAGTTATATTTATCATTCAAAAGACTATAATTCTGCATAATAAAAAGCACCTTAGCCTTACTCAAACCAGATAACAAAACAACCTTGTTTAAATCAAACATATTTGTTACTCCAGAAGCCCTAACCATCTCATATTTTAAACACTCCACTTCATTAACTAAATATTCTTTAGATTTCATTTTTCCTCCTTTCATTAATATTTTCTTTTTTTAATAAAAACTCAAGAGCATCATCATAAGTAATAAACAAGCCGTTAGCCTTATATATTCTAAGCTCATCCATAACAATTCTTTTTATTCTCAAAGTCGTAAAAATACTTTGTTCCTTTTCTTCTTCGGGAGTTTGAGTGTGTATTCCAGATAAAAACTCTCTTGGTTTGAACTCTAAACAATCACAAATAAAACATCCTGTAATTCCATGCTTATCTTGACTACACCCACATTCGCAGATGTTTGATATTTTAGTTTTCATATTCTTTCCTCTCTTTCTTCTTCAGCATTAATTTCCTTACACTTTTTAAAATACTCTTTTTCAGCATCAATTTCCTTACACTTTTTAAGATACTCTTTACAAGCTGGGTCTGCTATTTTCTCATACTTTTTCCAAGCTGTGTCTGCTATTTTCTTATACTCTTTCCAAGCTTCGTTTTTTCTTTCTTGTTTAGTTTTAGAATAGTCTTGAGTTTGAGGCAATAATTTTGGGTTGTAATTTTTTTCTGAATATTTCATTTGAGGTTTGAATTTCTTGCAGGTGCAATTCTTAAATTCATCTTTAATATAACTATGTCTACAATAAGATAAAGTATTGGTTATTTTATTTGTATGTTCTTTCAAAGTATGTCCGCAATTCGCACAGGTTTCTTGTTTAGTTTCCATTTTCAATTTCCTCACACTTTATAAAATACTCTTTTAAAGCTGGGTCTTTTATTTTCTTATACTCTCCCCAAGCTGGGTCTTTTATTTTCTTATACTCTTTATAAGCTGGGTCTATTATTTTATTATACTCTTT
>Ga0315273_10013099_pt1 | contig 10646 bp, 7 predicted proteins | sample YL17G02_0_MG_FD_205753 | JGI IMG/M metagenome (GOLD analysis project Ga0315273, IMG submission 205753) | Sediment microbial communities from Yellowstone Lake, YNP, Wyoming, USA - YL17G02_0 | ecosystem: Environmental > Aquatic > Freshwater > Lake > Sediment | place: USA: Wyoming | collected... | reverse complement strand
TTGAAGGTATAAAATGCAAATGGTGTAACTCTATTTGGTTTGGAGTTATAACTGTTGTATTATGGATTATACTTGGAGATACAGTTATAATCTTATTCTTTCCTTTTTTTATCAGCGCATTTGTAATTGTGTTTGATAATTTTGTAGATAGGATAAATAGGTGATGAAATGACTATAGCAAGTATAAAAACAATGTTACCGCTTGATAGATACGCAAATATTATGCGGATATCTCCTGTACACTTTAGCGGTTGTGGAGGTGTAGAACTATCAAATGGGAATATTCTATATCCTACTCAAAATGCTCAAGAAACTATTTGGTCACAAAACGATTGGAACAATCCGAATCAAGTTGGGAGAAACACAATAGCAGGACTTATATCTCGTGCTGAAACAGAGATAGTAGATTTTCTAGGATATTTTCCTACTCCTAATTGGACTGAAAACGAGCAACATAATTTTACTTCTGTAAGAAATCATTCTCTTGGAATTTATTCTATATCTTTTCAACTAGATAAACTAAAATTTATAGTTGGAGGAAGAAGAAAATCTATTTCTGTAATAGACGATGTTGATGTAACTATGGAAGACCTTAATTCAGACGGGTTTTACGAAACTCGTAGAGTTACAATAGCAAAGCCAACTTATCCATTAGAGCAGTTGAAAGTTTATTTTTCCGGGTATGATGGTGATCCTCTCTACGAGATACGTCCACCTAAATCTAAAAAAGTTGTTGGAAATAATGTTGTGTTCGAATTCAATGCATGGCAACTTATTGACCCTGACGTTTTAGAAGATGAGCAAGGAAATGATCCTAACGGAATAGACCTAAACGATGAAGTTGTAATGGTAGATACCGTTGACATCTATAGAGAATATAATGATGTATCTCAGAATGGAATCGTAATATTCTCTGGTGATGATCCAGAACCTACTGAAATAGGTGGATACATTATGCCACTTGATAACCAAAGTTACGTTAGGGGAATACCCGGAAGTTACAACCAATCTACTTCTTCTTGGGAAAAAACAGCAATTTGTGAAGAAGTTTTATATGCATCGTTCTGGTATTATTCAGGAGAAAAAATACCAAGTAATCAGTACGTTCAAAATAACGATGATTTTATGAGCGAGTATATAGCAAAGGCAATAGCATTTCTTGCTACATCTAGATTAGAGAGAGACTTTATGGGAACAAATAATGTTCTTTCTCTCGTTCAGGATTTGAGAATAGATTATACAACTCCTGATAGAGACACAAACTTCAATGTTCCATTTGATATAAGTGATTGTCCGTTTGGTACTCGAAAGGGAGAATACCAAGCGTGGAAGATGATTAAGAATTTCCAGCAAAGAAGGTTCAATTCTGCTACAATATGAAAAGAGTAAACTGGTTAGACGAAAAAGGTGTACTCCGTTGCTCTCTACTAAGAGACACGGATAGCGAAACGAATCCGAGACTAGGCATCCCAATAGAGCCGCCGCCTATTGACACAATCTTAGAGGATGCAAAATCAGAGATAAGAACCGCGCTAATTGAAGCTGGCTTGTTTACATGGGACGATGTTCAAAGACAACAAAACTCTTTAGAGTTAATTGTAAAAAGAACAGTCCATAGAAAACTCGTAATGGCCTATAGGCAAGGAGTCAAATAATGGGAAATCAGTCTAATGTTTATGCTCCCGCGAAAACAGGCTTATCGAGAGTATTCGTTATTGAAGGTCGCGCTCGTGGAGATCACAGACCCGATTATTACTCACAGTTTAAGATGGGTGGGGTATCTCAATCTTTTGGTGATGTTACCAAGATTGAGATTCCTGATCCAGATAACTATGAGGGATATATTGAGGTTGATCGTATACGCGGTGCTAAAGAGAGAGCTACTGCTTCTCTAATTGGAAGATACGCTTCTGGCCTTAAGAGTAAGTTGCTAGAACTTGCTGATAGAGCGTGTCCTGTAGATGTTCAGCTTCACATGGGTTCTTGCACAGACCCAAGTTCGTTTAACACATTTACTAAGGGCATGATACTTGAAGATGTTTTAGTTACGAATCACAGTACCGATGATCTTGGTTCGCTTGGTTCGGATGAAAATGCTCAGATCAATGAAACTGCTGAAATTTCAGCGGTGAAGTATTACGAAGTTCTTCCTATGGCGTATGTTTCTCGCGCTGGCGATATCATCACAAATGCTATTCTTGATATTGTCGTTGGAGATCGTGCGTCTTGTGGTGGATGCGGAATCGAAAGTGATGGATGTCAAGCAATTTTTGCTTTGTCTACTGCCGCTGGTGGTTCTCCTGGTACTTCGTGCGATATAGTATTTTCATTCAACGGTGGAGATAGTTGGAAAGCGCATGATGTTGATACGCTTACTACCGCTATAGTTCCGAGTTCACTTGCTGTTGTTGGAGATTATCTTTGTGTTATTTCTAACACTGATAATTCCGTGAACTATTGTTCAGTTACAGATTTAAGAGATGGTATTGATCCTGTATTTACTAAAGTTTCTACTGGATTGAGCGCACTCGGAAAGCCGAATCACATTGAAGCGCAAGGAAGAAAAGCGTTTATTTGTGGTGATTATGGGTTTGTCTACTTTATGGAAGACCCGGCTTCTGGTGTTACAGTTCTCGAATCTGGAACAGCAACGATAAGTAAACTCAATTACATCCATGCTATAGATCAGTATAATGCCGTTGCTGTAGGAAACGATGGAGCGGTTATTTATACAAGAGATAGATTGTCTTGGGATGTTGTTGTGAAGAAACCTACCGCAGTTGGTGTTCACCTTTTGAGTGTTTTCATGAAGTCATCTACCGAATGGTGGGTTACTGCTTCGAATGGTACTATGTACTACACTCAAAATTCTGGAAAGACTTGGACGCAAAAAGCTTTGCCGGGTACTGCACCAACAAAGATGAGTCACGTTGAGTTTGCTACAAATTCTGTAGGTTTTGCTTCTGGTGTTGTTAGCTCTACCGGAAGATTATACAGAACTTTTGACGGTGGCTATAGTTGGGTTGTAGCTCCGGAGTCTGGAACTTTCCCGGCTAACGTTGAACTCACCAGAATTGCAACTTGCAAAACCGATCCAAACTTTGTTGTTTGTGGAGGACTCGCGGTTGGTGGAACTGATGGCTTTATAGCCGTAGGTTCGTAATAATCAAATTCAATTACCCTTCAAACTGGAGGTTTTAAATGGCAAGAACTAGCAGAACCGAACCTAATAAAGTTCCTGGTAATACAGAAGATAGAGTAATAAATGCTGTTGACAATCATAAATCGTCTAACGGTAAAGATACATTTACTCTATCTTCTGGTGTTGTTTTAAAAGCAAAAAGGATATCCGGATTCCTTATTACTGATGTTATGCGTCAATTTGAAAGACCAAGAATTCCTAGAGTTTACATAGAAAGTATTGGTCGAGAAGAAGATAATCCGGATGACCCTGATTATTTGAGCAGGGTTGAAACGTGGGAAAGAGAATCTTCACTTGCTGTTCTTGATACTATGTTTGTAGCTGGTACTGAACTTGTTTCCGTTCCTGATGGAATGGAAGGGCCAGATGGTAACGATTGGGTAGAAATGCTTGATGCTTCTGGTATTCAGATGAGCGACAATAAAAAGAGAAGATATCTATTGTGGCTTAAACACGTTGCAACTAACGAAGATGATATCACTTTGATAAGTGATGAAGTAGGAAGAAAATCGGGTGTTGTAGAAAGGGACGTTGAAACTGCGGCAAAACAGTTTCGGCGTAGAACTTGATGGTTATTTAATTACAGAACTCCCGGTAGATGCCAAGCACACTCTTGGTATAGAAATTAAACAGCCTCCAATACCCGGCGTTGTTTCTATGTATGAGGAACATGACTGTCGTATTAGCGCACATTACACACTTCGAGAATGGTATAATCTTAAAGAAGAAGATCGCGCTCTCGAAATTGCGCATTATAGAATACGTCATGCTCTAGATTATCAGAAGAACAAAAAACAAGAAGAACAAGCAGAACGAGTTAATCAAAAAAAGGGTAAAAGGTAGCAGATGGCTTTTCAAACTTTCGGCGTAAAGATGGTGATACAAGGCGCATCTGCTTTTGCTCGTGATATGGCTCATATGGCTATGGGGGTAGCAGGATATACAAGTACTCTTGAAAAATTCAAAACAACTGTTGTAAAAGCCGCAGAAGCACAAACAAATTCTTGGGCCAGAGCCGTTGATGCATCTGTAAAAAAATCTAGAGTTCTTGAAACGTCTTTTAATAGATTAAACATACAGGCAGATAAACTCAAACAAGTAATTTCAAACGCTAGTATTGCACTAGCAAAATATTCTAGATTATCTAATCCTGTAACAAACCCAGGAAAACAGCAAGAAACATATGCTAGGAACGCCGCCAAAGCTAAAATAGCACTTGATGTTCTTACAAAAGCATCTCAAAGACTTCAAGAAGTTGAAGCACTAAGAGCTAAAGTTGAAGCCGAATCTGCGGCAAATATGGCTAAGGGTTCTAATGCCGCAGATAAACATGCAGAAGCTTTAAGCAATCTAAATGCTATCCAAGAAGAAGCTACTAAATCTAATTCTATGTTTGGTATAGCTTTGCAAAGTTTGTTGTCAAACTTTGGTATGTCAAGTAGTCCGATGATAAATTTTGCTAAGAATATTGGAATGGCTATTCCACAAGCTAGAGCATTAGTTCTTGTACTTGATGTATTTGTAGCTGGATTAGGAATAGCTGTTTTTGCTATAAAAGCATTTCTTGGAGTTGCACAGTTATTCATCAATATACTTAAAAAGATATGGGATGGATTTGTTTTTGGTGTAAAGACAATAGCTAAATTTGCTGGTGGATTAATAGCTATTCCTTTCAATTTTATAAAGAATGGATTTACCGCAATATGGCAATCACTTCAAAGAATTGGTGAAATTGCTATTGGAATGAATCTAAGTAATTTAATCTGGCATCTAGGTACTCAGTTAAAAGAAACTGGACAGGCCGCTTGGGATGCTGGTGTTAATTTTCAGTTATTACAAGTAAGACTTCGTGGTCTTATTCAAAGAGAACTATCAGAAACACAAGGAATTAGTTTTGTAGATTCTCTTGATATAGCCACAAAACGAGCAGAAGATTTATCTGTATGGATTAGTAAACTTGGTGTAAAGTCTATTTTTAGTGCGCAGACAATAGCAGATACAATTTCTTTGGGTATGTCTTATGACATGACAGAAGAAAAAGTTAAACAACTTACTACATCAACGGTTGCTTTTGCTACTGGTATGGGACTAGAAGATCAAGAGATGCGAAGAATTATTGAAAACTTCGGTCAAATGATTGCACAAGGAAAATTAACTGGTACTGAAATTAGAGACTTAGGTAGAGGTGGGTTTGTACCTGTAAATGCAATTCTTCAAATTATGGGTAAAAATCTTGGGTATACAGGACTCAAGACAGGCGAACTAAAGAAAAAGATGCAAGAATTGGTTGCTGATGGAGAAGTTCCAATCGAACATTTCTTCCAAGCATTTAATGAATTTGTAGGAATAAATTTTCCAAATTCAATTGAAAATGCATCTAGTTCAATGATGGTTGTTCAAAGTAATATAAAAGACTTTAGAGACACCATTGTTGGTTGGAGAGTTATGACTCCGGTAATAGAAAAAATAAGCAAAAGACTAGCCAACATGCTTAATATGTTTATGAGTGATGATGTAAGAAATGTTGCTATTAAAATAGGAAAAGGATTAGGCGTAATAACAGAATCTATATTCAATTTTTTTGATAAGACATTTGGAAAACTTGATATATCGAAACCAGTAAAAATTATTGGTAAGTTTGTTGACAGTATGTCAGAACTTTTTAATTTACCAAAATCTGCTTCTTTACCAGTGGTTCAGATACTAAAGTCATTCAAAGATATAGCTAATCTTGGTGCTGGTGCAGAGAAAAAAGCTGGTGCAATAGTAAAAATATTCCAAAGTCTTAAAGGAATAGGGTTTAGTAAAGAACAAGCAACTTCGCTTACTGAAAATATAACTAAATTCATTGAAGGTTTACAAACTGGAAATATAGATTTTACTGCTCTCAAGAAAATATTCGGAACTGCTATAGATGCTTTATACAAAAATGTTATAGCTCCAAAGTTTAAAGAGGGTTGGGCATTTATAAAAACAAATGTTCCTATATGGTGGAATTCATATATTTTGCCAGGACTTCAAAATTTATGGACTAATCATTTATCTCCTTGGATATCAAAACTTTGGAACACTGATATTCCTGCTTGGTGGGAAGCAACTGGTTCTCCCGCTGTGTTGGGAATGATAAAGAATATTTCAACTTGGTTTCAAAATAATTATGATACGTTTAAGGAGGTTGGTTCTACAATAATTACAAATATAACCCAAGCTATAAAAGATAATTCAGGAGAAGGAAGTCAGTTTATGACTGATGTTGCTGGAATTATGACAGCACTTCTTCAAGGAGCTTTGGCAATAGCAATAAAAGGAGCGTTTGGATTATTTGCATCTAACGTTGACACAGCTATAAATGAAAATTCAGCAGGAACTTCTACAAGTATAGATAGTTTATCTACGGCTATAAATGAATTAAAAACAACAACTAGACAGGCTTTAGACGAATCTTTACTTGAATTTGGGGAATGGCTAAAGAATTCAAATACTCCAATGGGAAAATTTGCTAAAACAGTTGATGACTCGTTACTCCCATTAGGATTACTTTGGGACACAATAAAAAATATATGTATTACAGCAAGGCAATTTGTAGATACGTTTATAGAGTGGACAGCGTTATTAGCAGATATGCTAATACCAGGATTAGGAGATTTTATAAGAGGTCTTGGTGATTTAGATGGAGGAATTTCCACTTTTGTTTCTGGCTCTATAATAGTTGCATTACAGTTTATAGACTCATTTGTTCTTGGAGTATCAAATGCTATTTTGGCTATTGATGGTCTTGTTAGAGCGGCGGCAAATCCAGCCGAAGCAGGAAAGATATTCGAAGAAGTAAAAGGAAAGATACTAGGGCAGACAGATGGTTTTATTGAAAAATACAGAAAAGCTTGGGCCACTCTAAAAGATGATTCTGTTTCAGAAGCACAAGATATGTCAGATCAACTTGTAGGACATTCTATATTCCCGGATATGTATGACGCAATGACTACAGTTGTTGAAGATGGATACAACGGAATGATAGACCTAACCAATAGTTTCAAGTCACGAATCATAGCCGTAATATCATCCATAAATCTTTATGATGTTGCATTTAGAGTTGTTATGAGTATGTGGGCTGGATTAATAGCTGGATTAGGTAATGCTCCAAGTGGTCTTGGTGGAAGTGGCGGTCGTGGTAGTGGTAGTAATGGTGGTGGTACTGCATATAACGATCCAGATGAAAGATCAGCGCAAGTAGGAGCAGATTTTGTAGTTCCTGGTGGATACGAGAATGATGGTCTACGCTTAAGAGTTGGATCAGGAGAAAGAGTAATTGTTATTCCAAAATATGATGTACTTAAGATGAAATATAAAGTTCCTTATTCTGGAAATATAATGAACAACTCTGCTTCGTATTTCAACAATTGGAGTACAAATCACAATAACTATAATCTTGGAGTTACAACTATGGCAAGTGCGCCAGATGTGATACGCCAATTTGGTATAATGAGATTAGAGAATTCATAATGAATAACAATCTTAGAAGAACCTTTCCTCCAATTGTTTCTGGATATGAACTTTTAGAAAAAGATGGATTTTTTTCCTTCATAGTTCCAACTACGGTTGAAACAACGAATAATATATCAAATCCATCGTTTGAAGATAACCTTACCGGGTATGTTGCTGGTGGGGGTTTAACAATATCTCAATCTTCTGTAAAACAATACAGAGGCTTCTTTGGAATGAAATGTGTTTCAACTGCTAGTGGAAGTTCTGTTTATTATCCAGTAACAGGAATAATAGGAACAGATTCTACTTTTAGTCTAGATATATTTATTCCAGTAAACGGAAGTGTTCTTATAGCAATATACGATTCTGGTGCAATTGTTTCTCAGAAAAGAATAGACGGAAATGGATACTGGAAAAGAGTATACATTACGCATAAAGCAACTTCTACTTCCGTAAGATGTTACATAAATTTTACTTCGGCATTAACAATATATACGGATGGATGGCAATACGAGTACAATCCATATCCAACAAGTTATATAGACGGAGATCAGTCCGGATTTGTTATAAATGAACAGGCATATTACTGGACTGGATTAAGACACGCAAGCAAGTCAATAAGATCATCTTCAACTAGAACTGGTGGTAGAGAGTATAAATTATCCGACTTTGGATTTAGAACATTTGCTTTTTCTGGTATTGGTGCAGTATCAGTAGAAAATATAGCCTCACCATTATTTCAAGGAGGTTCTTTTTATCAAAGGACGTTGAAAAGAGAACGAACAGTCACAATATCCGGAGCTATTACAGGTAAAACAATTTCTGAAATAGAGAACAACAGAAAAAAATTTGAAAGATATATTGTTGATTATGAACTTGGTTCTCAACAACCGATGATGCTTATATATAACAGAACGAAAGAGGATGGAAGTGTATTCGAAAGATTACTGATACCATGTTTTTATTCTTCTGGACTTACGGGAAATATAAACAACGTAAATCAAGAGCAAATTACACTTGAATTTACTCAATTTCTTCCAAGTATTTGGAGAGAAAATATTCTAGCAGTTAGTGATTTATCTTTACATAAATCTTTCCATAGTACGGGGTCTGGACAAACTCTTTATAAAGATGTTAACGATTATTGGAGTAATCCATATAATACACCTGCAAAGACTTTTTATGATAGATTTACCGGAGATATTTATTTTTATGGATTTGTAGGTTTATTTGAAGGAATTTCTAACACAAATGGAATAGCAAAATTATCAAATGGAGTTATTTCTGCTCTTTCAACTGGTGTTAATGGTGGCACTAATATAATAAATTCTATTGACGTAAACTATGATGGATTTTTAGTAGCTGTGGGAGGTTTTACTTCTGCTTCTGGAACTGCAAATACTTCAAAAGTAGCTATGTATAAAAATGGCACTTGGTATAGTGTTGGTACAGGTGGAATTACTGGATATCTTGCCGAACCTTATGGAGTTACTTATAGCAAAGATGGAAAAAGTTTTGTAATTGCTGGAAGTTTTGATACAGTAGAAGGAGTAGCGGCAGAGAAAATAGCGTTTTATTCCATTCCAGCTTCTACTTGGTATCCAATAGGAACTGGAATTGCCGGTGGAATAACATCTCCTCCTAATGGTGTATTAAGAGATGATAATGGAAATATTTATGTTTATGGAAATATAGCTACATGCAACGGAGTAACTACTGGTGCTGTAGCGAAACTTGTTGTTGGAGGAAGTGGATGGAATTCGTTTGTTGCTTTAGAAGGAGAAAGATTAACTGCTGTAACTTCTGGAGCAAATGTATATTCTCTATTTTATAATTCAGATAAGTATTTATACGTTGGAGGAACAGACCTTGCAAATCCAGCAGACACAATACCTTTAAATTTTGCTAGATGGAACGGATCGGCTTGGAAACAAATGCCAGGAGCAGATCAAACAACTTCAACTCAAATATGGAAGTTTTCAGATTACATTATAGGAGAGATACTTTTTACATATACAGTTCCTTTAATTGGAACAACGAAAAAAGTTGTAGGAACTAATTTTGAAAACTTTGATTATTATGATGGTTCTGGTTCTGGGTTTTTTCCTGGTTATCTTGGTGGTAGAAAAGATGGATATCTTGGTTTAGTATCAAACAAGTATGTTATGATAGCCGGACAAGATATAATAAACAATCCAAATGAGTTAACTAACGTTGTAACATTTCATATAAAAGGCCCAATACAACTATATGATATTTTGAATCCTATAACCAAATCATCTATAAGATTTTCTCCGCTTGTTCTTTCTTCAAAAGAATATGCGATATTATCTTTTAACGGCTCAAGTATGTCAATAAAAAGTAATACTGGACAAGATTTATCAAGATATGTGATGAATAAATCTTCAAACTTTAGTATCGGGCCAGGAAGCAACTTCATAAAAATTAGAGCAGATTACTTTAGTTCTTATTATAGGAATTCGTCTGTATATACAAAAGGTACAATTACAATAGCTGATGTATACAAATTAGCAGGAGTAAAAAGATCAAACAGTGATAACGGAAGATTATATTTTTCTATAACTTATTCTGCTCCAAATTATAGACTTGTAATATACTCAGATTCAGGAAGAACTACTCAGGTTGCACAATCTGATAATTTTACAACAGTTCCAGGGTATTTTATTGGAATAACCGAATTAAATTCTTCCGGAATATCTGGGTCTTGGCAACCTGCGGCAACTGTAGCTGGTGCTGATGCCGGATATTCTGATTATGGTCTTATCTCTATAATTGTAAATCCTACTGATACAGGTATTGTAAGATGACAACTTTAATAGCTCCGGTATCTTATAGAGTTATTTATCTTGATTTTGATGGAAACATAATATCAGATATCCCATTTTTCTTTAAGTTAGAATTTACAAAACAAGAATCTGATAGAGGATATTTATATCTAGAT
>Ga0315273_10013098_pt1 | contig 10646 bp, 11 predicted proteins | sample YL17G02_0_MG_FD_205753 | JGI IMG/M metagenome (GOLD analysis project Ga0315273, IMG submission 205753) | Sediment microbial communities from Yellowstone Lake, YNP, Wyoming, USA - YL17G02_0 | ecosystem: Environmental > Aquatic > Freshwater > Lake > Sediment | place: USA: Wyoming | collected... | reverse complement strand
CAGTTCTCCTGGTCGAAGACGGGACGCGACGCTCCGGATCCGGCGGGAAGGAGCGCCAGCAACAGCGCAAAGCAAAGGATTCCCCTTTTCAACAGGTGCACGATCCCATGGTCAGGGGGCGATCTCCCTCTTGAACAAAATGAACGCCCCGCGGGCCTCGCCCGAGGGGAGGGTGAAGGGGACCATCCCGACCATTTCCCAACCCTCTCCTCCCGCGCGGTTCATCTTCTCCATCTCCAGCCCGGTCTTCGGAAGACCCCCGAAGACGTCCGGCTGCCGGACGAAGATCTGGCCGTACTCCCACCGCTTTTCGCTCATCGCATCGCTCCCTTGGTGCTTCGTTTCAAAAAAAACGCGACACTCGGTCTTCATTCCCGAAACAGGCCTACGCTGTTCTCCCTCTGGTCCGCGACCCAGACCCCGTTCGCCGCCACGGCCAAACCGACAGGATCGCCGAATACGACGGGACGCCCCGCCCCGCGAAGCGCCTTCACGAACTCCCCACGCTCCTCGAAGAGCTGGACGAGCCCCGTATAGCTGTCCCCCACCCAGAGGCGTCCCCGAAGGTCCAGGGCGATCCCCGTGGGACGGAAGATCTTCCCCTCCCCGGCCCCGAAGCGCTTCAATGTTCCAAGGTGCTTGCCGAAAGCGGAAAACCATTGAACGCGGGCGTTCATCACGTCCGTGACGAACAGGCGTCCCGACGGATCGACCGCGATCCGGAAGGGGGAGTGGAACTGGCCCGGCGCCTCTCCCCGCTTTCCCCACAGTTCGGGGGGAGCCCCCGGCTTCCGGAAGACGACGATCCGGTGGTTCCGGTTATCCACGCAGTAGACCGCCTCCCCGTAGACCGATACCCCGGTCAGCCGTGCGTTCCCTCCCGCCTCGTACACTCGACGGATCTTTCCGGACAGGTCCAGCTCGAGGACCTTCCCGGCGGTGCCGTCGGCCAGGAAGATCGATCCGGACGGACCGATGGCGATCGCCGATGGATCCTTCCACGCCCCCTTCCCCGTGATCTCCCGCAGGAACTCTCCACCGTTGGAGAAGATGGAAATGGACCGGGCGCCGGATTCGAGGAGGAAGAGGACGCCTTTCCGGTCCACGGCGACGTCGAACGGATTCGCAAGGAGGCGGGACGATGCGCTTCGGATCCGGAGCGGCCCGCCCTGGACGTCGGCCGCCCGGGTCGAAGATCGGGTCGGCAGCAGGCAAAGGGCGAACAGCAGGATCGCGGCTATCGCATGCCGTCCGGGAGCCATTTCCGTCCTCCTCCCTCGATCATGCGAAGAACGATCGGCTCCTCGAACCGATCGCCGAGTCCCTTCACGCCGGCCGCGGCGATCGCCCGTCTGCCCTCCGTCGAGTGGCAACGCCGGCACGGCGCCGGAGGACCGTTTGCATCGTGCCGACGCTCCCCCCGGCCCACCTCGGGTACCGGCGAGTAGACGAGCCGGAAAGCGCCCTTCCCCGCCGTTTCCCCGGCGCCCCATCGGCGTTCGGGGTCCCTCCCATGGCACCCGAGGCACGAGACGATCGCTTCATGCATGTTGAGAAAAGCGCTCGACGGTACGGGCTTCCGGTGCGGGGACGGTGTGTGGCACTCCCGCGCGGAGCATGCGGGATCCCGTTTCAACGGGTCCGGCCCTTTCCCCCCATGAAAGGAGGCCGCCCCCGCGGACCCGGAGTCGATTCGCGTGAACGTCCACCGTTGAAGGGACGCGTAGAACAGCACGGCCGCGAGGACCGCAAGGAACGGAAAAAGGACCCTCGCCCGCCGGCTCACGCGCTCCCCTTTCCGGTTCCGGCGAGCATCTCCCTCGCCCTCTCCACCATCGGATTGAACGGATCCATCTCGAGGAAGAGCGTCAACTGCTCCCTCGCTTCCTCCCTTCGACCGTCCCGCAGCAGCGCCACGGCAAGGTTGAATCGCGCCTGCGAGTAGTCCGGGAGGAGCCGGAGCGCTTCCCCGTAGGAGACGCACGCCTCGCCGTACTTCCCTTCGCGCGCGAATCGGTTCCCCCGCTCGAGGAGTTCCCGCACTTCCACGGATTCCCGGTCCTCCGCGCTCTCCGTCGCCTCCGGGATCGGGACGAGGACGCCGCGCGCCACGAGGTCGCGCAACCACCCGCTCCGGTTCTCCGCTTCGCGGAGCGGGACGGTCCCCTTGAGGATCGCCCGCCGGAAGGCGGCGGGGGCGTTCCACCAGCGCTGCGGGAGGTGGACGGCGAGAAGGTGGACCGTGAGAGCGGCCCCGAACCCGGCGTGCACCGTGCGGATCCAGTCGTAGGCCGATGCGCCGGGAATGGCGAAGAACGACGGCCACCGCAGGAGGATCCCGGACGCGGCGACGAGAATCGACCAGGCGAGGATCGCCAAATAGTCCCCTTTCTCCGCGGGGGAGTACTTTCCGTCGTCCGCGCTGCACCCCTCCCTTCGGCGTAGTGCGGACCACTCCCGCCCCCACGGGAGAAACGCCACGTTTTCCGCGGGCAGGTCGAACCGGATCCCGATCGCCGCCAGAACGATCGCGTGGTACCCGAGGAAGAGGAGGCCCGCGATTCCCGCCGCCGCGTGGAGGGGTCGGAATCCGCCCGCTCCGGCACCCGCCGCCAGGGCGGATCCGGCAAGGACGATCCAGAGCGCCACGGCGATCCAATGCTGAAGCAGTTGCTGCAAGGTGAATCTGCGGACCGTCTCCGGCGGGTTGATCCAGTTCATGACCGGCCCCCTCCCCGTCCCGTCGGTGGAGAGAGAGCCCAACCGGCCGCCATCCCCGTGAACGCGAGCAGGAAGATGAGCAGCGCGCGGGCGAACTCACGACCTTTGCCATTAATGCCCCGATGGTCCACGAGGGCGCGCATGGAGGGGGAGACGCGTGCGTGACAACCGGGCGCAACGCAGGAAGCGACCCCCGTTGTCGCCGCCGGCCCACCCTCCGGGTGCGCCGGATGACAATCCACGCAAAATCGTGCCTTATCCGCGAATGCCCCGTGGGGCCCGACGGCGGCGATGGCGTACTCCTTCCCGTGACACCCCGCGCAGCGCCGCTCCTTCGCCGATCGATCCCCCTTGCGGTCCGCGGCGGAGTGGCAGAAGCGGCAGGGGGATCTCCCCGGAGAGACACGGCGATGGCTCTCCGTGAAACCGGCGAACGCGGCCCTTCGGTGGGAAGCGATCGCCCCGTCGTTTCCCCCGTGGCACTCCCCGATGCACTGCGCCGGCCCCGGCGGAACGGGGTGGGGGGCGTTTCGTGCGTCGGGATGACAGTCGGAGCAGTAGAGCGCCATGTGGAGCCAGTCGGGGGAATCGTGGACCTTGAGGCTCCTTTCCGCTCCACCGGCCGCCACCCGCAGGTCGAGGCGGTGGCAAAGCAGGCACCCCTCCTGATCGGAGGCACGGGCGACACCCGCGGCCAGGACCCCGAAGAGGATCACGGGGATCCACGGAAGGCGAAATGGAGGAAGGCCCCTTCTATTCGACATGGAACCTCACGTCGACGTTGATTTCCGCCGCCGTCCGGTCGAACGACCACAACGCGATCTCGCGGCGGACCTGTTCGACAAATATTTTCTCCAGCGGGCCGTCCGTTTCCGGACGAAGGAGATCGGTACGGATCACGTTGCCTCCCCCGTCCGTCCTGATCTGGATGAAGACGTTCCACCACCCCGAGGTGTACTGGTGCTTCCTTATCTTCAGGTCGGGATACGACACCTGGGTGTGGCGGCGTTCGATGGACGTCGGCGGGTAGCTGGTCACGACCATCCTGACCCGCGAATCGAGGTACCCGCCTCCACCGCCGCCGGAGCCCCCACCGGTGCCTCCACCTCCACCCCCTCCCTCTCCGCCACCCGATCCGATCCCCAGCCCCTTCCCCCCTTTCCCCGATCCTTTCCACTCCTGGCGAATCCGGCCGGAGCTGTCGCGGGCCCAGCCTTGCACCCCTTCGGACCGGAGCCGGGCGAGATACTCCCCGTACTCCCCGATCGGAGGTGACTCCCGTGCTCCCCCTTCCACGCCGTTCGATCCGCCCTCTCCTCCGCCCACGCCGGGAGCCCCGGGGGAGGGGGGTCCGGCGACCGTCCCCGACGTCCGATCCGGGGTCCGGGATGAACGCTCGGGAGCGACGGGGGACGCCGGAAGCGGCGTCGAAGGGGATTTCCGCGCTTCGCCGACGGTGCGGATTCGCATGCCGCGAACGGCGGTTTCCGTCCGTTTCGCGCCCGATCCCGAAGGGATCAGGAACAGAAGCGCGTGAAAAAAAAGCGCGACCCCGACATACAGCGCCGGTTCCAGTACCCGTCGAAGGCCTTTCCCGGCCAAGGAGCTACCGCTCGCCCCGTTCGACGACGGGGAGGGAGAGATCGCCGATCCCGACGGCGAGGAGGCGGTCCATCACGTCGGCGATCGCCTGGAACCGCGTCTCCCGGTCGCTTTTCAGGATGACGTTGTTTCCCGCCGTGCGCTGGCGCGCCTTCACCGCTTCTCCCAAACGGTCGAGGGGGGTCTCGCTCCCGTCCACGTACACCTTGCCGTCCCGGGAGATCATCACACTGACGCCCTTGTTGGAGATCGTCCCCGCGGCGCTGCTCTGCGGGAGTTTCACGCCGTAGCCCCGGTCGAAGCTGAGCACCGTGGACATCATGAAGAAGACGATCAACAGGAAGAGCACGTCGACGAGATTGGTGATCGGGATCCCTTCCTCGTCCGCCTGCAGTCTTCGTTTAAATTTCAAGGTAGTCGCCTCCCACCGTATCGAAGCGCTGCGAACGCTCCGCGATCATCTCCTCCAGTTCGCCGAGCCCGTCCAGGAACTGGATGGAGCTCACCTGCATGTCGAGGATGAACTTGCTCACGCGGTTCATGAAATAGAAGGCGAGGAAGTACGCCGGGATCGCCACCACGAGCCCGCCGGCCGTGGCGACCAGCGCCTCCCCGATCCCCGCGGCGACCAGCCTCGGATTCTCCCCCCCCGCGCCTCCGATCGCCTGGAAGGAGCGGATCATGCCGGTCACGGTGCCGAACAGGCCGATGAGAGGGGCGATCTTCGAAATCGTCTGGATGATCAGGATCCCCCGCTCCAACTGGGAAACCTCGATCGCGCCCGCGTCCTCGATCGACCGTATGACGTCCTCGCGGCCGCGTTTCTGGTTTTTCAGCCCCGCCTTGATGATCCGCGAGATCGGGCCGGAGGTGGAGTCGCAGAACCGGTACGCCTCCTCCAGGGCGTTCCTGGTCAGGAAGCCGTTGATCCCCTCCATGAACTTCCCGGTGTCGATCTGGGCCTTTCGCAGATACACCATGCGCTCGATGGCGATCGCCAGCGTGACGACGGACAGTATCAGCAGGGGGTACATCGCGAACCCCCCTTTCACGAACAGGTCGATCATCTCGTCCTCCGGTTTCGTCTTATCGTCAATACCGTCCGTGGCACGGAGCGCAGACTTCGCGGAAGTCCGGCACGCGCCACTTCGACCCGGCGCCGACGCCGACCTCCCCCTTCAGGACCCCTTTCGCGTGGGGGTTGTGGCAGGTGGAACACGTGATCTTTCCATCCCCGGACAGCGGAAGAAGAACCTGCTGCCTCGCCTCGTACTCCGCCTTTCGCGCCGCTTTTTCCCCCTTCAGGGGAATCAGGTGGTCGACTCCGGGGTGGGGGCGGATCTGGTGGCAGCCGGAGCACAGGGCCGTGTCGTCGCCGGTCATCTCGAGGTTTCCCGGGGTCTTCTTTCCGGGATCGGGGTCGTTCCGGTGGCAGAAGCGGCACGACTCCGTCCGGATCCTCCCGAAACCGTCGACCTGACGATGGGGATTGCTGTACACCTCCTTGTCCTCGAGGTGGCAACGATAGCAGAAGTTGTCGACGTTCGTGTAGGGCCCTCCCCGAAGGAAGTTCGGATTGGCGGAGTCGGGCTTGCCGTGGGAGACTTCGTCGTGGCAGGTGGAGCAGACCAGCTTCCCTTGGCTCAACGGGTACCCGAGGTAGTCCATTCTCCACGTCCCCTCGGAGGAAGTGACGTCGACGACGTGCGGCGCCTTCTTCACCCCCGGTCGCGCGTGGCACCCGTTGCAAAGCTTGATGTTGTCGCGCCCGGCGACGAAACGGACCTCCTCCCCCTCCCGGATCCTGCCGGCGTGGCAGGCGAAGCAGAGCATCCTGCTCCCGTGGGGATCGGGAACGCGCCCCTCCCAGATCGTCTCCGCGTAGGCCTGCCGCATGGTATAGGTCGAATCGTGTGTCTTGTGGCACGTGGTGCAGAGAAATTCCCCGTCCCTCCCGGGAAGCCTCTTCTCCAGGATCGCCTTCTTCACCCGCGCCACCCCGGGGGCGTCCGGCGGATGGTGCATCCCCGCGGAAGGGTGGCAGAGCCTGCAAAGGTCGCCCACGTCCACGATGAACCTCGGGGACGCCTCCGTCGGGTTTTCGAAGTGGCAGAAATTGCAGGCAAGGGCGTCGTGGGAGTTGTACCGGTTCGTTTTCCCGGTTCCGGACGTCGCCGCGGGACCGGTCCGCTCGCCGGGAGCCTCCCCCCGATCGATCGTCAGGCTCGGCGGCTTCCCTTTGTAGATGAGAAGCCAGTAGTCGAACTTGTCCTTCGGGTGGCAGGCTACGCAGGCGTCGTTCAGGATCGTGTGGGGAGGCTCGTTCGACCGGATGACTTTCGTGCCGCGGAGCCCGCGGATCACCGTTTCGGCCTCGGCTCCGCGGCTTGCGGCGGGGATCAGCAGGAGAAGGACCAGAAGGACACTTCGCATGGGGAGGATCTGTTCCTGCCTTTGCCGGAATTCTAGAAATTCACCGCCACGGCGCCCCCCGAGGCGCCGCCGGATCCCCCTCCCCCTCCGCCCGCGGCCAGAACGGCGACGATTGCAGCCGTCAGGGCGATCCCCCAGAACCAACCGCTATTGTACCACGGTCTCTCCGGGGGCTCCGACTTCGGCCAGCCGTCCGCGGCGAGGATTTCCGCGGTCCACTTCCCGGACAGCTGCGCCCCCCTCTTTCCCTCGGGAAACGACTTTTCCCCGAGGAGCGCGGGATCCTGCCCCGAGGGTCTTCCGGCGTAGAGTCGCACCCGAAGCCCCTCTCCGCTCCCGTCCCTTTCGAGCATCAGGATCGCCACCCGCGAGGTCCCCGCCGCCGAGGAGAGTTCCTCGACCAGGGGGCCGGCGCCTCCGCCCTTTCCCTTGGCGGCGCCGGCAAGAAGTTCGCCGAGGCGGGCCACCCTGTCTCCGGGGAGAGTGAAGCGCAATATCTCCGTGTCCCCCGGAAGCCATTGACCCGTCATTCCGGCATCCCGGTAACCGGGATGGGAGAGGCGTATCCGGATCGGCGCGATATTCCTCGTTCGAACGCGGGCCGGCGTGACTCCCCGACGCTCGCCGTCGACGAAGATCTCCGCGCCGGATGGGAGCGACTCGACCAGGAGTTCCGCTTCGGGTACGGGGCGTTGCCTCATCGCTTCCCACGCGGAGAGCACCTGGGGGGGGAACAGCGCGGGGTCCGGCGTGAAGCCCGGACGCAACGCCCGGACCCGGGAAAGGAGCGCCTCGGCGTCGGACGGCTTCCCCTCCCGGAGACGGAGGATCCCCCGCCGGAGAAAGATCTCCGCGAGGAACGGGCGCGTCGCCTCCGTGAACCGGTACGACCGGCACTCCTTCTCCGCCTCCTCGAGAAGAAGTTCCGCGGGGACGCTCTCGACCGAGTCCATCCGTTCGGAGGCGAGGGACACCTTCCCGGCGATCCGTCGCAGGGCCGCGTCGTCCGGGACCGGGATCTCTCCGGGGGCCGGATCGATCCCCGAAGGTTCCAGCGGGACGGGAAGCCAGCGGATCCTGAGCTCCTTCGCGACGATCGCGGGGATCGGGTCGAGAACCCCGCGCGCGGAAAGATCGGGCAGGTCCGGCGCGGCGTATTTCAGCAGGAGCGCGGGTTCCGTCGAGGCCCCGGCCTCCGCGGCGACGACCGTCGGCGCCGACCGCCATAGCATGGTCGCGCAAAGGAGAAGCGCGACCGCGCTACGTCGGCTTGACGTAGATCTCATCCGTGATGTCCCGGTCGACGGCGACCGTCGTCTGGCCGATCTCGAGCACGAAGGAGGGGTTCCGCTGCAGGAGGCGAACCCGGCTTCCCGGGACGATCCCGAGGGCGGAGAGCTTCTCCAGGCGTTTCCTCGACCGCGGGGTGATGAACACGATCCGCACGGTGGCTCCGAGGGAAGCCTCGGTCAGGGGCATGACGAGGGGGCGGATCTCCGTCCGGATCCGGTCGCAGCACTCCCCTCTCGGGATCGGGCGGCCGTGCGGGCAGGCGGGGGGGTGGCCGAGAAAGGTGCATACGCTCTCGACGACGGGTTCGGACAGGATATGCTCGAACTGGCAGGCGCTGTTTTCCAGTTGCGCGTTGTCCAGATCGAACAGGTTCTGCAGAAGCACCTCCGCGAGGCGGTGACGCCGGATGATCCCGCGGGCGCGGTCCTCTCCGCTCTTCGTGAGGAGGATCTCTTCCCCCGAGGCGTCGACCATGCCGGCCTCGACCAGTTCCTCGAGCAGGCGCTCGGGGCCGGGTTCCGCCGAGGAGCGCAGCACCTCCGCGCGGCTCGCTTTCTTCTTTTCCCTAAGCGTCCAGAGAAGCTCGAGGATCTCGTCCTGGCCGTACTCGGTCATTTCCGGCTTCCTTTCGGGAAAAGGGCCTTCAGGAAGTTCACCACCTTCGACTCGGGCATGGGAAAAGAGTATCCGCATCCCGGGCAACAGACAAGCGCGCATCCCTTTCCGATGGGGCATCCGGATCGGCAGGCGCGGTCCGTCGGATCGATCTCCCGCTGGCAGAGCGGGCACCGGATCTTCACGTTGCTCCCCGCCGGATCAAAATGTGATCCCCGCCCAGCGCGAGAAGAAGTTGACCGCGGCGCCGACCAGCACGGCGAAAGGGAAGATGAACAGGGACATCGCGATCGCGACTTTCCCCCCGTGCTCCTTGACGATCACGAGGAGGTTCGCGAGGCACGGCATGAAAAGCGTCATGGTGACCAGGCTCACCATCACCTGGAGGTGGGAGAGCATCCCCCCCTTCGCCATGCTGTACAGTCCCGCCGCCCCGTAGTCCCGCCGCAGGAAGCCGATCAGGAACGCCTCCGTCGCCTTCGGCGGCAGATCGAGCAGGTGGACGATCACCGGTTCCGCCGCGGCCTGGATCCTCAGCAGCCAACCCATCCGGTCCGCGGTGAAAAGAACGAGGGTGCCGACGAGGAAAAGGGGAACCGCCTCCCCCAGGTACCATTCGATCCGCGCCATCGTCTTTATGGCGAGGTTCCCCACCTGGGGCCAGCGGATGGGCGGAATCTCGAGGATGAAGTCCGACGACTCCCCGGGAATCACCTTCGCCGCGAGGAAGCCGACGGCGAGGATGACCCCCGCCATCAGGCAGACCCAGGTGATCGTCGCGACCGGACCGACGTCCGACAGCATTCCGAGGATCACCCCCAGCTGCGCCGAGCACGGGACCCCCAGGGCCAGCAGCAGCGTGACGATCACCCTCTCCTTGCGCGTCTCGAGGATCCTCGTGGTCAAGGTCGCCATCGTATCGCACCCGAGCCCGAGGATCATCGGCAGCACCGCCTTGCCGTTGCAGCCGATCTTCTTGAAGAGGCGATCCACCATCACCGCGAGCCGGGGCAGGTACCCGGAATCTTCCAGGATCCCGAACCCGAGGAAAAAGGTGCCGACGATCGGGAGAACGATCGCGACGGCGTACGAAAGGGCCATGGAGATCATGCCGTATGGCCCCACGAGGAAGTCCCGCAGGAACGCCGAGGGGACGAACCGGTCGAGGACCGCCCCGACGGACGGGATGACCCAGCCTTCGAAGAACGACTTCTGCAGGAGGTCCACGAGATACCCCGCGCCGAACACCCCCACGAATCCGTAGGCGAGGGCGAGGACGGCGAGCAGGATGGGAACCCCGAATACGGGGTCCATGGCGTAGCGGCCGAACGCCTGCGCGACGCTCCTCGAGGAAGGGGCCGACGCCTCGACCCCGAGATCGACGAGCAGTCGATCGATCCAGGACAGGCGCGCCTGGTTCACGCGGAAGGCGATCTCCTCCCCGGTCTCCTCGACAAGCCGGTTGCGCACGTCGTTCATTTCCCGGATCCGGGCGACGGAGACGTTCTCCGACAGCCACGGCGCCAGGGAGTCGTCGCCGCACAGCAGCATGATCGCCAGCGCTCTCTTCCCGATCGGCGTGCGCGCCGGAAGCAGGCCTTCCATCCGCAGGAGGGCCGCTTCGATCCCGCCTCCGTAATCGACCCGGACGGAGGACGGTGACGGGTGTTCGAGGAGGGGGAGGAGCCGGTCCGTCCCCTTTTTCCGGACCGCCACCGTGGGAATCGCCGGGACCCCGAGGCGCTCTTCGAGGGTCTCGAGCCGGGGCATCACGCCCCGCTCCCGCGCTTCGTCCGCCATGTTGACGGCGAGCACGAGCGGAACCTCCATCTCGGCGAGCTGGACCGTGATCATAAGGGAGCGGCGCATGTTCTTTGCGTCGCACACCTGAAGGACCCGCGCGCCGGGTTCCCGCATCAGGATGTCCCGCGTGACCCGTTCGTCCTCGGACATCGGAAGCAGGGAGTACACCCCGGGGGTGT
>Ga0315273_10013094_pt1 | contig 10648 bp, 11 predicted proteins | sample YL17G02_0_MG_FD_205753 | JGI IMG/M metagenome (GOLD analysis project Ga0315273, IMG submission 205753) | Sediment microbial communities from Yellowstone Lake, YNP, Wyoming, USA - YL17G02_0 | ecosystem: Environmental > Aquatic > Freshwater > Lake > Sediment | place: USA: Wyoming | collected... | reverse complement strand
GTGTGGTTATAAGGACACTTTGGTTCCAGACTCACTTGCTCCGCAGCGTAAGAAATTACTATGCAATTTCAACGCTGCTGGGACGTTGAACGTTGAAATTATGAAATAATTTCTTACGTTCTTACGTCTCGCCTTCAATCATGTTTTATTACGTTTACATATTGCAAAGTCAAAAAGATAATAGTTTATATATTGGTTACACTTCGGATTTAAGAAAGAGATTTAAACAACACAATGCTGGAGAAAGCCAAGCAACAAAACCGTTTCGACCATACAAGCTGATATTTTATGAAGCATTTCTTGACAGAATTGATGCAAAGAACAGAGAAAAATATTTTAAAGGAGGATATGGGAGAAGAACAATAAACGGTTTACTCAAGAAATATTTAGCCTGATAGGCAGCGGGATTAGAACCTAAACGATAGAAATTATTTATGAAAAAAGCACATAGGAACTCTTTATCGAATATTGATTTAACTGAAGCAAGAAAATACGTATCAACGCTTATTATTCAGGCAGGAAAAATCCTCAAAAAATATTTTACTGCTGGTGGATATACCACGAAACAAAAAGCAGGGGTTGATTTTACAACACAGGCAGATGAAGAGGTTGATGCGTTGTTGCGGAGTCATATCGCTGAGAAGTATCCCCAATCACATTTCTTAACAGAAGAAACCGCGCCTGATGATTATTCTTTATTGAGGAATATAGACAATCTTTGGGTAATTGATCCACTAGATGGAACCACTAATTTTTCTCGAAAGCATCCTAATTTTGCTATCTCTGTTGCTTTGGTCAATAAGGGTATTCCACAGCTTGGCGTTGTTTATGTGCCTCTTTCGGAAGATATTTATTGGGCTCAAGCAGATGTCGAGCAAGCATTTGTCAATGGTAATTTAATGAGGGTATCAACAACAGAAGATTTACGCGAAGTCGTACTGGCATGTGATTGGGCTTGGGGGTTAGAGAAGCGATTGAACGTTGTGAAGTGGTTAGGTAACGTGAGTACTCATATTAGACAAATAAAATCCATGGGGAGTGCGGTATCAGATCTTGCTTCTTTAGCGAAGGGTAATATAGACGCGTATATTCATTCCGGTTTAAAACCCTGGGATGCTGCAGCATCGGCAATTCTTATTGAGAAGGCAGGAGGAAAAATTACGACTCCCACTGGAGATAAGTGGGATGTTTTTAGTGCCGATATTTTAGCGACCAATAGTATTTTTCACCAATCGTTTTTAAAACTAGTTAATAAGAAAAGTTAACTGTAGGAGATAATATAGTGGTTTTGAAATAGGTTATAACTTTGTAAATGGTTTTCCGCTCAGCACAAGTGTAAAGAACATCTTAAGTGATATAATCAGCCTATGATCAATTGGAACACGGATGAGAAAAAATTTAAAAAGCTGCATCCGAAAGAATATCTGCTCTGGAGGCTTACTCAATTGATTAACTATGGATTGGATGGGGAGCGATTGGACGAGGAGGAGATTCGCACTGCTTGGCCACATATTAAAGATCGGATCGATCCGGATAAACAAAAAGTGATAGAATTCTTCCTATGGGACACAAAATGGACAAAGGAACCGGGCTTAGCTTTCGACAGAAACAATTTCTGGAAGTGGTACTTCAAGAAAGGGAATTCTTCAAACCATTCTATCTAAGCGGGGGAACGGCTTTGAGTAGTTGGTATCTGCATCACCGGGAATCGTATGATTTGGATTTTTTCAGTGACAAACCCTTTGACGGGAAGAAAATTACTCACTGGATTAAACAAAATGAGGAAAAATTAGAGTACCAATCATTAGTCGTCAATGATGATTTTGGATTCTATACATTTATTTTCCGCTATACAGATAACAGTAGGTTTAAGGTTGACTTCAATCACTATACATCGGAGAGGATTACCAAGGGTATGGTGTGGCATGGTTTAGAAATTGATACTATGTATGAAATTGCCGTGAATAAGATGCACACTATTCGCACTCATCCCAGGGAAAGAGATTATGTAGACCTGTATTGTATTCTTAAAAAAACAAACTGGAGTATCTATAAGCTCCTGACGGATGCAGACCGAAAGTTTGACAGCACCACGGATTGGCTGCAGGTAGCAAAACATTTTCTCAAAGCTTCAGAAATTACCGATTTTCCAAAAATGCTGGTTCCGTTTAACAAAAAAGATATGATTCGGTTTTACGAACGCCTAGCTGGAACGCTAAAACCTAAAATACTGAAATAGGTTCTCATACTGTCAATGGTTCGCCGCCACTATGAACATCCCGGAAATTTTTAAATATAACAGCATAATATCTATACCCTTGTTTTCAATAATTAGTCTATTGCTTATTAGGAAAGCTCCGGCTTTTTCTTTTAGAAAACATACTGTCTCCATGTCGATTCTTTTATTTAATCGCCCAACCCAGACGCTTATATTCCGATTAAATTTTGTGATAAAAGGGTTACTTGATCTTGGTTTCGTTTGGTTCATCTTACATTATTTTAAGATCTCTTTTGAATCGCCTACGGCCTGGGTTTTAATCTTATCAGCACTTCTCTTCTTATCACTTGCATATTTTATCGAAGGCAAATATACAATCACGCACAAAGTAATTGCTTATAGTAGTGGTGTATTTTGGGCAATAGGTCAGATACATCTTGCTAAATTGATTGGTGATGTTTCTTTTATCCAATTGACAAACATTGCGGTAGTAATTCCTCTTGTTTTGGCATTTGGTTTTATGTTCGTGAAAAAGACAAATGTTTTTATACAAGTTCTGTGTATGTCTATTTGGTATATCTGGCTAGTCCTATTCGTTTTTACATACCTTTGAAGAATAGACGGGGGTGGTTGAACATATGCGCAGAATTTTTCCTATCGTTACAATGGGTTTTCTCATTTCCATTGCACTGTTCTTTTTCATTAAGGATAAAACAATTGTTGCTCCAAAATCTTTATCAACAACTGCCTTTGTCCTTTATGTGATTGACGGTGATACGATGGATGTGGTGATTGACGGGAAAAAGGAGCGGGTTCGGCTTATCGGTATTGACGCCCCGGAGGTGGAATATGAAGAGAAACGAGCTGATTGTTTTGCCAATCAGGCAACAGAGGCATTGAAAACAATTATAAACGGAAATACCGTTTCCTTAGTCTCAGACCCAACACAATCCGACCGGGATTCATATAGCAGATTGCTCCGCTATATATTTCTCACTGATGGAACCAATGTTAATAAATTAATGATAAGTAAGGGTTATGCGTATGAATATACTTATCTGGGAATTCCCTACCAATACCAAAAAGACTTTCAGGAGGCAGAATTGGGTGCAAAAGAGAACAAAATCGGCATATGGGCTGAAGGGATTTGTCCTGTGATGATACAATAGGTATTCATGAACGTGAAACGCATACTTCTGACCGGTGATGACGGGTACAACTCAATCGGCACTCGGCTCCTTGCCCATTTTTTGAAAAAGGATTTTGAGCTTACGATCGTTGGCACGAAGTTGCAGCAAAGCGGTGTTGGCGGAAAGGTGACCGTAGGACAAAATCTGAGATGGGATGAAACCGTGGTTGACGGCATTCCTGCTTATTCTGTTGATGCAACGCCGGCAGACATCATTGTATTTTGCAAAGAGTATTTTTCCCGGTCATTTGATCTGGTCATATCAGGAATAAATCTTGGGGTAAATGTGGGAGGGTGTTTGCTTTCTTCCGGTACCTATGCTGCGGCTTTCTTTGCACAAGATATGGGGCTTGCGCCCCACGCGATCGCAATCAGTTATGACAGCCCCTATCGATTACAGAGAAAGAATCATGGATTTGATGATGATCTTTCTTCCTATTTTGACTATCCGGGAAATGTTGTCAATAAACTCATGCGGGAGGCGATAAAAAATGATTTTTGGGGTGCATTGATCCTCAATATAAATTTGCCTTCTAAAAAAACAACGACGGTTCACTTTACCAAACCGTTGGAGGATATCTATGGGTATTGGGTGCCTCCGATATTAGATAGGGTAACCCGGCAGTTTTCTTATCCGAAAAAGAATCATGCGAAACTAAAAAGAGAATCAACATGGGATACGGCAATCATTGACAAAGGGAATATTTCCATAAGTCCGTGCAGGCCGTCCATGCTGGATGAAGATGTATACGAGAAAGTAAAAAATAAACAAATATCTTTATGATTACCTGTACGTTTGAAAAAAACTATAAGGCAAAATTACGACATGTCGTTGTACATGCGATTGTTGAAAAAAGTGGGAGTTTGCTTTTAGTCAAACGGTCGATGGATATTATCGAGCCGGGCAAATGGGCGCTTCCGGGCGGATTTCTGGCAAGGGATGAGACGTTGAAAAAAGGAGTATTGCGGGAACTTTTGGAAGAAACCGGATGGGAAGGAGAGATCATTGCGCTTTTTCACATTACTTCAAATCCAAATCGGCCTCATGAAGACAGGCAAAATGTTGCCTTCAGTTTTATCATCAAACCCACTCAGGAGGTGTCAAAGCCTGATAAAGAATCAACAGAAGTTGAATGGGTACCTATTGAAAAACTTCCTCCACTTGATGAGATGGCATTTGATCATGGAGAAATTGTTCAATTGTATTTGAAATATCGGAAAATCCCTTTTTCACTTCCTGTTGTGATCTAATTTACCTTGTCATTCCGGCCTTGAGCCGGAATCCATCTCAAATCGGAAAATAAAGAGGGAATTATTTTTGTACATTTCTTTCAGAAACGGGTACTTTTGAAGATTGGACAAAGGATACGGTTCCGTTGTTGATAAAAGGACATAGCCGATCGAATTGTCTAGAAGAAGCAGTTTTCCTGCCTCGGGGGTCATTGTTCCTTGGTAAAACCGATCAGAGATCCCTATTTTTTCTTCGTAGTTTGGGGTAAGAAACATTCGTCCGAGATACACGTTCCGGTCCACGATAGAGGGTACAATCATCCCCAGCGATTGTGAAGGTGAGGTGAGAACAGCGCGTTGGTCACGTTGTTGATTGAGTATTTTTATGCCTTCCAAGAGTTCGTTCGGCTGGTAACTTATGGGTTCAACTCCTCCAAATGATTGAAGGATGACAAGAGTAACTGTGATTGCGTAGAGGAGAAATCCGAAAACAAGAGTCTGCATCACTATTTTTTTATATGGTAATCTTTGTACAATTGCCTGGATTCCCAATACGGCCAAAACACCAAAAAGAACGTATGAAAGCGGAGTTAAAAATCGAAGATTAAATGTCCCAAGGTATTTTCCAAAAGGTGTGGAAGCGAAGACATAGCTTGATGCGGCTAAGAAAAAGACCAGAAGTCTCATTGATGTTGCTGATTTGAAATACTGTCGTATACCAAACGGGACAAAAAGAAGGATCGGCCCAATGGTCAAAAGAACAAGATACACGGGCGGATAATTTTGTTGGGCTACTTCCCACGCCATGACCCATTTGAAAAGCTCCTCTGATTGGTGGGATTGTTTAATATAAAGCGCAGCTGGAAGAACACTCAGAAATACTGCAGAGAGAAAAACGATAAGCCGTATGCCCCTTGCGGATTTTTTTTCTTTTATAAAAAATTTCCAAAGGAGAATGATGCTGACGACACTTAGACTTGAAAGGAAATTGATGACCTGCAGAGGTCCGAACGTAAGAAGAAGTATGAGGATGATGATAAGGAGGACTGTTTTGATGAGGAGCTTTTGAACCTTTTCCGTATAAAGATTGGTCAGAATATGATCGGTAAGAAACATGGCTACGAGAACAAAAATTGTTATTGTGAAGTGGTGCGGGATGCCACCGATTCTATGGAACAGACTAATCGGCGCGTACCAGAAATCAAACGTAACAATTTTCCACTGCCCGTTGTTTTGGACAATCTTGATAAATGGGACAGCAAATAGACAGAAAAGAAATGCACTTATTTGGAGAAAAAACGGTTTGTCCTTTGTCATTCTTCGAATCACAAGGAACAGTAAAAAACAGAGGAGTATGGAAAAAAGAAATATCGAAATCCAGTAGGCAGCAAACGGCGACAGGTGAAAAAGGAGTGCGAATTTACCGATAAAAATATACTGTTCCCATCCAATAAGTGTTCGTGTCGGATCATGGGTTGTAAACTGGTTTTGAACAAGCCAGTGTCCGAACATTCCCTGTGCAATCTGCTGGGTATATTGAAAATAATCCTGATAATAATGCCCTACCGCAAGATACGAGTAGCCATATGGTGTTTGGAAATACCCAATGATGACCCGGAGGATATTGAGAATGCCGATGGTGACCGAAAGGATTCCGACAATGATCCACTGGTGATTTTTTTTCTTCATAAGAGTTCGTTTTGAGTATATCATGGCCGGTCTCCCTGAACCCGCATGACAAAAAACAAGGTTCATGGTATTCTTCGGCTACCTATGAGCGATGTTGATGAAATAAAAACACGTCTCAATATTGTTGACATTGTCGGTGAGCGGGTGCCTTTGAAAAAAGCCGGCAGAAACTTCAAGGGATTGTGTCCGTTTCACCATGAAAAAACACCGTCTTTTATGGTGTCACCGGAAAGGGCTACGTTTCATTGTTTCGGTTGCGGCAAAGGAGGATCGGTCATTGATTTTGTCATGGAGTATGAGCACGTCGATTTTGTAGAAGCGCTGGAACAGTTAGCAGGAAGAGCAGGCGTAGTGCTTACTAAACGACACGGAGATTCGCCGGAGCAAAAACTGAAGGAAAAAATGTATGAAGTCAATCGACTGGCAAGTGAATTTTACCAGTACATGCTCATGAAACATCATTTAGGTGAGAAAGCGCTTTTGTATCTCAAAAACCGCGGCATTTCGGATAAATCCATCAAAACCTTCGGATTGGGATACAGCCCGAACAGTTGGGACGCGCTTTCTCTGTTTCTCAAGAAAAAAAAATACGATGAGCGGATTTTGGCGACTGCTGGTTTGACCATCCGTGGCAACCGCGGATTTTATGATAGGTTCAGAGGCAGGGTAATGTTTACTTTGCGGGATCATCGGGGCAATGTCGTCGGGTTTTCAGGACGCGTTCTTGATCCAAAAGTTAAGGAAGCTAAATATATCAATACCTCAGAAACGCCTGTGTACATAAAAAGCAATGTGCTTTATGGTCTGGACGTGACAAAAGGAGCAATTGCCAAATCCGGAGAAGCAGTCCTCATGGAAGGAGAATTGGACCTCATTTCTTCATTTCAGGAAGGAATCGGGAATGTCGTTGCCATCAAAGGTTCAGCTCTCACTGAAGGGCACGTCCATCTTCTCAAGCGGTTTGCCAAGACCTTGGTGTTTTGCTTAGACAGCGATGTGGCAGGAGATGCTGCTTCAAGGCGCGGAATTGATATTGCCGAACGGGAGGGATTGGAGATGAAAGCAATTGTTATCCCTTCAGGCAAAGATCCGGATGAGGCAGTACGGGAAGATCCCATAGGCTTTAAAAAAGCAGTCAGCGCGGCAATTCCCATCTATGATTTTTTCCTGGCTTCGATAAAGAAACGGTTTGACATGGCATCTGCTACCGGCAAAAAAAGGGCCAGCGAGGAAATTTTGCCGCTTCTTTTCCGGATAACCAACTCAATTGTTCAGGGGCATTATATAAAAAAAACGGCAGAGATCATGGGTGTATCCCAGGAGTATGTTGATGAGGAAATGCGAAAAATCAAACCCCCGTTAGGAAGGGAACAGAAACAAGAATCAGACACGCCGAATCAGGCATTGTCCCGACAAGAAAACATTGAGCTTTACACCCTGGCACTACTTTTACAAGGGAAAACGAAAAAATTGTGGGAAGATTTGGAAAAGGCAATTGTGATTTCGGATGTTTCTCATTCACCGGTTCAAAGGATTCTCAAGGCGTTCAAACAGTATAATGCTGAGAATCAGGATTTTTCTATTCAGACATTTGTCCGGACGCTTCCGTCAGAACTTCTTCCCATCGTTGACCAGGCGTACCTGTGGGATATGTCAAGTATTGTTGACGATGAAGAAACTTATGAGGAAGAATGGAAAAAAACGGTAAGACAGCTTCACAGGACCATCATCCGTAAAAAAATTCAGGATTTGAACAGAGAAAACCGCATTGTTGAAGATCCGAGCGTACAGGAAAGACTTTCAGAGCTTACGAAAGAGCTGAGCGCTCTGGAAAAATCAGATTCGTTCTGATATACTATGAGTCGATTGGTCAAGCGAAGTCATTTGCTCGACGTTTCCCACGTTGGGCGGAGACTCACGGAGTACCTATGGCAAAACAACGGACGATTTCTACTGTCGAAGAACTTCTCAAAGAGGGGAAAGAAAACGGATTTATCACGCAGGAAGATATCCTTTCCCTTTTTCCCAAACCCGAAGACCACATCAAAGAGCTTGACCGGCTCTATGACAAGCTTATCAGCGGAGGAATTGACGTTTTTGAAACAACAAGTCAGGAAGCGGAAAAAGACGCAGGTAAAAGCATCGAGGAGTTGGAAAAAGAGATAGAATCCCTTTCCAGATCGGGAGTTGAACCGGTATCCGATCCGGTTCGGATGTACCTTAAAGAAATCGGACGGGTTCCCCTTCTCAAGTTTGAAGATGAAATATATTTAGCCAAACGGTACGAAAAAGGAGATAAAAAAGCAAAACGGAAATTGACGGAATCAAACCTTCGGCTGGTTGTCTCCATTGCAAAAAAATATATCGGGCGGGGTATGTCGCTTCTTGACCTTATCCAGGAAGGAAATCAGGGACTTATCCGGGCTGTTGAGAAGTACGATTGGCGTAAAGGTTACAAATTCTCCACATACGCGACGTGGTGGATCCGGCAGGCAATCACCAGAGCCATTGCCGACCAGGCCCGCACGATCAGAATTCCGGTCCACATGGTGGAAACGATTAATCGGTTTGCAAGGATCAGCCGGCGCATCATGCAGGATTTAGGAAGGGAACCTTTGCCTGAGGAAATCGCGAAAGCCATGGAAGTGGATGTTACGAAAGTCCATGAAATCATGAAAGTATCCCAGGAACCCACGTCTTTGGAAACGCCGGTTGGTGATGAGGAGGACAGTCACCTGGGAGATTTCATTTCAGATCCGGGTCCCACCCCGTATGACCAAACCAGTAAGCAGCTTCTCAAAGAACACATGGAAGAAGTCCTGACGACTCTTTCGGACCGAGAGAAAAAAGTGCTCATCCTGCGGTTCGGGCTTGAAGACGGCAGACCCCGGACGCTTGAAGAAGTAGGAGCTCTCTTTGGCGTCACCCGCGAGCGCATACGGCAAATAGAGGCAAAAGCTTTACGAAAACTGCGTCACCCTTCAAGAAGTAAGAAATTAAAAGACTATCTTGAATAACTTCTTCGCTTTTTTGTTTGTCTTGCCAGTCTTTTGAGCCGCGTGCGCCTCCTTTGTACTGTATACACAAATGCAATGAGACAAAAAAGAAAAAAGATTGTTTTGTCCATGAATGGTGAAATGACTCCTGTTGATTGCATGGATACATGGAACTCATAGATGAACGAATAAAGGAAAAAGTAAAAAATGATCGTAAGAATGATCCAACATATGCCATGGAATATATCGATGTGGCCATGGAGATTCCATTTGCGATGGGAATAATCCCACAACCGTTCCCTCAATACGACGATGCAAAAAATTCCTCCGATGTATTCAATGAGCGTGAGCGCAAGCGCACTTATGATGATAGTGATGACAAACGGATATTTTTGTAAATACGTTGCAAGGAGAATAAGAGAAACGCCGCCGAATCCATAGATAGGGCACAAAGGGAGTTCCCAAAAGTATCCGGAATTGATAAACCGTTTTTTATCGAAAGATGAATACGCAGAGTCCAGGATCCATCCGATCATGGAGAAAAAAAGAAAATAGATGATGTATGGAGTGTATGTCATGTTTTTTCAGGAAGGTTTTCCCCGAATCATCCGGAAACAGGTTACAAGAAGGGCAAGAAACAGAGCAATGATGGCAATCGTGAACGCAAACAAAAGAAGTTCGTTGATCTCTGGTTTTCCTATGGCAGAGAAATCAAACGGATGAATGCTAACAAGCATGTACAGGGAAAAAATAGCAATGATGTGGGATACTCCTTCACATACCTGCTGCAACCGGTACCAAGGAGAAAGGTGCATAAGGATTTTTACGATGCAGGTTGCGATAATTGCCATATTCGCATACGGGAGGTACAAAAGACAGGCGCTCGTGATAACCGGTATGTGCCAGTTGGGAATACTGTTGGCAACATACAGTCCGACGACTGCGCCGATGATTTCTCCAAATACTCCGGTGAGAGACATATACAAATACTATACCAAATCAAACCTGAATCTTCATGTGTTACAATGGAGGCCATGATACTGGTTATAGAACCGCTTTCACAAAATGAATTGAAGAAGATGCAAAAAGAGTATGGCGATTATATAAAAATTACAGCGGATATTGAGCTCGGAAAAGCAGTATTCGGTTGTGTTCTCCATGTAGATGGTGAGTCATTGCTTCTTGAACAAGGTTCAAAGCAGGATTCTATATGGGGTGGTGGATTGAATTTCATTTCTCAGGAAATTGATACCACAGCAGTTATGAATGTGCGTCCGACAATGGGGAATAACAGCCTTGAGATATTGGATGAAAAGAGAAGGAATG
>Ga0315273_10013093_pt1 | contig 10648 bp, 9 predicted proteins | sample YL17G02_0_MG_FD_205753 | JGI IMG/M metagenome (GOLD analysis project Ga0315273, IMG submission 205753) | Sediment microbial communities from Yellowstone Lake, YNP, Wyoming, USA - YL17G02_0 | ecosystem: Environmental > Aquatic > Freshwater > Lake > Sediment | place: USA: Wyoming | collected... | reverse complement strand
GCAGCAGTGCCGCATGCAGGTGATCGGCGGCGTGGTGCAGGGGCTGGGCTCGGCGGTGATGGAGAAGTTCGTGTTCCAGAATGGCCGGCTGCTCAACAACTCGTTCACCGACTACAAGATCCCGACCGCGAAGGACATCCCGCTCGAGATGCGGCAGTTCTTCGTCGAGACGCCGCATCCGCAGGGGCCGTACGGCGCGCGCGGCGTGGCCGAGCACTCGATGATCTCGGTGCCGGGCGCGGTGGGCAACGCGGTCTCGAGCGCCACCGGTGTCGAGTTCTTCGAGCTGCCGCTCGACCCGGAGCGCGTCTACCTGACGCTCAAGCGCGCCGCGGAAGCGAAGGCGCAGCCGGGGAAGACCAGCGACCCAGACCCGCGCTCCGCGCAGGTGCCCCCTGCGCGGGTGCCCGGCGCGGCCCGGGAATAGCGGGGGAGACGTGGCCGCCTTCGTGCTGGTCCGCAGGGACTCGTATCACGACTCCGTGCTGCTGCTGCGGGTCTCGCAGGCCCTGAAGGGCCTCGCGGGCGTCGAGGACGCGGTGGTCGCCATGGGCACGCCGCAGAATCGCGGCCTGCTCGGCGCGCAGGGCTACGGCGGGCCCGCGCTCGCGGCGGCCACGCCCAACGACCTGCTCATCGCGGTAAAGGGCGCGGCGGACTCGCCCGCGGCGGTCGAAGCCGAGCTGGAGCGGCTGCTCAAGGCCCGGCCACCCGCGGGCGCGGACGAGGAGACGCGGCCGGCGTCGCTCGCGGCGGCGGTCGGGTCCCACCCCGGGGCGAACCTCGTCCTCATCTCCGTGCCCGGCGAGCACGCCGCCCGCGAGGCGCGCCGCGCGCTCGCGCTGGGCCGGCACGTGATGCTCTTCTCGGACAACGTGACGCTCGAGGACGAGGTCGCGCTCAAACGCGAGGCGGCCGCGCGCGGGCTGCTGATGATGGGCCCCGACTGTGGCACCGCCATCCTCGACGGCCGGCCGCTCGCCTTCGCCAACGCCGTGCGGCGCGGGCCGATCGGCATCGTGGGCGCGGCGGGCACGGGCATCCAGGAGGTCTCGAGCCTCATCCATCGCCTCGGCGGCGGCGTCTCGCAGGCCATCGGCACGGGCGGGCGCGACCTCTCGGTCGAGGTGGGCGGGCTCATGATGCGGCTGGGCATCGAGGCGCTCGCGGCCGACCCGGAGACGAAGGTGATCGTCATCGTCTCGAAGCCGCCGGCAGTGGCGGTGGCGGAGCAGGTGATCGCCGCGCTGGCGGCCACGCCGAAGCCCTGCGTGGCGCACTTCGTGGGCGACGCCGTGCGCCCGGAGGATGAAGCCCGCGGGATCGTCTTCGCCGATTCGCTGGCCGGTGCGGCGGAACTGGCCTGCCGGCTGAGCGGTCTCTCCTTCACGCCGCTGCCGCCGATCGCGGACGCATCCTGCGTCGCGGCGGCGGCGGCGCTCCTGCGGCCGGGCGCGGCGCTCAAGGCGCTCTTCTGCGGCGGGACGACCGGGCAGGAGGCGCTCGCCCTGCTCACGCGCGCCGGGCTCGAGGTGCGCTCGAACCTGCACAAGCAGGGCGCGCTGCGGGCGGACGGCATCGAGCCCGTGCCGGGCCACGTGCTCCTCGACCTGGGTGACGACGTGTTCACCCGGGGACGGCCGCACCCGATGATCGAGCCGGTGCTGCGCAACGAGCGGCTCGCGGTCGAGACCGCCGACCCGGCGGCCGGCCTGCTGCTCTTCGACTGCGTGATCGGCTACGGCTCGCACCCGGACCCGGCGGGCGTGCTGGCCGCAGGGGTGGACCAGGCGCGGCGCCGGGCGCGCGGGCGCGAACTGCTGGCCGTCGCCTCGGTCACGGGCACGGCCGAGGACCCGCAGGGCTACGAGGTGCAGGTGCGCCGGCTCGCGGATGCCGGGGTGACCGTCGAGACGGACAACCGGCGCGCCGCCCTGTTCGCCGCCGCCGTGCTGGGGAGGGCCGGGCGATGAACGTCGAGCAGGTGCTCGCGCTCTTCGGCGCGGAGCTGGAGGTGGTCAACGTCGGGCTCGCCTCCTTCGCGACCGAACTGCGCCGCGCGGGCGGCAGCGCGGTGGACGTGGACTGGCGCCCGCCCGCGGGCGGCGACCCCGCGATGCTCGCCGCGCTCGACGCCTGCCTGGGCCCGGACGGCGCGGTGCGCGCCGAAATCGCCGCCGCGACCCGCCAGTCGGTCGAGCGGCTACTGGCGGCGCGGCCGACCATCGTCGGCATCGGCACGGCGCTCGACGCCGTCCCCGGCATGCGCCGGGACCTCGTGCTCCACGCCGGCCCGCCGGTCGAGTGGGAGCGCATGAGCGGGCCGACGCGCGGCGCGGTGATGGGCGGGCTGGTCTACGAGGGGCTGGCGAAGACGCCCGAGGAGGCCGCGCAACTCGCCGCTTCGGGCAAGGTGGCGTTCGCGCCCTGCCACCACCACGCCACCGTGGGCCCGATGGCCGGCGTCGTCACCGCCTCGATGCCGGTGTGGATCCTCGAGAACACGGCCTTCGGCAACCGCGCCTACTCGACGCTCAACGAGGGGCTCGGCAAGGTGCTGCGCTACGGCGCCTACGACGACGAGGTCCTCACGCGCCTGCGCTGGATGGAGAAGGTGCTGGCCCCCGCGCTGCGCGAGGCGCTGGCCTCGCACGGGCCGCTCGACCTGCGCAACCTCATCGCCCAGGCGCTCCAGATGGGTGACGAGGTGCACAACCGCAACCGCGCGGCCACCTCGCTGCTCATCCGCACGCTGGCGCCGCACCTCGTGAAGATCGCGGCGGGCACGGACGACGTCGCCGCGGTGCTGCGCTTCCTCGACGGCAACGACCATTTCTTCCTCAACCTCTCGATGGCGGCGAGCAAGTGCTCGCTCGACCCGGCGGCCGGGATCCCGCTCTCGACCATGATCAGCGTCATGGCGCGCAACGGGACCGACTTCGGCATCCAGGTGTCGGGGCTCCCCGGGCGCTGGTTCACGGCTCCCGCGCCCATGGTGGACGGGCTCTACCTGCCGGGGTTCAGTGCCGCGGACGCCGCGCCCGACATCGGCGACTCGGTCATCACCGAGACCGCCGGGCTGGGCGGCATGGCCATGGCCGCGGCGCCGGCGATCGTGCAGTTCGTGGGCGGCAGCGCCGCGCAGGCGCTCGGCACCACGCGCCGCATGTACGGCATCACGCTCGCCGAGCACCCGGTCTACAAGATTCCGGCGCTTGATTTCCGCGGCACGGCGACCGGCATCGACTTGCTGAAGGTGGTCGAGAGCGGCGTCGTACCGGTCGTCAACACCGGGATCGCGCACCGGGAGCCCGGCATCGGCATGGTGGGCGCCGGACTCGTGAAGCCGCCCATCGAGTGCTTCCGCCAGGCATTGCTCGCGTTCGCAGAGTCGCTTCTCGCGCCGGCCCCCAGGGCCTGACGCCGCCTATCCAGTGTCGGAGGAGACCATGAAGCTCATCGACCTCACCATCCCGCTCGGCATCGGCACCCCGGCCTGGCCGACCTACGAGCCGCTTCAGATCAAGTACTCCAAGCGGCTCGCGCCCAACGGCGCCAACGGCCAGCTGCTCACGCACTCGAACCACCTGGGCACCCACCTCGACGGCGAGATCCACTTCTACACGCCGGGCAAGGACATCGCCTCGCTCGATCTGGACTTCCTGGTGCACGACGCGGCGATCGTGGACCTCTCGGACGTGTGCGGCGCCTACGACGTCTACACCTCGAAGATGGTCGAGGAGCGGGTCGAGGTCCGCACCGGCGACATCCTCATCATCCACACCGGCTTCCACCACTACAGCTGGGACCAGCCCACGGCCGACGAGATCGCCTACATGGTCAAGCACCCCGGGCCGGACCGGGAGTTCGCCCAGTGGGCCAAGAAGAAGAAGCTGCGCTGGATCGGCGTGGACTGCGGCAGCGCCGACCACCCGATGAACACCATCATCCGCGACTGGATGCCGCGCCAGGCGCGCCAGGCCGACCAGCACTTCCGGGCCAAGTACGGGAAGCCGCTCGTCGAGTTCTTCGACGACGGCAAGTACCAGTTGATGCACCTCGAGATGTTCAACAAGGGCATCATCCACGCCGAGTGCCTGGGCGGGGACATCGACCTGCTGCTGAACCAGCGCGTGGAGGTGGGCTGCTTCCCCTGGCGCTTCGTGGACGGCGAGTCCTCGATCTCGCGCATCGTGGCGTTCGTGGACGACGCCCGCTACGAACAGCTGATGAAGCTCAAGGCAAAGTGCAAGCTCACGAAGCACGGCGATATCGCCGGGGCGTTTGCCCCGCAGCTGCACGGCCGCAAGCCCGCGCCGGCCCGGAGGGCCGCGGCGAAGCGCAAGCCGAAGCGCTGAGCCGCGCCGCACGCGATGAGCGCACGCCGCGCCGGACCCTTCGCCGCTGAAGCGCTGATCGGGGAGCGGCGCGGCTTCGTCGTCTCGGTCCACGCCCGGGCCGTCAGCCTGCTGCTCGACGACGGCCCGCTGGTGGCACTCCTGCCCGGGGAGTCGCCCCTGCACCCCTGGGCCGTCGCCGTCCCGATCACGCGGCGCGACCTCGCCCGCATCGCCGAGGGCGCGTCGGTGCGCGTCTCGGACGGCGTGGTCGAGGTCGGGGCGCTGAGGATCGAGCTGGCGGGGCTCGAGGTCGTGGACCTGAGGCTTCGGCGGCGGCTGCGCCAGCTCGCGCCCGCCGCCGTGCGCACACTCGCGCGGCACGCGGCCGCGCAGCGCGCCGCCGGGCCCTTCGAGCCCGCGCTCGCCGCGGCGCTCGAACGTTTCCGGGTGGGCGGCGAGACTCGGGGCCTCGCCACGCTGGTCGGGCTGGGCGAGGGGCTCACGCCCTCCGGGGACGACGTGTTGGTGGGTGTGCTGGCCGGGCTCGATGCGGCGCGCGAGGTGTCGGGTGACGCGGCCGCCCTGCGCGAGCGGCTGTGCGCGAAGCTGGAGCAGGGCACGTCGCGCACCACGCGCCTCGCCGCACAGATGCTGGACGCCGCGGCCGCGGGCTTCTACGCGGAGCCGGTGCTGGGAGTGCTGGAGACGCTGGCATTGCCGAAGCCGGGCGCGAAGGCCCTGGCGCGGGCCATCGCGGCGCTGCTCGCCGTCGGGCACCGCTCGGGCGCCGACACGCTGCGCGGCATCAGCGCCGCGCTCGGGCGCCTCGCCCCGCTTCAGGGCGCGATGAGGTCCAGGAGCACCGGGTAGACCAGCGCCGGGTTCCCGCCGACCTGCTCGGGGTCGATGATGTCGTGGTTCAGGCGCAGGCGCTCGGGAAACTCGTAGGCGGTGACGCGCGCGCCGTGCGCGCGCCAGACGCTCACCAGCCGGGCCACCGCGGGGTTGTCCACCGCGACGTCGCTGCCCACTGTGACCATCACGATCGACCGTACGGCGGGTGGGGCGCGCCGCGCCTCGGCCTCGACCGCCGCGCCCAGGAGCAGCGCCTGGGCGACGGAGCGCGTGGAGAAGCGCGGATAGACGTGCTTCGGCCCGGGCAGGTCGGTCTTCACCTTCCCGTCCCACCAGACGAACTGGTTGGGCAGCATCAGCATCAGGTTCATCGCCGGCAGCGTGAGCGCGCCGCGCGCCCGGGCGAGGCCCTGCAGCGGGGCGATCGCCACCGCGCGGGCTACGTCGGCGCGCTCCTGGGCGGCCCAGGCCGCCATCGAACCACCGATGCAGAGTCCCACGACGATGACGCTGTCGCCCAGGCCACACCCGATGTCCACCGCCTCGTCGGTGGCTTCGCACATCGCCCGTGCATCGAGCCTCGCCAGCGCCGTGGTCATGCGGTCCGCCAGGCCGTGCTCCGGCAGGCGCGGGATGTAGACGTTCGCGCCGCGCTCGTGGAGCCGCTCGCCCAGCGCGCGGAACTGCTCCGGGCAGTTCGTCAGGCCGTGCAGCAGCACCACCGCGCGCGCCGCGCGGGTGCCGTGGGTCAGGAGCAGGGTGCGGCATTCGGGCGCGATCGCCGTCTTGTCCCGGGCCTCGACCGCCGCCACGCGCCGCAGCGCGTCCGCGTAGTTCGTGGCGGGGTGGGGGTGCGCCGGGAAGCGCTGCGCGGCGGGGCGCAAGAGCAGCACGGCGGCGACGGCGAGCAGCGCGAGCAGCACGGCCAGGATCCGCTTCATGGCGAGGAGGTCCTCCGGTCCGCGGGGCGCAAGGGCGGTCGCGGGTCCGGCCCCGTTCCGCCATGCTACACGAAGCCCGACCCGGCGCGTGTCCCCGCCGCGCCTTGCCTCCGCGGCCGCGGTTCCTGCTATTGTCGGGCCTTCGCTGATCAGGGAGGGTCCCGCATGTCGTCGAAAGCCGAGCGCCGGTGGCCCGGGGGCCGCCGATGACATTCGCCTCGCTCGACTTCGTCGTCTTCCTCCTGGTGGTCCTGCTCCTGTACCGGCTGCTGCCGTTCCGCGGGCAGAACCTGATGCTGCTGGCCGCGAGCCTGGTCTTCTATGGCTGGTGGGACTGGCGTTACCTCGGCCTCCTGCTGCTCTCGGCGCTCACCGACGCCACCGCGTCCGCGCGGATCGCCGCCACCGGGGACCCGGGCCGGCGCAGGGCATGGCTCCTCGTGAGCCTGGGCGTCAACCTGGGCGTGCTGGGGCTCTTCAAGTACCTGGACTTCTTCGTCCAGTCGGCCGGCGACCTGCTGGGGCTGTTCGGCCTGCATCCGCCGCTGCCCCTGCTCCACCTGGTCCTGCCGGTCGGCCTCAGCTTCTTCACCTTCCAGTCCATGGCCTACACGATCGACGTCTACCGGCGCCGGACGGAAGTGGTCTCCACGTTCGACCACCTGCGCTTCGTGGCGTTCTTCCCGGTGCTGCTGGCCGGGCCGATCGAGCGGCACGACCACCTGCTCGAGCAGTTGCGGCGCCCCCGGCGGGTGACGGCGGAGCACGTCTACCGGGGCGTGATCCTCATCCTCTGGGGGCTCTTCAAGAAGGTCGTGGTCGCCGACAACCTCGGGCCCTACGTGGACGCGGTCTACGGCAACGTGGGCGCCCACGGCGGCGCGAGCGTGGTGCTCGCGACCTACCTGTTCGCCTTCCAGATCTACTGCGACTTCAGCGGCTACTCCGACATGGCGGTCGGGATCGCGCGGCTCATGGGGATCGAGCTGGTCTTCAACTTCCAGGCGCCCTACCTGGCGCGCGACATCCAGGAGTTCTGGCGGCGCTGGCACGTCTCGCTCTCGACCTGGCTGCGCGACTACGTCTTCCTGCCGCTGGGCGGGGCCTTCGAGCCGGGCGCCCGCGAGGTGCGCAACATCCTGCTGGTGTTCCTCGCGTGCGGCCTGTGGCACGGCGCGAGCTGGACCTACGTGATCTGGGGCGCGCTGCACGGGATCTACCTGCTGATCTGGCGCCTGCGCGGGAAGCGCCCGCCCCGGCGCGGGATCGCGCGCTGGATCGCCATCGCCATCACGTTCCACCAGGTGCTGTTCGCCTGGCTCTTCTTCCGCGCGGGCTCGCTCACCCAGGCGGGCGAGGTCCTGCGCGCGCTGGGCCGGCCGGGGCCGCTCTTCAACCAGCCGTTGCTGGCGAATGCGCTGTTCCCGCTGCTGCTGATGATCGGCCTCGAGATCGTGAAGGACCCGCTCCAGCTGGACGAGTGGCTGCTGCGTCGGCGGGCCTGGGTGACGCTCGCGCTGGGGCTGCTGGTCGTGTTCCTGATCGTGATGTTCGCCGCCCAGGCCGGGCTGTCGTTCATCTACTTCAAGTTCTGAGGGGGACCGTGGTGACCGGGGAGACGGCGCTGAGCGCGCGGACGGTGGCGGGGCGGCTGCTCGGGTTCGCGCTGCTGCTCGTGCTGCTCGACGCGGGCGCCGGGCGGCTGCTGGAGGCGCTCCACGCCACGGTGGGAGAGGGGCAGCTGGTGGGCCAGCTGAACTCGGCCATCCGCGCGCGCGCGGACGTGCTCGTGCTCGGCGCCTCGACGGCGCTCCACCACTACGACGACCGCGCGCTCACGGAACGGCTCGGGCTGCGCGCCTTCGCCGCCGGGGTCGACGGCCGCGGCGTCGTGTTCTCGCGCGGGCTGCTGGCGCTGGCGACCGCGGCCCACCCGCCGCGGCTCGTGGTCCTCGACGTGAGCTACTCGGACCGTGACCGGACTTCGGCCCAGTTGCTGTCGCCGTACTATGGCCGCAACGCGGTGGTGAGCGGGATCCTCGGCCGCGACTGGCGGAACCGCGTGAAGCTCACGAGCCGCGCCTATCGCTACAACGGCCTGGTGCTCGCGATCCTGGCGAACCGCGCCACTCCGCCGATGACCTGGGGATTCGAGCCGCTCGACGGCGCGCTGCCTGCGGACGCTGCGCCCGGCGGGTCCGCGCGCCCCGACCGCGGCTTCGGGCCCTGGTTCGGCCGCGAGCTGCGGCAGCTGGTGGCCGACGCCCGCGGCCACGGCGCGCGCATCGTCTTCGTCGAGAGCCCGACCTGGGGCGGCCGGGTGGGTCCGCAGGCGATGGCCGAGTTCGAGCGTGTGGCGCGCGAGCTGGACGTACCGTTCCACCACCTGACGCCCGAGCACTGTCCCGAGCTGGCGCGCGCCGCGCTGTACCGCGACCGGGTGCACCTCAACCGCCAGGGGGCCGGGATCTTCACCCGGCGGGTGGCGGACCTGCTCGAGCAGGAGCTGGCGCAGTCGGGCCCACGGGCCGGCGGCGCGTCCGGCGGCGGGCGCCGGATGACACCGCGCTACTTGCCGCGCTCGCCCAGGATGCCCTTGAGATCCATGATCGTGTTCTGATCGGACACGATGACCTGGATCTTGTCCGAGAGCTTGTCCACGTAGAGGTACTTGATGTAGTTCGGGTTCTGGGCCAGCGCCTTGTTGATGGTCTCGATCGCGTTCGCCCGGCCCCGCGCCTCGATCACCTTCCGCTCGGCCTCCTTCTGCTCCTTCTCGAGCGTGTACTTCATCTGCTCCGCCGACTGCTGGGCGATCTGCTTCGCCTCGATCGCCTTGCTGAACTCCGGCGTGAAGCGCACGTCCCTCAGGACGACCTCGTCCACGACGAAGCCGTCCTTCTCGATCAGGGTCTTGGTCTTCTGGTTGATCTCGTTCTGGATCTCGGCGCGCCGTGCCGAGTAGACGTCCATGACCGCGTACTCCGAGATCACGAGCCGGATCACCGAGCGGATCGCCGGGCGGATGATCTTGTCCTCGTAGTCCGGCCCGATCTTCTGGTGGATCGAGATGACCCGGTCCGGATCGAGGTGGTGCCAGACCGTGAGGTCGATCCCGACCTGCAGGCCCTCCTTGGTCGGCGACCAGAGCGAATCGTCGATGTCCGACTTGCGGCCTTCGCCGCTCACCCCGGACATCGTGTACTCGAGCCGGCGCAGGTCGTAGTCCTGGGTCGCGCAGATGAACGGCGCGACGAAGGTGATGCCCTGCCGGCCGAGCCGGAAGCTCTTCGTGATGGTGTTGAAGATCACCAGGCCATGCCCGACCGGCACGACCCGGAACGAGGTCAGCAGCAGGAGCAGGACGACGATGCCGCCGCCGACGATGCCGGCCGTGCGCACGGCCTCGGTGGCCGCCCCGGAGGTGATCGGGCGGCCCTCGGGGTCGTGCACGCGGGCACGGCTGCGGGAGAAGAAGTAGTAGCGCGTCACGATGACGCCCACGACGATCAGCAGGAAGAGGAAGAGGATGCCGAACATGCGCGACCTCCTTTGTCGGTCTCGACCGGGTGTCTTGCGACGGAATCCCGATGGTAGCGCGGGACCGGGCGCGAATCCACGCCGGACTTCGCCCCGCCCGGCGGCGGGTCGCGACCTGGGGAGCCACGGCGCGGCGGGCGCCGTGGGATCCGGACCTCGCCAGGCCGGGCGCGGGTGACACGCTGGTCCCGCCACGGTAGACTGCCGCGCGGCGGGCCGTGCAACGCGCCCCGAAGGAGACCCCAGTGTCCGACTGCATCTTCTGCCAGATCGCCGCGGGCAGGATCCCCGCGAAGAAGGTGGGCGAGACCACGCACGTCTACGCCTTCCGCGACAACAACCCGCAGGCGCCGACCCACGTCCTGCTGATCCCCAAGGAGCACGTCGCCGACTCGGCAGCCGACCTGGGCCCGCAGCACGCCATCATGCTGACGGAGTTGTTCGGGCTGGCCGCGAAGATCGCGCGCGACGAGCGGCTCGAACTGGGCTGGCGGCTGGTCACGAACGTGGGGCCGGAGGCGGGCCAGTCCGTCTATCACCTCCACGTCCACCTGCTCGGCGGGCGTTCACTGAGGTGGCCACCGGGGTAGTGCCGCGTCGCGCCCGCCCCGGGATCGGCGGGAACGGAATGAGGCCGGCACCACCGGAGGATTCGAGGACGACCATGGGCAGCAGCACGTTCGTGTCCGGCGGGGCTACCGATCGAGGGCGGGGACCGGGGACGGGCTGCCGATCGCGGGCGGGCGCGGCCTCGTGACGCTCTGGTATGTGGGAGACCGCGGGGTCTGCGCCGGCCTCACCCTCGTCGCGAGCGTGCTGCTGGCGCTGGGCTCCCGCGCGCGCCTTGCGCGGGCGCTGCGCGCGGCGTGGATCGCCGTGATCGTCGCAGGTGTTGCCAACGGCCTCGCGCTCAACCTGCAACCGGCCAACCTGATCAACGCGAACCTCTCCCAGTACTACCTGGGCGCCAAG
>Ga0315273_10013092_pt1 | contig 10648 bp, 17 predicted proteins | sample YL17G02_0_MG_FD_205753 | JGI IMG/M metagenome (GOLD analysis project Ga0315273, IMG submission 205753) | Sediment microbial communities from Yellowstone Lake, YNP, Wyoming, USA - YL17G02_0 | ecosystem: Environmental > Aquatic > Freshwater > Lake > Sediment | place: USA: Wyoming | collected... | reverse complement strand
GTGTTATAATTCATTAGGTGATTCATAATCTTTTCTTTTTTTGTTTCCAATTCTTCTCTCGTAACAATTCCCTTTTCGACCAATTTAGCGCCAATGGCAAGGATCATTGAGTATGACTCTGTTGGGCTCATGATGGTGTATTCCTCCTATGTTAAATATAATTGGAACACACGGCAATAAGATTGTTTTACTATTTCTTGGATTTCTTTTTCGGTGGGGACTTTTTTGGTAGTTTCCCCTTGACAGCAACAATTTCTGTAATTTCTTCTTCTTTCAATTCCGCATCAAATGTCTCCGTGTTCTTCGTGAATCGAACGCTATATGGAATTTCGGTTTGATCGACACCAATCACTTCGCCAATTTTGCCAATAAAATCACTTATCTTGGTTAATGTGTTTTTAGACCCATAAAAGGAGTTTTCATCTTCCTCGCCAATGAACTTCATTAATTTTACTTTTGTTCCTTTTTTAATCATCTATTTTTCTCCTCTATATTTGACTTCGGTCGTCCTCTCAACAAACGAATCAATTGGACAATGGTTCATTCGCTTAACAAACATCGGCTTATCCGGATATTTATTGCAGCACATCATGACAATCGGCTTACACGATTTGCGGCCAGGATTCACCACATCGGGATTAAACCCCATAATGCGGAGTGTCCCACGAGCACAACCATTACACTTTGGCCAATTCGGATCGCCAATATTATTTGTGCTTTCCTTTGTAACCGTTTCTGTTTCAAGATGCTCTTTTGTTGATTCCGTCATAGACATTTTATTGTTCCTCCCATCCAATAGATTTGCTGGCCCGAACATGGGCATCGCCTCCTACTTGTTCGCGTTTCTCTTTCATCACTTTGCTATAATAATCACCAGTATCACCTTGAAACATGGGATGCCCCGCTGGGGCGAATCTCCACAGGCGCAACATACTTTCGTAATTCATTTCATCGATTTGTTTCCTTTGTTCTGGTGTCATTTTTGTTCTCCTTTTGGTTTGGTCAATTTCTTGTCGCGGACCAATTCGGCCCTCATCGTTTCGGCCAACATAAGGAACAACCCGCGTAATACTTCGGGCCATCGTCGAATTGTCCCATCTTTTCTAATTGCGAGCATGTGCTCGGAAGGAATATGCGTATCAACACGAACGCTTGATAGTGCTCCAAGTTTATCCCACCTAAGGTCAAATGTCGTTTGTGGAACAACAACTGTTCCAGCCTTCGATTTACCCATCTTATCCTCTCACACTTTTAAGAGCCGCATTATATCCTTGCGTGTATAACTCTGGTTTTCCTCTCCGCTGGGCTTCATTATAACAGGCATCGGCCCACCAATGATAATCTGACCGTGGATTATTACTCGCATATGCCGATAGCCAAATCACTTGCTCGCATTGTTCTGTGAAATCGTCGTCATCCATCACAGCGATCCTGTCCGCATATAATTGGCGAGGCTTGCCAGAATTGTCTTTGCCTTCTAGTGTTAACTTTTCTGTCATCATGACTCTATCTTTCATCGTTTTCATATTATTTGTCCAATCGAATGCGATCTTTTTCAATCCATTCAATTAAATCGAAAAATTCTCCAAAGTGTTCAATGGTTCCATCTTTCATCCTCATTCATAGGAGTATTATACACCACCTCATGCCCGCTGTCAATCATTTGCTGTATTTGGCAACAATTTTCATACTTTCTTGCTGATTTATTGGTGAAGCCCCACTTTCTGTAGTCGATTTCCCTTCCGGATTGAAATAATAGAGTCCGAGTTTTTCCGGTAGGTGTTTAAACCTTGCTCCCGCTTCGGACAGGCGAATCCAAAAATCCCAATCAGCAGCACTTTGGAACGATTCATCAAACAGACCAATTTTATTTATCCACTTTTTTCTCCACATCGGCATATGGCTTCCATAACATTGGGTTTTTAGTAATTCCTTGTCATACTCCGGCCAATTAAGCTCACTTACTTTTGTATGTTCTTTAAAGGTTTCGTTCGGAGTTTTCGTCACAAAAGAATCAGCATAAACAAAATCATTGCCACTTTCATTGAGTTTCATATATAATTTCGCGAGTGAATCCTCTGAAAATCGATCATCAACATTCATATTTACAATAATGTTCGCCCTACATTTTGATATCGCCTTGTTCCATCCCTTATATATTCCATCTTTTACCGGCAATTTATTTGTGTGGAGTTTAATTAATCCGCCAAGATCCATTTTTTCAACATAGTCTTTTATTATTTTTACGGTGTCGTCCGTAGATCCACCATCGTAAATGACAACTTCGTAATATGGCGCTTTGAACGATGTGATATTTTCAAGATAGCCCTTTATATAATCTTGAGAATTATAGGTCGTGCAGAAGATCGAAATTTTTGGTCGTGGATTCCTCAATTCATGTAGCAATATCTTTTTTGCCTTATCAAAAATTGAATTAAAATCAATATTTTCTTTGCCCCACCATTCTTCACGAGCATACCCAACAAGTTTATTTGTTATTATTTTTTTGCCAAGATATTTTGCCTCAAAGACCCACCTAGAGGCACTTTCAGTAAGTTTTGGAATAAAAATGATACCTTCTGATTGTGACAATTTTTCCATGAGATCCGGCCATTTGAGATTGGCAATTAGTTCATAATCGAGTCCATTTTTTGTCGCATGGTCGATGGCACCCTGAGTGTTCTTATGATAATGTTGCGAATTAAAAATAAGATATTTGCCATTCGATGGTGCTTTATTTCCTTTTAATTTGTCGAGTAATTCTAACTCTTCTTTTCGCCATAAATTTGTTCCAAGACAGACATTATTACAATAAGTGTTGAGGTCAAAAATTTGATCATGAAACTGTGTCTGAGTAAAAACACATTGTGCGAAATATCCAAACATGTGAACAAATGAACTCTTTGGGTAACAATCACATTTAAGAGATGGTCCATGTAAAAAAGGATTTCTATAATTGCAGTAGTGGTGGTCGTTTTCTATTATATAATATTCAATTTCTGAATCAACCAATTTATTGATAATTGCCTCGAAAGTTTCTTTATTTTTTATGCGAGCATAATTGGAAAAAATATATGTTTTTCCTTTTTCAAAAAATTTAGCATCCACATTTTCGCTTCTCGCTTTAAATACTTCATATCCATTATCTTCAAGAAATTCTATAGCCGCAGCATCTTCTAATTCAGCGCCGCCAGTAAGATTTTCAAGAAAGAAATCCGATACCCAGTAAATTTGTTTATTCTCCGCCATTATTATTTTTCCTTTTCTTTTCCTCAACCATTTTCTTAATGGTTTCTTGATCCATGTTATAATAAACTGTGATAGCCAGCCCGAGAACAACAAAAAGCCAAAATAGAGATCCCACTAAAAAGAAAATACCACCAACAATAGTAACGTCCCAGATCCTATGACTTAACAATCCTAGGACATAGCCGGAAATGAAAGTTAAAACGAAGGATAAGGTTTTTCTAATCATCTTTATTCATCGTTTGAACATTGACATTTTCTAGACCAATTATAACAATGAGGACAAACACCATCTATTAGTTTAAGAACTCTTGCTATTTGTTCGTCCGTCATAAATTGCCGCATTTCTTTTACAAACAAATTCTCTTCGACATACGAATTTGCTTTACACCAATCACGGATAAAAACTTCATCGGGTGTCATTTAGCATTCTTTCCTTGTCATATGAATAACATAATGTCAATTTTCTGTCATTACCGACTTTGACGTGAACACTCTTAAAATCAATGTAACAATAGTGTGGATCGTTTTTCAAAATTTCACAGCATTGTTTTGTGAATGTTTCATATAATTCTGAAATTGCTTTGTTATATTCTTCCTCCCATGGTTCCTGCTTGTGATCAAATAAGATCTTTTTCATTTTACCACTTTCACATAGATTTTTAGACCCATTTTCCTTGCGATTTCAATCATATTCTTTGTTCCCGGTGATCCAATCGTTATGGCTACAAGGGCTTCGGCATAGCAAGCCATCTGTCTATTTCGTATAAAACCCGCTGCTTTCTGGTATTTGTCCCAAAAAGCAGGAAACCTTTTGATTGGAATTCCATGATTCATAGCCCATTGCTCACCAAGCGTATCAACACCACGGGCGGTTCCACTAACAACTTCTGTTATTTCGAATCCAGATTCGACAACCGCTTGTTCAACAAGACTATAATCAGTAATATCCCTGCTTCCGGCTATAATAACTTTCATGAATTTATTCTACCATATCTTTATGTTTATGTCAAACAATATCCATCCCGATTCATCAAATTCCCACTTAAAATAACGAGCCGTCTCATTTGGTAATATGTCGAACAACTTATTGGTTTGTAATAATTCTACCGTTTTTTGTTTATTCTTAATTGCTGACGGCAGTAATAATAAAATCCTATCTGAAATATCCATAAACCATTGATAATATCTTTTTGTTCTTTCATCACCATCACTATTTATTACAACCCAGGTATTATCGCAATATTTAAGAGCGGTTTCCGAGTAATACTTGTCAATATCTTTCAAATTTCTGTTTTTTGAATAGGCGACGAACACTGAATAAGAGGCAACGATTTCACAACCATTGGCTGGAGAATCATTAATTTTCCAAATAAGGGTGGCGAAACCAACAAGGCAAGCAAGAATGGCGAGAAAAAAGAAAATGAACCATCGTTTCATCGATGGAGATCACTAGTAAGAATTAGCGTCTGTTCATTAGTCGGTTTCTTTAACTCGTTATTATTCTTGTTTGTTATTAATCCATTTTGCTTGCTGTGCCAATGTTTAAAACATTTTGATGTTTCTATTATCATTCCCAAAAAATAAGGATCCTGTTGAATTTTTTCTCGTAGTTTGTCAACAGCTTCCATAAATTCAATATGAGTATCACAAGCAAATTCTATAGCCATATCATGACAGATAGCGTGTAAATTAAGTGATTCATATCTAGGAATACACATTTCTTTTTCAAAACCTTCTATTTTATTATTAAATCCCTTGTCGCACATAAAACATTTATCATTTGAAGTTATAGTTGCCCCATCTTTGTCAATGTGGATATCTAGATTTATCGTTGGATACCAATTCCCATTGGAACTCAAAAAATATTGCCGCCCACTTACCCCCGTTGCTGTAACATTGATTTTGGCTGTGTTGGTTGTTGCGGTAGTGGTCATTACCATGGGACGATTATTACAATCCACAAATGATGGTAAATTCTCAATTGTAGGTAGTCTTTCTTGCCTGAGGAACTCGGCGGTGACATCTGGTTTCCAAGTAAAATTGCCACCAATATTAGACATTTTATCCTCCCCAATATTAGACATTTTACCCTCCTTTATTTCACAATTTCTTCAAGATTTTCGCCACCAAAGATCGAATCGGCAATTTCATTTTTTGCTTCTGTCTCTTTCAAATACCCATAACGATCAAAGACTTCAAAATATTTATCCTCAATTGCCTTGATGTTGAATTTCTCACGAATTTTTGCGCCGAGTTCAATCGCCCATCCTTTTGGAATGTCGTAATTTGAATAAATCTTTTTCATGTGTCGAACTGCTTCCGTGTGTGATGGAAATGCCCACCGATTTCCTTTGGCAAAAAGATCATTCTCAATTCCACTTTCCTTTATCTCACAAGGAATTTTTATCCACTTGCCAAGATTGAGAAACTCAGTGTGTGCGGACCAATTTGATGCGATAATAGGCTTTGAACAGGCAGCAAAATCAGCAATTGATAAGCCCCAACCTTCTCCATGTGTCAAGAAAATTCCCGCTTTAATTCGTGAATCTTTATATAATTTTGAGAGTTCATAATCAGTCATATGTCCATGAATGAGAGTTATTTTTGGAAATTCGTCATATTCCCTTGTAATTGATTTTATTCGATTGAGTGTGTAAGTCTCGTCCATATAAGAATTACTAATAGAATTTACTTTAAGAACGAGACCAATCTTTTCTTTATCCGGGTGATCTTTGAATGCTTCTTTAAAAACACGAATTATTCCTTCAATATTCTTGCGATCCATCCCAATTGTTCCCCACTGCCCAACAGTAATAAAACAGAATGGGGGAAGATCGATATCGAGATCTTTGTCGTTTGGCTGATCGTTAAAAATGGAAGTGTCAACGGATTCCGGAATAACTTCAATTGGGACATTACAATTCAGCATAGAACCATCAGAACCTTGATAGTGAGTGTTAACAAACCCACTTTTGGCAAACTCCGATGGAACAATCATTAAATTCGCTTGATTGGCTGCTAAAATCCATGTATGATGAACGCGATCCGTTTCAATTCCGGCTGTAATACCGACAAGAAGAGGAGCTTGGCGTCTGAACTCCGGAGGAATCGACACTGTAACGCAGATATCCACCGGTTGCTTTAGTTGCTGCCATGTTTGAACACGACTAATTTGAGCAAGTAACCATGTTTTTTCAGCAGAAAAGTTTTTATCTTTGTCAATGTAACTGTCCCAGTCGCACTGTCCCCAGGACGTGCAGAGAACCCCGGTCTCAAATCCACACTTACCAGCAAATGCCATCAGAGAATCCTTGGCATGATGAGCGTATCCGGTTTGAGTCAACACAGGACCAGTAAAGAGCAATCGCTTTGGCATATCAATCTCCCATTATCTAAAATATTTTATCATCAAATACAAAAAGTGTTTATGATTGACAAAAACGAATTCACTGTGATATAATCGGGATATGAAAACTAAGAGGAATGATTGGTTTTCTGTAGACAAGGAAGGTCTTGCGAAACTCCTTAAGCGTAAGGGTATCGAATTTGTTCTATTTGAACTCATTCAAAACTCGTGGGACCAAAATGTTACCGAGGTATCCGCCACACTCCAGCCAATTGGAAAAACTGGTAAGGTGGAAATTAGCATTAAAGACGATGACCCCAATGGTTTTGCCGACCTCTCTCATGCCTATACCCTATTTGCGGAATCTACGAAAAAGAAAAACCCTCTTAAGCGTGGCAAATTTAATCTAGGTGACAAATTGGTCTTCGCTCTTGCCGAACAGGCTACGGTAACTTCTACAACCGGTTCCGTGGTTTTCGATAAGACTGGCCGATACAATTCCCCGTCCAAAACAAGTAAAGGATCTTTTATTACCGTTACTCTTAAAATGACAGCCGACGACATTTTGCGTGTCAATTCGAAGATTAATACCCTTATTCCACCAGTAAAGACTTATTTCAATGGAGCGGAAATTCCAGGACGAAGTTCGGTTGCCACTTTTGAAGCAGTGCTTGATACCGAAATTGCCGATGCCAATGGATATCTAAAAAAGAGTCCGCGAAAAACTGTGGTGCGTGTATTCGAACCAAGAGATGATGAAATTGGCACTCTCTATGAAATGGGAATTCCGGTAGTTGAAACCGGTGATAAGTGGCATTACGATGTGTGCCAGAAGATTCCGCTTAATCTTGACAGGGACAATGTTCCGCCGCAATATCTGCGAACCCTACGCACCCTCGCGTTTAATGCTCTGTTCGATAAAACTACCGGCGATGATTCCAACAACACGTGGGTGCGTGATGCCTTATCCGATTCTAGATGTTCTGATGATGCTGTGAAAGCTGCGGTCAAAAATCGGTTCGGTGACAAAGCTGTCATTTACGACAATAGCGACCCCGAAGCAAATAAAATTGCAGTGAGTAAAGGATATACTCTCATCCATGGCGGGCATCTTAGCGCAAATGAATGGGAAAATGTTCATAGATCAAAGGCTGTCCTCCCCGCTGGTCTAGTAACCCCAAGCCCAAAGCCCTATGGTGAAGGCGGAGATCCGCTTAAAATTATCGCCCACACAAAATGGACTGATGGCATGCTACAAGTCGAAAAATTTGCGGATGAAATAGCAAGTCTTGTTCTTGGTCGTCGAATTGCAGTGATTTGGGTGAATGACTTTACATGGAATTTCTCCGCCACTTACGGACCGGATGGCATTCTTACCTTGAATAAGTCAAAATTCCCGCAGGATTGGTATAAGTCGGGAATCAATCGTGATATGGTGGCACTGCTTATTCACGAATTCGCCCACGAATATGAGTCGGACCATCTCTCGAAAAATTTCTATCGTTCCCTGTGTAAAATCGGTGCTTCTCTTGCTGGTTGGTCTGGCAAATCTTTTTCGTTCCGGGCCGAGGACAAGAAATGGTATCTTAATTCTTCAACGGTTTGAATTTCCCCGCTTTAGAATCCCACACTTCAATATCAGTTACCTTCTCAAACCCCAGTCGTCGATATTCATGCCCACCATCCACAAATATCTTACCGCATTCACATTGGACGAAATCATGAACGCTCTTTGATTCAATTACATCACCACAAATTGTGCACCGGGCTCGATTAACCCACACTTCTTTCTTTTTGTTTTGGGTTTTCGCCATTTTCTCCGTGAGATCGGTCACCTGTTTCGTGATCGCAGCCCAATTTTTTGGTTTTAGTTCTTTCTCTGTAACTACTTTCTTTTTCATTTCAACATTCCCTCATCGTGAAGTTTTTTCATTCTCGCAAACGCTTCAGCGTCTACACCGGCTGTTATTGGACTTCTTTCTCTCATATAGGCATCGTAAATTTGCTTTTCTTCTTCTAATGGTGGTCTTGTTGGAAATAAATCTCTATTGGCTATTGTAATGTCAGTTATTTCATTGAGAACCGGTAAAAATATAAGCCCTTGACCATCGGGGGCCTTTTGTGGAAGTCGGATAATAGAAAAAGCATTTTTAATAACCCAGCCAGCACCATCGTCTTTGTCATGTTCACCAATAACTTCATGCGCGTAAAGATAAAAAATTTTAACATCAGACATTTCTTTTCTATTCCTCCTTCAACTTTCTTATTTTTTTGATAAATCCGCCCTGGTTTTCTTTACCAAAAACAATATGGTCATCCGACGACATGTAATATTTCATTAAAGGATGCGGAGCACTTAAGTTTATTGTTTTCTTCGCAACTGCCACAGCCATAAGAAAATTCCCGCCATATCCAATGTTTATTACTGTCTTGGCACCATTCATTATAATACAATCATCTATTACCTTCCCAATGGTAAATGGTTCATTGGAATGCTCAAAAGTTTTATCAACAAATTCTAACTTTCCTTTTATGTCATTGTAAATTGTCCCGTTTGTGAGTAATGGTTGATCGCTCCCTAATCGAGCGCCAAGTAACGGATCGCTCATAAGATTTCTTTCACCAATTACAACTACTTTACATCCAACTGTTCTTAATGCTTCCACAAATTGATCTTTTATTTGCTCCCAATCTGAACGATTATATCCCCTAAATTTCGTGGTTACTACAACATATGGACCCCAACTATCAATTTCATCACAAAAATCCTTTGGCACTGTATGGGCACACAATTTTCCTTCTAGTGACAGTTTCGACAATTTCATGTGATATGATTCAACAAGATCAACAACCGTCAATGCTGGCGCTGCTGGATCATTAACTATCTCGTATTTCGGATCGGTAAATAGCAAATAAATAAAATTTTTTGTAAAATCTATGTTTTGTTTCATGCCATATATGTCAAATAAATTCCAACGGGGTGATATTAATATCTTATCAAATCTATGTTTTTCGTTCTCCAAGATATTGTGAAGAACTATAAGATCCCCAATTCCAAGATTACAGGCTATAGCGAAATTTACCATTTTATGTTCCCCTATGTATTCTCGTTAATAATCCTACAGATCATTTTTATTTGTTCGTTGCTAAGGGTTGGATAACTTGGAAGAGAAACTCCATGTTCGTGAATTTTTCTCGCAATCGGCATATTCTTTTGATCTTTATATGGCGGGAGATCACACAAAGGATAAAAAATCGGTCGATAATCTATGCCATTTTCCTTGAACGCTTCAAATACTTTATCTCTATCTTCGACGAGAATGTTTATTATCCAGTTACAACTATATGCTTGATTTTTCTCTATGATGTGGGCTTTGTCCATTTCTACAAGTTGCCATTTTATGTTTTTATTGTCTGATAATTCGTTTTTGTATGTTTCGAAAACTCGTGTTTTTTCCTTCAGAATTTCTCTTATTCGCCTCAATTGGGCAAGACCTATAGCAGCACTAATATTATTAAGACGATAATTGTAACCGATAATGTCATGGAAATATCTTTCAAATGATTGGCCTTGACCTCTAAGTGATACAGCGACATCCCTCCATTTGTTATTATTGGTTACAACAGATCCTCCCTCGCCCACGCAAATTGTCTTATTTGGATAATAACTGAACGCCGAAACATCACCGAATGACCCAAGTTTCTTTCCCCTCCATGTCGAACCAATTGCTTCGCAAGCATCTTCGGCAAAATAAAGATTATGTTTATCGCAAAATGTTTTTAAGAAGTCAATATCACAAGGATTACCATAAAGATGAACACAAAAAATTGCTTTTGTTCTTGGTGACAATACATCAATTAATTTATGACAGTCTAAATTCCATGTTCGTTCATCAACATCAACAATTATTGGTTTTGCGCCCGTATAAGAAACAGCATTTATTGTTGCTACGAAGGTAAGGGCAGGAACAATTACTTCATCTCCCGGTCCTATACCAAGAGACTCCAAGGCAAGATGACAGGCGGCGGTCCCAGTATTGGTTGTGATACAAT
>Ga0315273_10013091_pt1 | contig 10649 bp, 6 predicted proteins | sample YL17G02_0_MG_FD_205753 | JGI IMG/M metagenome (GOLD analysis project Ga0315273, IMG submission 205753) | Sediment microbial communities from Yellowstone Lake, YNP, Wyoming, USA - YL17G02_0 | ecosystem: Environmental > Aquatic > Freshwater > Lake > Sediment | place: USA: Wyoming | collected... | reverse complement strand
GGCCGTTGGGGAGGTAGCGCGGCGCGAAGTCGTCGAACGAGCCGTTCGTGAGTTGGCGCAGGCCCGAGCCGTCGGCGCCGACCTCGTAGAGGCGGTAGAAGCGGTCGAGGTGCGTTTCGCGGTTGGGCGGAGCCTTCGGAACGGCGCAATAGGCGAAGATCGCGCGCCGGCCGTCGAACGACACGTCGAGGTGCTGGAAGCTGCCCTGGGGCAGGGCGCTCGCCGCGAGCGGGCGGCAGGCCATGGATTGCCCCGGAGCTTCCAGGGCGTAGACGCCGCCGCCTGGCTTCGCGCACGCGCCGTAGTACTGCGTGAGCTGGTGGCTGAAGACGCTGGGCACCTGCTTCACGAAGGCCACCGGCCCCGTTGGCGCCAACGGGTTTCTGAGAACCATCCGCCGCCGGAGTCCGTGGACCCGGCGCCAGAGCCCTTCCGCTGCGTTGGAGGCGACGGACGGCTCGGCCTTCGCGGAAAGCTCCTTCCACTCACGGCGGAGCGCTTCCCACTGGCTCGCTTCTTCGGCGAGGGGGACGCCGGCCTCCTGGAGGTCGCGGAGGAGGGCGTCGCCGCGCTGGAGCGTCCGCTCGATGGCCGCGAGGTACGTGCCCGGCACGCGCTCGGTGCCGATGCCGTCCTGCATCCGCCAGTCCCACTCGATCAACGCCTGCTCGATGGGCCGGCGCAGGGCGGGCAGTTCGGGCGCGGGACAAGTCCCGGCTTTGAGCGGGGGCGGCAGGGGAACGGCGATCGTCTGGTCTCCCATCGTGAGGCGAAGGGCTGACCAGCGGACCGCGGCCTCGCCCTGTCGGCCGGCCGTCCTGAGGCGGATGAGCACGGGCTGACTGCCGCCATCGGCTGCGGCCTCGATCCGCTCCGTGGCGTTCGCGCGAAGCGTGCGGCGAACGCTCTGTCCGCCGACCGACAGCTCGGCCTCGGACTCCTGGCCTTCGACGAGCGCGACCTCGGCGGCCACGGAAATCTTCTCCGCCGCCCCCTGCACGGGGACGGCGAGGACCACCTCTTCGCCCTGGCGGACCGATGCGATGAAGGCGACGGGGCCGGCCATGAGCGCCACCTGGGGCTTTGCGCCCTCCGCAATCACGGAAAAGCCTGTGGAGGCGAGGCTCGCGGGGGGCGCGGGCTCGCCGTTGAGCGTGGCGGTCGGCTGACCGAAGGTCGGAGCCGCGGCGGCCGCAGAAGGGGGATTGGCGACGGCGAGCGTCGCGATCAGCCCGGTGAGGAGGGCAGCGATCCTGTGCATCGGTAGTTTCCTTTGGAGCGAGCGTTCCGACTGCCCTCAGTATAGTTCCCGGCCCGCGAGATCGCAAGGGACTCTTGTTCCCGTTTGACTCTGCCGTGAGGCGCGCTACCCTGGTTGTGCGAGAGGACCGTCCCGTAACGGAGTCTTCCGATGTCGAGATGCCTGCTGGCGGCGAGGTGTGCGACCGTGGTCCAATGGGGATGCTCGGTCTACGCGATCCTCGCGGTGTACCTGCTGCCGGGGCTGGCCGCTTGGGCGGGGGAGGCCGCGCCGGCTCCGTCCTGCCGGATTCTCGCCTATCCCGCCGAGGTGTATGAAGGGCAGCCCTTCGAAGTCACTGTCGCATTCGAGCTGCCCGCCGCGCTGGGCCAGGTGCGACTCCACTGCGAGCTGAAGGGCAGCGATCCGACGGTGTTCCTGAGCGAGACGGCGCTCGTCCAGGGCACGGGGACCCATACCTTCCGGCACACAGCCCCCGCGCGCCGTCTCACGCCGGGCGTCCTCTTCGCCGTCTGGCTGGGCGACGACTGGCGCCGGGCACTCTCGCCCATCCAGACCACGCCGCAGGTGCCGTTCCTCACCCAGGAAGTGCTCAAGGCGGATGAGGCCGACCGCGCGGCCGCGCCCGAGATCCTCAAACGGATCGGCTACGCCCGCGCGCCCAAGGGCAACATCGCGATCCTGAGTGACCCGAACCTGGCCGTCACGGTCATCGTTGCGGAACAGGTTCGATTCGCTGTCACCTTCGGCAAGGGCCAGGACTTCGGCGTGGCGGACCTCGACGCGGCCGCGCTCTCGAACCGCTTCGTGCTCAACCGCGGGAACTTCGACTTGCTGGTCCTCACGGACGCCCGGTCGTTGCCGGCTCGATCCGTTCGGCCCATCCTGCGCTTCCTCAGGGAAGGCGGCAATCTCATGGCCATCGGCACGCCGGCCTTCGAGCACATCCTCCACCAGGTCGACGGCAAGTGGCTCGACGCCGAGCAGATTCGCCAACTCGTCTGGGACACGCCGCCCGCCCATCTCCTCTGCGCCTTCGAGCCGGCTGATCTCGCCGGCTGGCGCCGCGCAACCAACAGCCCCGAGACGAAGACGACCTTCGAGAGCATCCCAAACGGCAAGAAGGGCAATTGCCTGCGAGTCCACATCCCGGATCTGTCGGGCTGGGACACGCTGGCCTCGCCGCTTCTGGACAGCCCGTTCCCGAAGGGCCACGCGCTGACCTGCTTCTGGGCGAAGGGGACGGAGAAAACGCGCGAGCTGGCCATCGAGTGGGCCGAGCGGGACGGCTCTCGCTGGATCGCCACCATCCCGCTCACCGAGTTCTGGCGGCATTATGCCCTTGCGCCCGCGGAGTTCCGCTACTGGCAGGACAATCCATCGAAGGGGCGGGGCGGCACGGGCGACTGCTTCAACCCCGCCACCGCCCAGCGGATCACCTTCGGCCTTGCCTTCACCCACACCCAGGTCGCCCACGGCGAGCACACGTACTGGGTGGACGAGCTGGGCACGGCGCCCGCTCCTCGCGCGGAGGCAAGCCGCCTCGCTGCGGAGACGGCGGACGAAGTGTTCCTCGAGACGCTCTCCCCCGCCTATAAGTTCTATCCGATCACCAACGCCCGGCGCCTCGTGGTGAATCTCTCGGAGGCGGGCCGCCAGGCGGAGCCGAACGGCGCCCTCCGCGAGCCGCAGTCGTCCCACGTTCGTCCCCAGGCGACGGGCTGCGACAAGGGGCGGCCCTGGCGCTGGATCCCGCTCGTCGAGGCCCTCGACGAGAAGGACCGCCCCTGCGGATTCCCCGCCACGCTCCTCGTCCACGCCGATGGCCCGTTCCGCGGCGGCACATGGGCCGTGCTCCCGCCGGCCTCAGACGGGAGCCTGTCGGTGGGAGTGTGCCCCCTTTCCAGGTGGATCGCGGACCGGATGCTTCTGGGCGGCCTTTGGTTGTTCGAAGGCGGCTCGCGGTGGTACACGAATTTCGAGGACCTGAGCGTCGTCCTCGGCGCAACCGCGGCCAATCTCGGTCGAGCGGAGGCCAACGCTGCGCTGACCCTGCGCGTGCGAACGCCCAAGGGCGAGAAGGCCGTCTTCGAGCAGCGCTTCGACGCGAAACTCGGGCCGGGCCAGCGCCGCTCCTGGCGTGCCACGTGGGAGCCGCGCGGTTTCCCCGATGCGCCGTACCGGGTCGAGACGACCCTCGAACAGAACGGCCAAGTCATCGACCGTCTTGCCCACGACCTGAACGTTTGGCGACCGAAGGCCAAGCCCGCGTTCATCACAACGAAGGGCCTCGACTTCGTCCTCGACGGCAAGCCTTGGTACCCGCACGGCGTCAACTACATGCCCTCCTCCGGCATCGCGAGCGAGGACGGAGCCTACTTCGAATGCTGGCTCGACCCGTTCCCCTATGACCCCGAGGTGATCCAGACCGACCTCGAACGCATTCGTGACGCAGGCATGAACATGGTCAGCGTTTTCATCCATCATCGGTCGCTCGAGAGCGGGAACTTGCTCGATCTCCTGCGGCGCTGCGAGGCGCTCGGCCTGAAGGTCAACCTGTCGCTCCGCCCGGGCACGCCGCTCGATTTCGAGTGGGACAAGATCCGGGCGATCATTGAACGCTATCGCCTCGCCCAGAACGACACGGTCTTCGCCTACGACCTGGCCTGGGAGCCGCAGTTCGGCAACCACGAGGCCCGCCGCGTTCACGACGCCGCCTGGGAACGCTGGATCGCTGAGCGCTACGGCTCCGTCGAGAACGCTGAGAAGGACTGGGGGATGCCCTGCCCGCGCGAGAATGGCAAGATCACGAATCCCTCGAACGAGCAGGTCTCGAAGGACGGCCCGTGGCGCGTGATGGTCGCCGCCTATCGCCGCTTCCTGGACGACCTGCTCGCCGATGCCTATTCGCGGGCGCGGCGACTCGTGCGGAGCGTCGACCCGAACCACCTCGTCTCGTTCCGCATGACCATCGCGGGCGATCCGACCATCGACGAGGGCGGGTCGATCCCCTACGACTTCCGCGCGACGGCGCCCGGCGTGGACATCGTGTGCCCCGAGGGCTACGGGCGGATCGGCGACTGGGATCGCGTGAAGGCGGGGGCCTTCACGGTGGCCTACGCCCGCTGCGTCGCGCCCGACCGCCCGTTGATGTGGGCCGAGTTCGGCAACAGCGTCTGGGACCGCCGCCTCTCGCGGCCCGACCCGAAGGCCATCGAGTGGACCGCGGACTTCTATGCGAACTTCTACAAGATGGCCCTGCTCTCCGAATCGGCAGGCACGGTGTGCTGGTGGTATCCCGGCGGCTTCCGCGTCGGCGAGAACAGCGACTACGGCATCATCAACCCCGACGGGAGCGACCGGCCGATCACGAAGGTCATCCGCGATTACGCGCCCAAGTTCGGCTCGTTGGTAGTGCGGCCTTCAGGCCGTACCGAGGACGGGCTAAAGCCCGCACTCCCAACGGGGAACGGGCTAAAGCCCGCACTACGAACGCGGACGGAGCCGAAGCACTGGATCACGATCGATCGCGACGCGCATCCCGGCGGCCTGCCCGCGATCTACAGAAGCGTCGAGGCGGAATTCTGGCAGGCGATGGACCAAGGCAAGTTCCCCGCGCTCCGCCACGCGGGGCAGGGGACGACCTCAGCGGATTGCCCGCTGCTCGCGGTCGGCAACGTGCCTTACACGGGCGAGAACCCGCCGAAGCTCCTCAATGGTCTCTTCGCGGCGGTGATGGTGAAGAATGCGGCGGGCCAGTGGCAAGAGGTGCGCTCGGGCGACGTGGTGGCGGTTCCCCGCGGCCAGCCGGTTCGCGCACGCATCGTGCTGACGAACACGGGCTTCGCGACGTGGCTCGCTCCGAAGGCCGGCGCGGATGACGCAGGCCGTGTCTACGTCACGGTCGCCCGAGAGCCGAAGCCCGGCCCGCCGGCCGGCATGCTCCCATTCGCGGCCGACGTCCCTTATCTGGGTGAGACCGACCTCGGCGAGCAGACCCTGCTCCCCTCGGTGGGTGAGCCGGAGACGCGCGTGCGTCTCTGCCTCACCGGCCAGGGTCGGATGGTGTTCGGCCCGAAATTCCGCCTTACGCTCCGGCCCGCGCCCTGACGTGGCCCCCTCCCGCGGGCTTCACGCCCGCGGGAGGGATAAGCCGTTTCTACTCCTTCGCCTTCGCGTCTTTGATCCCGAGCAGCTCGACCTCGAAGATGAGCGTCGCGGTGGGGCCGATGTCGTTGCCGGCGCCGCGCTCGCCGTAGCCGAGCTTCGCGGGGACGAAGAGCTGCCACTTCGCTCCGACCTTCATCTTCTGGAGCGCCTCGGTCCACGCCGGGATCACGCCCGTGACCTCGAAGGTGGCCGGCTCGCCGCCCTTGTACGAGCTGTCGAACTCGGTCCCGTCGAGGAGCGTGCCGCGGTAGTGGGTCGTCACGGTGTCAGTCGCCTTGGGGGTGGCGCCGGTGCCTTCCTTGATGACCTTGTATTGGAGGCCGCTCGGGAGCGTGACGACGCCCTCTTTCTTGCCATTCGCGGCCAGGAAGGCTTCGCCCTCCTTGAGGTTCTTCTCCGTTGCGTTCTTCATCTGTTCCGCCTTTCGAGTCATCATGCTGGTGCGGAACGCGGTGAAGGCTTCCTTCATCTCGTCTTCCGTCATGGCCGGGGTCGCGCCCGCGAGGCCATCCTTGATCCCTTGGAGGACGAGCGCCGGCTCCAGTCCGGCGGTCTTGGCCTCTTTCTTGAGGTTCTTGCCCATGTTCAGCCCGATGGCGTAGCTGGCCTTCTCCTCTGGGCTTTTCAGCGTCGGCTTATCGCCCTTGGCTTCCTCGGCCGCAAAGAGCTGCGCCGAGGCCGCCAGCACGATGGCCGCCGCCATGCCGCACACGATCCTCATTCCAGATCCTTTCGCGAGGGCAGGAGAGATGCCTCCCAGAAACCCATATTGTACGCGGCGCCCCGCGGGCGGGCAAACCCGAAGCGGCAGCGGCGTTCGTGGTTCCGCCTTCAGGCGGTCCGCTCCTCCGCCCGCGAGCGCTCGCCCCAGTTGATCGCGGGGCCCGGGGGAAGAACAAGGAACGCCTAAAGGCTTCACACCAACGCCGCCTAAAGGCGGAACTACATGCCTGGAGAAACCCACTTGACCCCGCGCGGCTCGCGTCCTACAATCGCAGCGCGTTGAGGCAGGCCATCAGACCACGGGAGATACGCCGATGCGCAAGACCATCGCCGTCATTGGGGCACTGGACACCAAGGGCGCGGACTTCGCCTTCGTCAAGGAGCGGATCGAGCGGCGAGGCCACCGGGCGCTGGTGATCAACGTCAGCGTCGTCGGGAAGCCAGCCTTCAAGCCCGACGTGCCCGCCTCCGAGGTGGCGAAGGCAGGCGGCGTCGGCCTCAAGGAGCTTCAGGCGAAGGCCGACAAGGCTCTGGCCATGGAGGTGATGACCCGCGGCGTCGCCATCGTCGTCAGGCGACTGGCTGACCGTGGCGAGATCGACGGCGTCCTCTCGATGGGCGGCACGGCCGGCACGGCCATCGGCACCTCGGCCATGCGTGCCCTGCCCATCGGCTTCCCCAAGGTGATGGTCAGCACGGTCGCCTCGGGCGACACCTCGGCCTACGTCGGCACCCGCGACATCGTGATGATGCCGTCGATTGTCGACGTGGCGGGCGTCAATCGCATCAGCGCGCGGATCTACGCGAACGCCGTCGGCGCGATGGTGGGGATGGTCGAGACGAAGCCGCCGAAGGTTGCCGCCAAGCCGCTGCTGGCCGCCTCGATGTTCGGCAACACCACGCCCGTCGTGAATCGCTGCGTCGAGACGATGGCCCGCCACGGCTACGAGACGCTCGTCTTTCACTGCACGGGCACGGGGGGCCGCACGATGGAGAGCCTCATCGACGAGGGCTACATCGACGGCGTGCTCGACATCACGACGACCGAATGGGCCGACGAGGTCGCCGGCGGCGTCTTCACCGCCGGCCCGACCCGCGGCGACGCCGCCGCACGCCGCGGCATCCCGCAGGTCATCGCCCCCGGCTGCCTCGACATGGCGAACTTCTGGGCACCCGAAACCATCCCGCCGAAGTTCAAGGATCGCCTCTTCTACCGCTGGAACCCGAACATCACGCTCATGCGCACAACGCCCGAGGAGAACGCCCAGATGGGCCGCATCCTCGCCGAAAAGGCCAACGCCGCGAAAGGCCCCGTCGCCTTCTTCGTCCCGCTCAAAGGCGTCTCGATGCTCGACGCTCCGGGCAAGGAATTCTGGTGGCCCGAGGCCGACCAGGCGCTCTTCGAGGCCATCAGGAAGCATGTCCGCCCCGGAATCCCCGTGATCGAGATGGACAACAACGTCAACGACGATGCTTTCGCCGACGCCGTGGCCGGGAAGCTGCTCGAGTTCTTGGCCGCGAGATGACGTGCAAGTCCCTTTCGGAGGAAACTGAAGATGTGCGCCCCAGACTTTGTCGGCCTGGCGGTGGGTTTGTCGCCCGTCCTCTTCCTCATTGGAGTGCTCTCCAGCGTCAGCATTCCATACCGGAAGATAGGAGCCGTTCAGCTCATCGTCGCTGGCCTCCTCTGGCTCTGGGCACTTCAGGGCGAGAAAGGCGGCTGGTCGCTCCTTGGCTGGTTGGGGCTGCTCGTTAGCATTGCCGGCCTGCTCGTCTACATCGAGGCCGTGAAGCGCGATATCGTCAAGACACTCGGGGGGCCATTGCACAGCGAGAATGAAGGAGACTGACCATGCCGTTCATTCCGCGGATCGAGTCGTTGCGAAGGCTGCGAGCCCAAGTGGCCGCCGGCAAGCCCATCCTCGGCTGCGGCGCGGGGACGGGGATCTCCGCGAAGTTCGCGGAAAAGGGCGGGACCGACCTGATCATCATCTACAACTCGGGCCGCTATCGCATGGGCGGCCGCGGATCGCTCGCGGGGCTGATGCCCTACGGCGACGCGAACGCCATCGTCGTCGAGATGGCCGCGGAGGTGCTGCCCGTCGTCAAGAACACGCCGGTCCTCGCCGGCGTCTGCGGCACCGACCCGTTCCGCCTGATGCCCGTGTTCCTCAAGCAACTCAAGGAGATGGGCTTCGACGGCATCCAGAACTTCCCGACGGTCGGCCTCATCGACGGCGTCTTCCGCCAGAATCTCGAAGAGACGGGCATGGGCTACGGCCTCGAGGTCGAGCTGATCCACCTCGCCCACGAGATGGACCTGCTCACCTGCCCGTACGTCTTCGACGATGAGACGGCGACGAAAATGGCGAAGGCAGGTGCCGACGTCCTCGTGCCGCACTGCGGGCTGACGACCAAGGGCTCCATCGGCGCGGGCACGGCGCTCAGCCTCGCGCAGGCGGCGGAGTGCGTCCAGGAAATGCACGATGCGGCGAAGCAGGTGAACCCCGATATCCTCGTCCTCTGCCACGGCGGCCCCATCGCGGAGCCGGAAGATGCGGAGTTCATCTTCCGCCACACAAAAGGCATCGTCGGCTTCTTCGGTGCCTCCAGCATCGAGCGGTTGCCGGTGGAGGTCGGCATCCAGGAGCAGGCGCGGAAGTTCAAGGCGTTGAAGATTGGGTGATCGGCAGCCCGAGGCGCTTGTCCGCCAGATCGAGACGATAGAGGATCTGGCTGTAATCGTATCGGGGGGTGAGGACGGCGTGAAGGCCGGGGGTTGGCCCGCAATCCAGGGGGAGCCGTCGGGGACGCGCTGGCCTGGCGAGGGGGCGACAGCCTTTGGAGTGCGGCGGCTGGACGCCGCTTTGGCCGCGAAGCGGCCCTCCGGCTCTTCCGCCCATTGCTCCGAGAGGCGACACGGGGCCGAGAACGACGGTGTCTCCCGTGCCGCCGGCAAGGCGGAGGAGCCTGCCTTCGGCAGGCAAAGCGGCGTCAAGCCGCCGCACTCCAAAGCGGGCGAAGCGCCCGCAGAGGAGATGAAAAGGCCGCGTGTTGCGCTCGGGCCGCGTGGCCGCTACAATCCGTCAGGCGAGTCTCAGGCAGGTTGCCACATTACCCGCGAAGGAGGCCGACGGTGGACAAGCTCGGGCGCGGATGCATCGTTCGTCCGAAGGATGTGGACACGCTGGTCTTTGACTGGGGGAAGATTCGCCTGTTCAGCGAGCCGAATTTGACGGGCGCGGAGCGGATGACCTTCGGGCTCGTCGAGCTGGCGCCCGGCAAAGGCCACGACCGGCACAACCACCCGGGTACCGAAGAGGTCATCTACGTCGTCTCGGGGGAAGGCGAGCAGATGGTCGACGACCAGGGGCCGGTCCACGTCGGTCCCGGGGCGTCCATCTTCGTGCCGACCGGCATCCACCACTCGACGCTCAACACCGGCAAGGAGCCGATGCGGCTCATTGTGGTCTACTGTCCGACGGGAGCCGAAGTCGCGCTCCGGGGCGCGCCGGACGTCCAGATCGTCCCGCCGGCCCGGTAGGGCCTGACCGCACGACCTTGCAGGCGATGTCCCGGGAGAATGCGGGAACGGGGATCGCGAGGCCGCGCTCGGCAGCGGTTGCGGCCTCCTCCTTGACCGCCTTCCCCTCGAACGTGTCCCACCACTGAACCCGATAGGCGCCCGGCTCCAGCCCCTGGATGGTGACCGAAGCCCCTTTGACCTCCGACGGCGTGGCCTTCTCCATCGCCATGTTCCACCACGTCGCCTGCGGATTGAAGACCCAGAAGTAGGCGCAGCTCCTGCCCTGGAGGCCGACGACACGCAGGGACTTGTCCGAAGGCTCCGCGGCGATGGGCTGGAGCCTGGCCGTGGTGAACGGGATGTCGGCGACGAAGGCGGCCACGGGCTTGTAGTGGCGGTAGTGGTCGCGCTTGTCGTAGTCGTCCCACCACCAGGCCATCACGGTGCTCGCCGTCCCAGAGAGAGCGGACGTCCACAGGGCGTTGTGGAGGTGGACCAACTCCGTGTCCTGCTTGAACTCGGGTGCGAGCTGCCACTGGTCGTTGGCGAGGCCGAACTCGCTGAAGAGCGCGGGCTTGCCGGGATGGCGATCGCGGTGGAACCGCGCTTCCTTGAGGACCGCCGCCACGTCGTCCTTGAACAACTCCTTGTTCGCGGGCCGCATATAGTAATGGTGGTCGCCGACGTCGAGCTTCGGGTGCTTCGGGTCCTTGCCGGAAGGCCCCCAGCAGCTCGTCGCGCGGAGATGGCGATAGGGGTCGATCTGTTCGAGGTGGTCGCCCAGCTCGGCGTAGAAGCGGTCGGTGGGCAGGCCGGGGTCGATCTCGTTGAAGTATTCCCAGAGGGCGCCGTGGGTCGAGTAGCCCCAGCGGGCGACGGCATAGCGGAGGAGCTTCTTCGCGTAGCCGATGGAGCGCGCGTAGTCGGGGCTTCGCTCGTTCCGGAGCGAATCCATATAGTGGTCGCGGG
>Ga0315273_10013090_pt1 | contig 10649 bp, 8 predicted proteins | sample YL17G02_0_MG_FD_205753 | JGI IMG/M metagenome (GOLD analysis project Ga0315273, IMG submission 205753) | Sediment microbial communities from Yellowstone Lake, YNP, Wyoming, USA - YL17G02_0 | ecosystem: Environmental > Aquatic > Freshwater > Lake > Sediment | place: USA: Wyoming | collected... | reverse complement strand
AGGGGGTGAGTACGTGTTGTCATAGAGGGGGGATTAAGGGGGTGAGTACGTGTTGTCATAGAGGAAGATTAAGGGGGTGAGTACGTGTTGTCATAGAGGGGGATGTCAAAGAAGGATGTCATAGGGGGATGAGGTAAAATCACAGTAAATGTATAAAAAAAAGTGGACTACCAGTACAGGTAGCCCACTTTAGGATTAATTAAATATTTAGAATATTACCTGTTCTGGGTCAATTTCCCATTACTAAGGTCAAGTTGACGTTGTGGTATCGGGAAGGTAACATCTTCACCTCCAACAGTGGCAGCTCCATATAAAGAACTACCCCATGGCATAGTTTTTTCATATGCAAGAACCCTGTTCAGTTCGGTTACGGTAATTCCCCACCTGTTCAGGTCGAAATACCTGTGGCCTTCCTGACCAAGTTCAAGTTTTCTTTCCATATAAAGAGCTTTGCGGGCATTTGCCTGACTGTCAAAAGGAGCACCTGCAGGATACTGTGAGATAACATAATTAGCAGCAGGATTAGTCCCATCCATAACAAAACCAGCAGGATTTGCAGCTCTTGCCCTTACCAGGTTGACATTGGCGCGTGCGCCGGCAAGGTCGGTGGTTTCAATCTGGCATTCAGCAATCATTAAGAGAAGATCAGCATAACGTATCATACGGTATCCGTTTGCAGTCCACCCTGAAGTCCAGTTACCAACTTCAGTCCATGTTCCTTCCTGTGATTTTTTGTAAACCTGTTTCTTTGGACTATATGGTCCGGAATATGTCTGGTCACGGATCCAGTCTGCACCTGTATGTTTTCCCCAGTCCCAGTATGGAATTCCCCTTCTTCCTACTGACCAGTCGAGTCTGGGATCCAGCGGACCTGTATCAGGAGTGAAAGCGGCTGCAATAGCAATTCCCTGGTCATTCTTAACCGGACTACTATTATAGGAATAGTCGAGTAGAGGTAATCCACCTGATGTTCTGAACGAGTTCACAAATTCCTGTGAAGGATTGAAGAAACCACAGCAACCACCCGGAGAACCACCACTTTTATATGGGAAGTTCAAAACTTCACCGTTTCCTCCGTTATTTCCTCCTGAACCATCATTTACTGAATACTGAACTGTATAGATGGCTTCAATACCATTTCGGTTTGCAATATCAAAGATCTCTCCGTAAGTTGCAGCAAGACCTATAGCAGCACCATCCGGTTTGGTTCCTGTTTTCGCGCTGTTAAGCAGAGTAAGTGCACCTGCATAGTCTTGTTTCATTTGCATAATGGCTTTCGCAAGAATTATCTGGCATACAGTTTTGTTGAATTTACCAATTGCTCCCATATTGGCTGGAAGATTGGTTCCTTCAGTAAGGTCAGCGATGATCTTCTCTCTCACATCCTCACCGTTGGAAACTGTAGCAGGATCAGTTTTCTCATCAAGGTATGGAATTTTCTGCCACATTCTCCAGGCCTCAAAATGATACCATCCCCGAAGAGCTTTGGCCTGCTGAAGGTACAAAGTAGCCTGGTCCTGAGTAATTGTTTTTGATGTCAATGCATTATCGACTACTGTTATAAGACTGTTACACCTGGAGACAGCTTCATAAACTTCTCTCCACTTTTCATTTATGTAATCATTTGTGGGTTCTTCACTAAAAGTCTGAATGGGGTTGATGAAAGGCTGGTCACCAGCATCAGTTCCTTTGTTCGCTTCCATACCCCTGATAGAACCATACACCCAGTTAGTGGTAGCTGATCCCCAGCCGAATGGGCCCTGTCCGTCAAGCAATGAATAGGCGCCAACTAAAAGGGCATCTAAACCCTTTTCTGTAGCTAACAAACTTTGATCGAGGCTCCCTGCCGGCTTAACATCAAGGAAATCCTGCTTGCAGGAACCTATCATCCCGATTACTGCAAGCACTAAGATCAATATAACATATTTCTTTTTCATATTATATTATTTTTAATAATTAAAAACTTACATTGAGTCCGAAAAGGAATTGCTTGACAAGCGGATAGTTGCCTGCATCAATACCAAAACTTGTGTCCCAGCCACCAAGCTCGGGATCAAGTCCTGAATATTTGGTAGCAGTGAAAAGATTCACTCCCTGAACATAAACCCTGAGAGATTTAATATTGACCTTGCTTAAGATGCTTTCGGGAATAGTATAACCTAACTGCAGGTTCTTAAGCCTGAGGAATGATCCATCTTCAAGATAATAGCTGTTTATCTCAGTGTTAGTTGAGAAATTGGACTTATTGGTTGCTTTTGGCACATTTGCACCTGGTCTGTCGGGTGTCCAGCTATTGTTCAGAAGGTCGGTACTCTTCTGTCCCTGGAATGACGGCCAGAAATCGATCCACCATCTGTTCCAGTTGAAGATATCATTTCCCTGTGAGCTATAAAGGAAGGCGGTCAGATCCCAATTCTTATAGGTAAATGCCAGGTTAATGCCGTATGTGATTTTAGGGTTGGGGTCTCCAATATATACCCTGTCTGCAGGAGTGATTGCATCGTCTCCATCGGTATTCTGGAATCTGAAAAATCCGGGTTCTGCACCTGTCTGTTTCGGAGCTTCTGAAACTTCAGCAGGTGTCTGGAAGAGGCCGATCACCTTGTAACCAAAGAAAGAAGACATAGGATGACCCACCTCGTTCCTTGAGGGAACACCATTGATCCTGTTTGCAGTATTTGTTTGATTACCAGCATCAAAAAATGTTACACCCTCGGCAATCTTATCAATATTATTCTTATAGGTAGTCATAATGAGACTTCCGTCAAAACCAAAATCACCCCATTTCTCCCTGAAAGAAAATTCCATATCCAAACCTGTATTTGTCATTGCTGCAATATTAACATATGGAGCGTCTGCTGCTCCGGCAGTTCCAGGCAATTCAGGGTTGTAGAGAAGATCCTCGGTTTTCTTCTGGTACCAGTCAAACTTGATCCCGATCTTATTTTGCAGAAGGCCGGCTTCAAAACCTATGTCAGTGGTTATGTTCGTCTCCCATTTTGCATCCGGATTACCGATACGCGTTGGATAGAATCCCTGTACTGAGCTGGTAAAAGTACCGTTTATGTCATAAAAAGAGTTACCCGGTGAGCCTCCGTAAGCATAGTACTGGTTCATAGGCGAAACGGCAAGCTGGTTCCCCATTGTACCGTATGATCCCCTGATTTTCAAGTCTGATATAAAGCTGATTCCCTGTAAGAACTGCTCGTCACTGATACGCCAGCCGGCAGAAAATGATGGGAACACACCATAACGTGTATCGGGGCCAAACCTTGATGAACCGTCACGACGAACAGTTGCACTTAACATGTATTTGTCCTTCAATGAATAATCGGCTCTTAAGAACTGGGAAACCAATGTAGTTTCGGTATTCAAATCGGAATTTGCGCTGATGAGATTTGCACCATTATCCAGTGTCCTATATAATACATCATCAGTGAAATATCCTGCACGGTTACCTGATACGCTACGTCCAACGCCATATTTCACAGACTCATAACCTCCGACTGCGAGGATCTTATGCTGACCAAATGTCTTATCAAAAGTAACTGTGTTTGTCCATACCCAGTCACTGCCATACCAGGCACCTTCACTGAAACTGTTGGTGGAGTTGTTTTCTGATCTTTCATAGGTTTTAAAATTGTAGCCCTGCCAATATCCATTATTGAAGGTACCTCCCAGTGTTGATTTGAAGTTCAACCCCTGCATGATCTTTACATCTACAAATGTACTCCCTATCAGACGCATGCTCCAGTTATTGTTGTCTTTGTTCCTGACAAGAGTTGCATAATAGTTTTCAGCCTGGCCTAACCTGGGAGCAATTCCTGTTCCGCCCCAATCGCCTGGTATGAAATAATGGGATAATCCCTGATAACCCGGTTGTGTCCAGACTACGGGTATAATTGGCTGGCTCCTGTATGCTGCGTTCTGGATCGGGCTACCTTCATCAAGGTTACTTACACCATGGCCATTACGATAAGCCATTGTGATGTTCTCTCCTACTTTCACCCTGTCTTTCAGGAAGGTGAATTCGCTATTAAACCTTCCGGTATATTTATTGGCATCTGTATTCATCACAATACCATCCTGCATAAGGACTCCAATAGCTGCAAAATATTTTGCATTATCAGTACCGGCCGATAGTGTTATGTCATGATTTTGTACCGGAGCCTGACGGGTTATCTCCTGATACCAGTTGGTATTTGCTTGCCATGAAGGTAACGTTGGGTTGGCATTTGTAGAAAGGCCGTAGAACGGGTGTGTTTCCACTGTCCCGTCATTTTGGTAAACAAGCCATTGCAGGTCCGCAAATCCCTGTGTATTCAATACGTTATCAGGGCCGTCACCCGGTGATTGTGTACCATAATACATGTTGTAGGTAACTTTCGTTCCTTTGGCTCCTTTTCTTGTAGAAACGATAATAACACCATTAGATGCTCTGGAACCATAGATTGAAGCAGCGCCTGCATCTTTCAGTACAGAAAGTGATTCGATGTCATTAGGATTCAATGATGAGATGTCCTGAGTTGGAACTCCATCAACGATATAGAGAGGATCGTTGTTCGAAAACGAACTGAATCCTCTGATCCTTACCTTTGAAGTTTCCCCAGGTCTTCCATCTCCAACTACAGTAACGCCTGATGTTCGACCCTGTAAAGAGTTACTCACGTTACCTGTAGGTACAGCTGTCAGTTTTGCAGGCTCAACAGTTCCGACAGATCCGGTCAAATCCCTTCTCCGCTGGGCGGTATAACCGGTAACCACCACTTCCTGGAGGGCGGTTACATCTGATTGAAGAACCATGTCGATCACGGACTGCGAACCGACGGTCATCTGTTTGGTGGTAAAACCAATAGATGAAAAAATAAGCACTGCAGCCGGACCCGGCACTTTGAGAGAGTAGGCACCAGTCAGGTCGGTGATCGCTCCGATCGTCGTTCCCTGAACTGTAACATTTATACCAGGCATAGGTCCCTCGCCTTCAGCAGAGACCTTCCCCGTAATGGTTTTTTCCTGAGCAAAAACAATGCTCACAGAAAGTACCATACTTAGAAAAAACAGCGCAATGCGCCGTAAATTGGTAAAAATTTGCATAGTTAGTCGTTTTTTAAAAAATGTTAGTTAGTAATAAGAAACTTAAGGGACAGGAGATAGGAAAAACTCCTGTCAGGTTAGGTCAGGTAGCATTGTTCATAGGCATTTCAGTTAATTAAAAGGTTAATTTTAAAGGTTAATTAAAAAGTCCCAATAAGATATTTAAACAAATATATTTTAAATTTCCATTCAAAATACATAATTGTTAATTATTTTTAACAATAAGGCTGGTGAATCGTGGAACAGTCAACAGTTAAGGTGTTATGGCGTTATGGCGTTGTGCCGTTACACTTTTCTACCCCTACTCATATTTGAGTACATCAACAGGATTTGAGTTGGCTGCTTTGAGCGTTTGAGACAGAACCGTCAATATACCTATTACAAAGACAATAATAATACCTGTGAAGATAGTGCCTGCACCGAACGTGACATGGAATGCAAGGAACTTAAGCCAGGTTGAGTTTATTAAATATGCAAGAGGAGCAGCAATAGCAGCGGCAATTACGAGCATAATAACGAATGTACGACCGATAAGCAGGGCAACATTTTGCGATTGTGAACCAAAAACCTTCCTGACGCCAACCTCTTTCAGTCTTGTCTGAATGCTATAGGTGGCCATTCCAAACAGACCAAGACATGCTACTACTATTGCCAGTATCGTTGCAAAACCAACTGTATATAAAACATCTCCAAATATGCCATAAAAATCCTTGATCTGATACTCAAGAAATGATCCATCAAGTTCATGATTCGGATCAATTGAAGTCCATACATCTTTAAATTTAGTTAATGTGGCCTCCCTGTCCTGTGTGTTGATCCTGAGAACTGCAATTCTGTACTGTTCGGGGTTCATTCTAAGGATGAGTGGTTTAAGAGGCAGAAACAGGGCAACATATTTATAATTATCAACCACACCAATGACCTTGACTGGCAGAGTATCATAGATTATTATGTTCTGACCTACCGCATCCTGAATAGATTTAAATTTAAAATATTCAACTGCCTTTTTGTTAATTACTACTAAATTGGTATTAGGGACCGGATCTTTTGGAAAATCTTCACCGGCAATGATTTTTATCCCCATTGTAGTCAGGTAGTTTGGATCGACAGAAAAATAGGCAGCATCGTATGATTCATCTTCAGGTTTGATTTTTATACCAGTACCCCAATAATTACCTATTCCCGGAATATGCGATCCGGCTGAAATTAAGGTAACTTCCGGCAACTGGCTAAATTGATCTTTGACTTTAGAGAACTGCTGGCCATTAAGCTTAATGTTATAAACTACATCCCTGTCAAATCCAAGCTCACTATTTAACATATAGTTCATCTGCCTGTATATCAGAATTATTGATATTATAAAGACAATTGAAAATGTGTACTGGGCGACAAGCAGTATCTTTCTGAAGGTAACTCTTTTTAATAGCCTGATGTTTGAAGAGGCTTTAAACACTTTTACAGGATTAAGGGATGATACATATATTGCCGGAATCACACCGGCAAGCAATCCTGTGAAGACAGCAAAAATAAAATATGATAAATAACTTATCGTATTCTGATGCGGGTCAATTTTAAGAAGTGTCATAAACCTCATTCCAGAAAATGCAGGGACAAGCAACTGAAGAATTATAACAGCAAAGAAAAGCGAGATCAATGAAAGAATTACCGCTTCTGTCAGAATCTGAAAGACAAGCTGACCTCTTGATGCTCCGAATGATTTTCGTACTCCGTATTCTTTTGCCCTCATAAGGGATCGTGCAATTGAAAGGCTTGTATAATTGAAAGCAGCTGAAAACATAATTATAATAGCCAGTCCTGCAAAGAAAATTACAAATGGCTTCGGCATGAACATACCGATCTCATTTGCAAGCAATGGGCCGGGAACTATCTTCGAAAGTGGAGTGCTGTAAAATGAGATATTCACCTTGCCATTTTCAGGATATTTTGATTTACCGATTTTTACAAGGGCAGTGTCAAGATCACTTTGTCTGGCATTTTCATTAAGCAATATATAGACAAAGCTGGAGCCAAATTCTTCCCAGTTATCAGTAATAGCACCTATCTTATTTTCTTTTTCAAGAGAGGTAAGGGTTACAGCTGATATCAGCGCGTCAAACTGTATGTGGGATTTTTGTTTCATTTTTGGAATGACACCGGTTACTTTTAGATTACCATATTTCTCAAAAATTATAGTTTTCCCTATTGGGTCATTATCACCGAAAAATTTGTTGGCGACCTCATCTGTTATAACTATTGAAAAGGGCTCATCCAGAGGTTTTGATGCCAGGTTGTCTTTTAGTTTAAAATCAAAAAGATTGAAAAATGAGGAAGTTGCAAAAAAACCACCAACTTCAAACCTTTTTTCATCACTGATACCTTCACCATTAAAACTGCTATTCAGTGCAACAGTTTCCTCAACGAAAGGATAATTATCTTTCAGCTCTTTAGCCAGCGGCCATGTTGTCGATGCAAATTTGGATATCGCTATCTTACTCAGGTTATCTTTCGATTGAATTCTGAAAATGCGGTTACGGTTCTTATGGAAGTTATCATATGAAAGCTGATCCTGGAGTATCAAAATAATAAGCATGCATACAGCCAGGCTTATTGATAATCCGAAAATATTGATAACAGAAAAGCTCCTGTGCTTCAATAAATTTCTAACCGCAGACAGAAAGTAATTTTTTATCATCTTATCAGATTTTTGATATTCTCAAATTAAAAAACTTTGATGCAGTTACATCTCTGTTATTTGACGCTTTAAACCTGCTCAGGTTACATTCCTTCATGCTGAGTAATCAATTTAAATTCAGTCAAATTATCACAATTGTCTTCTTTTGTTATAAATTTGCATTTAGTCCAGTCACCAAAAATAAGAAATATTTCAAAATAATGAAATACAGATACATGAATCCGTACCTTGCCGGTACAATGTTGGGGATGGTACTGCTTCTTGCAATGTTCCTTTCAGGTCGCGGTCTGGGTGCAAGCGGTGGTATCAAATACTGTGTTGTCTCAATTGTTGGAGCTGTTGACCGACCTCATGCAGAAGGATCTATCTACTACAGTAAATATTTCGAAGAAGGGAAAAAACCTTTAAAAAACTGGCTGACACTCGAGATACTCGGAGTGATAGCCGGGGGATTCATATCAGGAGCAATTTCGAAAAGGCTGAAGTTCAAAATTGAAAAGTCTCCTAAGATATCAAAGACCAGACGGTTGATCTTTGCTTTCCTTGGAGGTGTCTTCTTTGTTTATGGCGCACAGCTTGCCCGTGGATGTACCAGTGGTGCTGCACTCTCAGGAATGGCTGTTCTCTCGGTTGCCGGATTTGTTACAATGATCGCAATTTTCGGTTCTGCATATATTTTCGCATGGTTCTTCAGGAAAAACTGGATATAGAACGGCGCAGGGCACATTGCAAATGTGTACCTGCAAGACCGCAAGACAATTAGACAAATAGACATAATGACAAACAGACAAATAAAATGGGACCAATATCATCACTGATACAAATGCCAGAATGGCTAGATTTGCTTATCGCACTGCTGATAGGTATTGGTTTCGGATTTTCCCTTGAACAGGCCGGATTCTCATCGAGCCGTAAACTTGTGGGGATGTTTTATGGATACGATACAACTGTTATAAAGGTATTCTTCACAGCATCTATTGTTGCACTCATCGGATCGCAGTTATTAAGCTTCTTCGGACTGCTAAATCTGAATCAGGTCTTTGTAAACGAATTTTATGTTAACGCTTCAATAGTTGGTGGAATAATTATGGGGGCCGGATTTATTATGGGTGGATTTTGTCCGGGGACAGGACTAAGTGCGCTCTCAATCGGTAAGATTGATGCAATGGTCTTTTTCGTGGGCGGACTCACCGGAGCATTCCTTTTTGCTGAAACCTACCCTTTAATACAGAAGCTGGCTAATGGTTCATATAAGGGCCCAATAAAAATAAATGAGGTTTTGGGTATATCACCCGGACTATTTACTTTTCTTCTTATAATTGCTGCAGTGATAATGTTCTGGATTGCTGAAGCAGCAGAAAAAAGATTTGCACGACCTGATATTACCAACGAAATTTAAATACTTAACACATGAATACAAGGGGGAAATTTTCAGCTGGCCTTTTATGTCTGGGGTTTATTCTTGCTCTGTTACCCCTTTCTGCGAACTGGTCTTTTACCATCAAACCGCAAAAGTTATTACCCAAAGTACTTGACGATAAGACATATTTTACCGTGGACCAGGTAGCAAGATTTGTCGTATCTGAAGACACAACTGTTCAGATTATAGACCTCAGGTCACCCAAAGAATTCAGGGCCGTGAATATCCCTGGTTCAATAAATGTTCCCTACGATAAACTCCTTAATAATGCCCTTGGTAGCATCCTTAGTAATGGAAATATTAAGAATATTTTCTACTCTAATAGCGATTTTGATTCAAACTATGCTCTTGTCATTGCAGGGGGATTGAATTATAAAAATATCTATGTAATGAAAGGTGGTCTTAATGAATGGTTCAATACTGTAATGAACAGCAGTTTTAGCGGAGAAAGGATCTCAGCCAGGGAAAATGCATTGTTTGAAACCAGAACAAGAGCCAGAAAAATGTTTACTGAACTAAATAGTCTGCCTGATAGTCTGAAACTGAAATTCATTGAGACTAAACATATTGCCTCCAAAAAACTTGACGGTGGATGTGAATAATTAAGAATTAGGAATTAGGAATTAGGAATTAGGAATTGGGAATTATAAATTAAGTTAGATGAAAGTAATAAATAAATACAAAGTAATTATTGCTGTTGTCTTGCCTATTTTGATCCTGGTACTTATAAGATCATTCGGTGCAAATCATTTTAAAAGTGATGCAAAAAGATGGGCAGAACCTTCGGTCTTACGATCAAATATTATTACCGGAGACCAGTTCGGAACCCTTACAGGAGATAAACTAATCATCAATCTGGGTAAGGCGGTAAGTGGAATTTACAATATGAATATTGATGAACTCAATATCCCTGCCGACTCAATCCTTAGTAAAAATCATCTTAAAACTATCCGGAAGCACGATGGGCCTGTTCTGCTTTTTTCATCTGAGACGGCTGTTTCATCCAGAATATGGATGGTTCTCAGCCAGATGGGTTACCAGAATATTTTTATTCTCGCCAATGACTCTGATAATGAGGTCTTAAAATATAAATTCCAGCCCGACACGTTAGTCAGACCGGAACTTTAAGAACTGGAAAAGTCAGAAAAATTATCTTACAACCTCGAAATTATTAACATCTGCCGTTGTAAATGGAAGCCACGACAAAGCAGCACTTTGTCTGACCATTTTCCTGTTTTCAGCGTTGCAACACCCTAAAATATTTATTACTAAAAAAAGTTAGTCATACTTGTTTTTAATCCACCATTTTTTCTGCTGAAATCGTTTCTTTTCATCTCTCTATTTCCCATGAACTCACCCCCTTAATCCCCCTCTCTGCTTCGCAAAGAGGGGAAATCAGGAAGTATAGCATTGAGTGCTAAACTATCGTTTTTTTACATCTCT
>Ga0315273_10013089_pt1 | contig 10649 bp, 8 predicted proteins | sample YL17G02_0_MG_FD_205753 | JGI IMG/M metagenome (GOLD analysis project Ga0315273, IMG submission 205753) | Sediment microbial communities from Yellowstone Lake, YNP, Wyoming, USA - YL17G02_0 | ecosystem: Environmental > Aquatic > Freshwater > Lake > Sediment | place: USA: Wyoming | collected... | reverse complement strand
CGGAAGGTCGCCGCCAAGGCCGACTCGCGCGACCGGCTCCGCCGGGTCCTGTTCCTGGTGCCCTACGCGGTGCGCCACCCGGGCATCCCGGTTCGCGACCTGGCCCGGAAGTGCGGCGTGCCGGAGAAGCAGATCCTCGAGGACCTCGACTTCCTGCTCGGGGTGGGCTGCCCGCCCTTCGCGCCGGACGACTTCCTCGACCTCTACGTCGAGGGGGACAAGGTCCACGTGGCGCTCCACCAGAGCTTCTCCCGGCCGCCGCGATTCACGGAAAGTGAAGCGGCGGCGCTGGCGGCCGCGGCCAGGGCGCTGGGAGGCGAGGGGCGGGAGCGGGTGGTCCGGGCGCTGCGTGAGGCCGTGCCCAGGGACCGGCGCGCCCTCTTCGACGAGCTGCTCGACCGGATCTTCGCCGGCTCCCCGCCGGCCAGGGACTCGCTGCTCGGGCGCATCGAGCAGGCCATCGCCGCCCGCCAGGCGCTCCGCATCCGCTACTTCACGGACAGTCGCGGCGAGGAGAGCGAACGGGTGGTGCATCCATACACGCTCGCGCAGCGGCTCGGCCACTGGTACCTGTGGGGGCACGACGAGGCCCGCGGCAAGGCGCTGCCGTTCCGGCTCGACCGCATCCGCGAGTGCGCGCTCGACGAGAAGCGCTTCGAGCCGCCCAGCGACGCGGAGCTGGCGCGCGGCCGGCTCTTCTCCGACGCCCAGGGGACGCCGGTCCGGCTGCGGATGGGGCCGCTCGCGGCGGCCTGGGCGCTCGCCCGCCCGGGTCAGTGGCGGGTGGTGAAGCGGGACGCGAAGGGCGGCGCCGTCGTGGAGGTTCCCGGCGTCAGCGACGAGTGGGCCACCCGGTTCGCGCTCTCCTTCGGAGGCGACGCCGAGGTGCTCTCGCCGCCGTCGGCGAGGCGCCACTACGGCGACGCGGTCCGGCGCGCGCTGGCCCGCTACCGCTGATCGGCCGCGAAGGGCCCCCGGTTGTGCCCTGACGGGTCCCCCATGGACCGGTAGCGGGACCCCGGGGTGTCAACCGACCCAGTCGAAATAGCTGTAATTACTTGACGTTTATCAGGCACGATCCGCGCAGACCACCCCCGTAGAGGTGGAAACATGGCCCGAGTCCTCATCGTCGACGACGTGGAAATTGTCCGGAAAGCCCTCGAGGTCGGGGTGCAGAGGCTCGGACACGAGGTGGTGGGCGCTTCCGACCCCGTGGAGGCGCTGGAACTCGCTCGCCTGCACCCACCCGACCTGGCCCTGGTGGACTACCGGATGCCGGGAATGGACGGCGTGGCCTTCCTCGATGCCATGAAGCAACAGCTCGGCGAGAGGTGCCCGAAGGTGCTCTTCGTCTCGGCCACGCCAGCCGAAGAGGTCCGGGAGAGACTCCGCACGACCGGGCTCGAGTGCTCCGGCTTCGTGACGAAGCCGTTCCATCTCGAAAACCTGTGGAAGACGGTGGCCGAAGCCCTGGCGAGTTGACCGCGCCTCGAGATCACTTCTTCAGCCCGGCCCACCCGAAGTAGACGTCGGCGACGGCGCACATGTCGTCACCCCCGCGCCCGCTCTCGATGGCGTCGGTGAAGAGGCGGCGCACCGCCGAGGTCACCGGCATCTTCGCGCCCTGGTCGGCGGCCGCCTCCTGCGCGAGCCGCTGGTCCTTCTCGGCGAGCGACACCGCGAAGCGGGGCGCCCAGTCCTTGGCGAGGATCTGCTCGCCCTTCATGAGGAAGAGCGGCGAGTGGAAGCTCGAGGCCTGCAGCGTCTCCACCACCCGGGCGAGGTCGAGGCCACCGGAAGCGCCCAGCGCCAGCCCCTCGGCGTAGGCGGCCATCATCGCGCCGCCCACCGAGTTCACCACCAGTTTCATGAGGGCGGCCTGCGGCGCGCTCTCCAGCTCGATGACGCGGGCGGAGATGGCGCGCAACGCCGGGCGGACCTTCTCGCGGGCCTCGACGGGACCGCCGGCGACGATGGTGATCTGGGCCTTGTCGGCGGCGGCCTTCGAGCCGAGAAGCGGCGCGGCGACGAAGCTCGCTCCCTTCGCCCGGACGCGCTCCTCGACCGACCTCGCGCTGCGGACGCCGGCGGTCGAGGTGTCGACGAGCACCGCGCCCTGGCCCAGGCCGGCCAGCGCACCGTCGGGGCCGTCGAGGACGGCGTCCACGGCCTTCTCGTCGGAGAGGCACAGGAAGACCAGGTCCTGGCCGGCGGCTGCTTCACGGGGAGTCGCCGCGCTCCTGGCGCCCTTCTTCACGAGCGGTTCAATCCGGGTCGGCGTGCGGTTCCAGACCGTGACGGTGTGGCCAGACTTGCGCAGGTTGTTGGCCATGGGCGCGCCCATGGTCCCCGTTCCGATGAATCCGATCTTCATGGTCCGACGGTTGTAGCCCAAGGAGGCGGGTGGCGAAAGCGTGATCCGAACGGCTCGCTGCGGCGGCGGCGGGGCCAAAACCGCTGGCGTGCCGCGCCGCGCCATGCCACGGTGGGCGGTCGCGTCGGCGGGCGCGGGGAGGTCGGAAAGTCCAGATGGAATCAAGGGATGTCATCGTCGTCGGGGGCGGAATCAGCGGCCTGGCCTTCGCCTGGCACGCCACCCGGGCCGGGAAGAAGGCGCTGGTCCTGGAGGCGGGAGAGCGGATCGGCGGATGTCTCGACTCCCGCCGCACGGCGTCCGGCTACTGGTACGAGATGGGCGCCCACACCTGCTACAACTCCTACGGCGGATTCCTGGAACTCATCGAGGGAATCGGCCTTCGCGACCGGATCATCCCCCGTGGCGAGGCCCGCAAGCGCTTCGCCTTCCTGCGCGACGGCGCGCTCGACATGCTGGGCCCGATCTCGGTCCTCTGGCGCTTCGACAAGGGGGAACTCCTCCGGAACGCGCTGCGCGGCCTTCGCGCGCCCAAGGCGGGAGCGACGACGGCGGGCTGGTACGGCGGGGTGGTGGGGAAGCGCAACTACTCCCGCATCCTGGCCCCGTTCCTCTCCGCGGTTCCCTCCCAGAACGTCGACGCCTTCCCGGCGGCCGGTCCGGGCTCGCTCTTCAAGAAGCGGGAGCGGCGCAAGGACGTGGTGAGGAGCTTCACCCTCGACGGCGGCGTGGGCACAGTCGCCTCGGCGTTGGCGGCGCAGCCGGGCATCGAGGTCGTCACCCGGGCGGTGGTGCGCGAGGTGAGGCGACGCGCCACCGGCTTCGAGGTCCGTCTCGTGGACGGGCGCTCGTTCGAGGCGCCGCTGCTCTCCCTGGCCGTGCCGCCGGCCATGGCGTCGGCCCTCCTCCGGGCCGATTTTCCGGAACTCGCGGCGGAGCTGGCGCGGCTGAAGATGGCGGCCACCGACTCGATGGGGGTCGTGGTCCGGCGAGATCGGCTGAAGCTCCCCGAGATGGCCTTCCTGGTCCCGGCCGACGACATCTTCTGGTCGGCGGTGACCCGCGACCCGGTGCCCGACCCGGAGCGGCGCGCCTTCGCCTTCCACTTCAGGACCGGCAAGACCGATTCGGAGAAGCGCGCGCGCATCTCGCAGATCCTGGGCGTCGCCGAGTCGGACTTCGAGGAGGTCTCACAACGGATGACGATGCTCCCCTCGCCGGTGATCGGTCACGACCGCGTCGTCGCAGAGCTCGACCGGATGCTCGCCGGCCAGCGACTCGCGCTCACCGGGAACTACTTCGAGGGGCTGGCCATCGAGGACTGCGTGCTGCGCTCCCGCGCCGAATGGACGCGGCTCGCGGCCATGGGCTAGCTCGCGCCCCCGGCGCGGCCTGCCTCGAAGAGCCCCGCCAGCCGGCTGGCCAGCGCGCGGGAGCCCCGTCCCCTGGCCGGAGCCACGAAGACCGTGTCGTCGCCTGCGATGGTGCCGAGCACGTCGGTCCGCCGGGCCAGGTCGATGGCTCGGGCCACCGCCGGCGCGCTGCCGGGAAGCGTGCGGATGACCACCAGGGAACCGTTGGTGGCGACGGCCGAGACGAGCCCCGCCACCGCCGCGGCCACCGCTGCGGGCGCGCCGTCGCCTGCCTCGTAGTAGGAGCCGTCCGGGCGGGAGACGCGCCGGGCGCCGAGCCGCGCCAGGTCGCGCGAGAGCGTGCCCTGCGTGGCCCGGAAGCCCTCGCGCCGCAGCGAGCCGAGCAGTTCCTCCTGCGTGGAGACCCGGTCGACGCTAAGGATGCGGGCCACCGCCTCGCGGCGGCGCCGGGTGTCCTGCGCGCTCACCGGAAGACCAGGGTGCCGACGCCGCGGTCGGTGAAGAGCTCGGCGATGACGGTGTGGGGGACGCGGCCGTCGAGGACGTGGACCCGCTCCACCCCCCCGGCCAGCGCCCGGAGGATGGCGCGGGCCTTGGGCTTCATGCCGCCGGTGATGGCCCCGGCCTCCAGGCGCTTCTCCAGATCGGAGCCGGAGATCTGGCGCACCAGGCCGCCGTCGGGCGCCGACTCGAGGATGCCGGGAACGTCGGTCAGGTAGATGAGCTTCTTCGCCCCCAGCGCGACCGCCACCGCCGCGGCCACGTCGTCGGCATTCACCGAGAGTCCACCCCCGTCCTCGCCGCTGCCGATGGGGGAGATGACCGGCACGTAGCTCGACTTGAGCAGCATGCGGAGGAAGTCCTTGTTCACCTCGACGACCTCGCCGACGTGGCCCAGGTCGCGACCGCTCTCGTGGACGATCTTCCGGGCCCGGAGCAGCTGCCCGTCCTTGCCGGAGAGTCCGACCGCCGACACGTCGCGCGCGTTGAGGAGCGTCACCAGTTCCTGGTTCACCTTGCCGGTGAGCACCATCTCCACCACCGGCAGCGAGGCGGCGTCGGTGATGCGCAGCCCGTCCACGAACTCGGAGCGCTCGCCCAGCCGCTCCATGGTGCGGGTCACCTCCTGGGCGCCGCCGTGGACCACCACCGGCTTCAGCCCCACCCGCTTGAGGAGGGCCACGTCCTCGGCGAAGGCCTCCTTGAGCGACTCCTTCACCATGGCCGCGCCGCCGTACTTGATGACCGCCACCTGGCCGGAGAAGGCGGCGATGTACTTGAGCGCCTCGGCCAGCAGCGCGCGCTTGAAGGCCGGCGAGTAGTTGGCCACGTGGTCCTCGCGGGCCATCCCACCGTCCTCCTTCTGCACGATCTGCGAGGCGTAGTCGGCGTTGATCTTGACGTAGTCGTAGGAGAGGTCGCACCCCCAGGCCGTGGCGGAGACGTCCCCGTCGGCCAGTTCCACGCGGAGATCGATGGCCGGCTCCCGCATGCGGGCCCGCAGCGCCTCCCGGTCGATCTCGGTGGGCGCGCCGCTCGCGAAGACGGCCACGCCCTGCAGCAAGACCCGGGCCCGGTAGGGATCGATGAGCCAGCCGCGCGTGCCGGCCCGCGCCCCCACCGTGGCCAGGACGCGCCCCCAGTTCGGATCGGCGCCGAAGAGCGCCGCCTTGACGAGAGGTGAATTGGCGATGGAGCGGGCCACGTCGCGGGCGGCCGCGTCGGAGGGGGCGCCCGTCACCACCACCTCGAGGAGCTTGGTGGCTCCCTCGCCGTCCGAGGCCATGGCCCGGGTCATCTCCCGGAAGAGGTCGGTGACGGCGGCCTCGAGCACCTCCAGATCCGGACCGGCCTCGGCGATGCGGGCGTTGCCGGCCAGGCCGTTGGCGAGCGCGACGAGGGTGTCGTTCGTGGACATGTCGCCGTCCACGGTGAGCATCTCGAAGGTGCGCTTCACGGCGCGCCCCAGGACGTCCTGCAGCATCTTCGGCGTCACCGAGACGTCGGTGACGAGCACGCAGATCATGGTGGCGAGCTGCGGGGCCAGCATGCCCGAGCCCTTGGCGATGGCGGACACGGTGGCGGCCTTCCCGCCCACCACCACCTCGCGCGAGGCCATCTTCGGCCTCGTGTCGGTGGTCATGATGGCCTCGGCGGCGAAGTCGGCGCGAGCGCCCAGCTGCTCGATGAGCGCCGGCAGCCCGTCCAGGATCTTCTGGGCCGGCAGCCGCACCCCGATGACGCCGGTGGAGGCGGTGAGCACGGCGCGCTTCTGCACGCCCAGCGCGTCGGCCAGGGCTCCGCGCAGGTTGGCCACGTCCTCCAGGCCGCGCGGGCCGGTGAGCGCGTTGGCGTTGCCGCTGTTCACGAGCACGGCGCGCATGCCCTCGGCGGGAACCCGGTCGCGGGCGTCCATCACCGGCGCTGCGGCGGCCTTGTTGATGGTGAAGAGACCGGCGGCGGCGGCCGGGACGTCGGACACGACGAGCGCCACGTCGCGCCGCTGCGGCTTCAATCCCACCGCGACGCCGCTGAAGCGGAAGCCCTTGGGGATCTTCACGTCTAGCCTCCGAGGAGATCGAGCCCGAGGGTCTCGTCCCACCCCTGCGTGGCGTTCAGGGCCTGGATCGCCTGGCCGGCAGCGCCCTTCACGAGATTGTCGATGGCCGAGACCGCCACCACGATGCCGGTCCGGGCGTCGAGCGCAGCGCCCAGGTGGCAGCGGTTGGTGTGGGCCACGTCCTTCACCGTCACCCGATCCGGCGCGAGCACCCGCACGAACGGTTCGGTGCCGTAGGCCTTCTCGTAGGCATCGCGCAGGCCGGCCTCGGTGGCGCCGGGCGACGCGCGAAGGGTGCAGGTGGCGAGGATGCCTCGCCGGATGGGGACGAGGTGGGGCGTGAAGGAGATGGGGCCGACGCCGCCAGCGAAGCGCCCCACGGTCTGCTCGATCTCGGGCACGTGCTGGTGACGGCCGATCCGGTAGGCGCGCAGGTCCTCGTCCACCTCGCAGAAGGAGAACTCCTCGCTCGACTTGCGGCCGGCGCCGGAGACGCCGCTCATGGCGGCCACCGCGATCCCCTCGCGCGCCACCAGCCCGGAACGCACCAGCGGCGAGAGCGCCAGCGCGATGGCGGTGGCGTAGCAGCCGGGGTTGGTGACGAAGGTGGCGCCGCGCAGCGCAGCCCGGTCGAGCTCCGGGAGGCCGTAGCGCGCCTGGGCGAGGAGCGCCGGCGCGGTGTGCTCGAAGCCGTACCAGCTTGGATAGGCGGCCGGGTCGTGGAGCCGGAAGGCGCCGGAGAGGTCCACCACCTTGACGCCCCGGGCGTGAAGGGCCGGCCCGAGTGCCAGCGACACCTCGGCGGGCGTGGCCAGGAAGGCCACGTCGGCCCGGAGGTCGGGGGCGTGCGACTGGGGCAGATAGCGGAGCGAGGCGGCGGCGCCGGTGATGGGAAGGCGTGCTCCGGCGGCCTCGTCGGCCCAGCGGTCGGAGTAGAGCGCCGTGAGCGACAGGCGCGGATGGCGGGCGACGATGCGGGTCAGCTCGAGCCCGGAGTACCCGGAGGCTCCGACCACGGCGGCGGAGAGCGTATGCATGGAGTTGCATGAATATGCAATTCGGGCCGGAAAAGGCAAGGGCGGCGAGCCTCGCGACCCGCCGCCCCGATCTCATGGTGCCCAGGAGAGGACTCGAACCTCCATGGCCTTTCAGCCGCTAGACCCTGAATCTAGTGCGTCTACCAATTTCGCCACCTGGGCAAGTGCGCCCCTCATTAGCGGGGGGAGCCGTCCGGTGTCAACGGCATTTCCGGAGTTACAATGCCGCCGCCATGAACCTCGCCTCCGCGCTCCTCGCCTCCGCCCTCTCCGCCGCTCCCTCGCCGACCGCGCCGGTCACCCTGGTCGGCGCCGGCGCGCTCGGGCCGGGCGGCGCGGCCTGGCTCACCGAGATCGGCTACCCGCAACTCTCGGTGACCTACGCCCAGGGGCTCGACGAGTGGAACGATCTGGGCGGGACGGTGGGGGTGGGCTGGACCACCGGCGAGATGGTCCTGGGTCTGGTCTGGAGGCGCGAGCTGGCAGGGGATGCGGCCAGCCGGGCTGGCTTCGGCCTCGTGGCCGGACCGTGGTTCAACTTCGGCGCGACCTGGATCTACCCCGACAACCTCGCGAACCTCGGGCTGCTCGTGGCGCCTGGCGCCGCGTGGACGGCCTCGGCCGGCCCAGGCCTCGCCAGCGTGACCCTCGACCTCGGCCTCGAGTGGGCCTTCCAGCGCGGCATGGGGCTCGCCTTCCTGCCGCGGTTCGGCGCGGCCTACGAGGCCCAGGTGGTGAAGGACGTCACCATCGGCGCACGGGCGGGGGTCTGGGCCCGCTGGGCGAGCGGCAGCGCCGGCATCCCGGGCGTGGACCGCAAGCTCCTCGGGGAGCTGGTCGCCGTCGTCACCTGGAAGGTGTTCTGAGGAGCGCCCGGAGCCGCGCTACCAGCGCGCCACGCAGGCGATGGCCGGGCTGCAGGTCTTCTCGACCGACTCGAGGTACTTGAGCATCTCGTCGGCCTCGATGGCGCCGATGATCCGCTGCGGAACCTCGCGCCCCGACGAGTCGATGAAGACGACCGTGGGCATGCCCACCACGCCGTACTTTTCGAAGACCTTCTGGAAGGCGTCGGTGTCGTGGGTGCCGTCCATCTTCAAGGTGACGAAGCGCCCGGCGGCGGCCTGGACGCGCGGGTCGGCCCAGGCGGTCTTGTCGAGCTCCTTGCAGGCGGTGCACCACTCGGCCCAGAAGTCGATGAGGACCGGCTTGCCCTCGGCGCGAGCCTGGACGATGGCCGCCACCTCGTCCTGGTGGAAGAGCCAGGCCAGCCGGTCGCCCTGGGCCCGGGAGCGGGCCGAGGCGGCGCCGGAGGCGTACACGATCCCGCCGACCACGAGCGCGACGCCGAGTGCCTTCGAGGCCTTGTGGAGCGCGGTTCCGTTGAAGCTGCCGCTGAAGGCGCCGAGCAGCACCCCGGCGCCGGCCAGGCCAGCGGCGGCCAGGGCCGCGGTTCGGGAGGCGAGGAAGATGGGCGTGAGCGCCGGCAGGGCGTCCTTGAGGAAGACGCCGGCCGCGGCCAGCAGCGCCACGCCGAAGACGCTCTTCACCGTGTCCATCCACGGGCCGCTCTTCGGGAGCGACAGCGAGAAGGCGCCGATCAGGAAGAAGAGGAGCCCCAGCCCGAGCGCGTAGACGAACATGATGCCCATGCCGAAGGCCACCGAGCCCTTGGTGGCCACGAAGGCCAGCGCGGCCGCCAGGACCGGCCCGGTGCACGGCGCGGCGATGACGCCGGACACGAGCCCCATGCCGACCGCGCCCAGGTAGCCCGCGCCGCCCACCGACTGGAGCCGCGCCTGCATGCTCGCCGGCAGTTGCAGCTCGAAGGCGCCGAACATGGACGCCGCCATGGTGGCGAAGACGAGCGCCACGCCGCCGATGACGAGCGGGTTCTGCATCACGCTGCCGAAGGCCTTGCCGGTCAGCGCCGCGCCCATGCCGAGCGCCGAGTACATGATGGCGATGCCGAGCACGTAGAGCGCCGAGAGCGCCATGGCGTGGCGGCGCGAGGTGGCCTCGCGCGCTCCGAAGATCGAGACCGTGATGGGAATGAGCGGGTAGACGCAGGGCGTGAGGGAGGTCAGCACGCCGCCGCCGAAGGCCACGGCGTAGGCGAGCCCCGAGCCCTCCGCGAGAAGGCTGCCAAGGCCCAGGTCGGTGGTCGCGCCGGTGGACCCCGACGCGACCAGGTCGGGCAGCCAGGCGACACCGGCGAATATCAGGCCGGCGACCAGGATTCTCGTGAGGATCCGCATGCGTCCTTCCAGTGTAACCATTCCCTGGTCCGATAAAATCCCTCGTTGCGACGGGATCTTGGCTGCGGGGCGCGCCTTGACCCGCCCGGGCCCACCCTTATAGATACCCAGGCCGGAACGAAATTACGATCCGTTCCGCTCCGTGAGAGGCAGGTCGAGGCTTGAAGGTTCCGATCTACATGGACTGCCACTCGACGACGCCGGTCGACCCCCGCGTCCTCGAGGCCATGCTCCCGTACTTCACGGAGAGCTTCGGCAACGCCGCGTCCAGGAGCCATTCCTTCGGATGGAAGGCCGAGGAGGCGGTCGAGGAAGCGCGCGGGGAGGTGGCCCGGCTCATCGGCGCAACCGCGCGCGAGATCGTCTGGACGAGCGGGGCCACCGAGTCGGACAACCTGGCGTTGAAGGGGGTGGCCCGCTTTCACGCCGCCAGGGGGCGCCACCTCGTCACCACCGCCATCGAGCACAAGGCGGTGCTCGACTCCATGGCGGCGCTCTCGCGCGAAGGGTTCGAGATCACGATCCTGCCCGTCAGCGGGGAGGGGATCGTCGACCCGGAGGAGGTGCGCGCCGCGCTGCGCCCCGACACGGTTCTCGTCTCGGTCATGCACGCCAACAACGAGGTGGGTAGCGTGCAACCGGTCGAGGAGATCGGGCGCATCACCCGCGAGAGGGGCGTGCTCTTCCACACCGACGCCGCGCAGTCGCTTGGGCGCATCTCCTTCGACGTCGAGTCGGCCAGCGCCGACCTGGTTTCACTCACGGCTCACAAGATGTACGGGCCCAAGGGCGTGGGCGCGCTCTACGTGCGGCGCCGGCCACGGGCGCGCCTGGTGGCGCAGATCGACGGGGGAGGGCACGAGCGGGGAACCCGCTCCGGCACGCTCAACGTCCCCGGCATCGTCGGGTTCGGGAAGGCCGCGGCGCTGGCGCGGGACGAGATGCCGGCCGAGGCGCCGAGAATCCTGGCGCTGCGGGAGCGGCTGCGACGGGCCATCCTGGCCGGTCTCGATCGGGTGGTGGTGAACGGGAGCCTGGCGCGGCGGC
>Ga0315273_10013088_pt1 | contig 10650 bp, 11 predicted proteins | sample YL17G02_0_MG_FD_205753 | JGI IMG/M metagenome (GOLD analysis project Ga0315273, IMG submission 205753) | Sediment microbial communities from Yellowstone Lake, YNP, Wyoming, USA - YL17G02_0 | ecosystem: Environmental > Aquatic > Freshwater > Lake > Sediment | place: USA: Wyoming | collected... | reverse complement strand
CGCGGCGTCCACGTCCTGGAGTACGCGGCCGAGCTGACGGCGGCGCCGGGCGTCGGGCGGCGAAAGGGGTGCGGAACGAACCGCGGGTAAGTCGGCGGGGGGGGCGAAATGGAGAAGACCCGTGTCCTGCAGTGCCTCAATGACTGCAGGAAGACGCGCTCGCGGGCCGAGAATCCGGAGCTTGACCATCGGGAGGATCATGGATCCAGTTCCTCCGACGCGGCCGCGAGAACCCGTGCTGCCACTCGCTCCGCGAGCGCTTGAACCGACGCATCATCGATCGCCCGGAGCCGCCGTGCCTCCTCCTCCGCTGCCTGCCCGATCGACTCGATCCGGGCACGGCGCTCGGATTCCAGCCTGTCTTCCAGTCCTCGCATCTCCACCTCGAGCCGGGCGGCCGACTCCGTCTCGGCGCCGGACCTTCGCGCCAAGGCCTCGGCCCTGATGTGCTCGGTCTGGAGCTCGAGCGCGGTCAATCGCTCGGCGAGCCGCGCCTCGAGGCGCAGGAGCTCGGCCAGTTCGCCCTGCTGGGCGAGGCCATCTGCCTGAGAGGCGCGCTTCGGTGCCGCCATGGTTGCAGTATCCGCCCTGGGCACGGAAGTGTGCGTGAAGGAGCCTTGAGCCTTTCTTCAGTTTGAATCCCGGATGCTAACTCGCTACGTTTCCGCACCTTAGCAACCAGCCACAATCTCCCCCAGAGGCTCGCCGCATGCTTCAGAAAGTCGCGGTGGTCGGCGCCGGCAACGTGGGCGCCACGGCGGCGCAGCGACTCGCCGAGAAAAGCCTGGCCCGCACGGTCGTGCTGATCGACGTGATCGAGGGCATCCCGCAGGGCAAGGCGCTGGACCAGTACCAGTCCGGGCCGATCGAGGGGTTCGACACTCGCGTCATCGGCACCAACGGCTACGACGAGGCGGCGAGCGCGGAGGTGTTCGTGGTGACCGCCGGCATTGCACGCAAGCCGGGGATGAGCCGCGACGACCTGGTGAAGACCAACGCCGGCATCGTCAAATCGGTGGGCGAGCAGATCCGGCGGGTGGCGCCCAACGCCATCGTGGTCGTGGTCTCAAACCCGCTCGACGTCATGTGCTACGTTGCGATGCGGGCCACTGGCTTCCCGCGCGAGCGGGTCATCGGGATGGCCGGGGTGCTGGACACGGCGCGCTACCGGATGTTCCTGGCCGAGGCGATCGGTGTGTCGGTGGAAGACATCCAGGCGATGGTCCTGGGCGGCCATGGGGACACGATGGTCCCGCTGCCGTCCTACACGACCGTCGCCGGCATTCCGGTCACGCAGCTCATCGACCAGCCCAGGCTCGACGCGATCGTGGACCGGGCCCGCAACGGTGGCGCCGAGATCGTGAGCTTCCTCAAGACGGGATCGGCGTACTACGCGCCGAGCGCGGCGGCCGTGCAGATGGTGGAAGCGATCGCGCTGGACAAGAAGCGGATCCTGCCGTGCTCGGCGTGGCTCACCGGCGAGTTCGGGCTGCGCGACGTGTTCTGCGGCGTGCCGGTCAAGCTCGGGCGCGCGGGGCTGGAGCAGATCATCGAGATCACGCTGTCGGACGGCGAGCGCGCCGCCCTGGCGGCGTCGGCGGAGGCGGTGAGGCGCACCATGACCACTCTCGAGGCCTGAGCCGATGAACCGGCTCGCCGTCCTCTGGGCTTCGTCGGCGGGCAAGAAGGCCGTCATGGCGGTCACCGGCATCATCGGAGTGCTGTTCGTGGTCGGCCACATGGTCGGCAACCTGCAGGTGTTCCAGGGCGCCGAGCGGCTCAACGCGTACGGGCACCTGCTGCACGGCCCGCTCAACGAATTGATCTGGGGCGCGCGGGTGGTGCTGGTGGCGGTGCTGGTGCTGCATGCGGTGGCGGCGGGGCAGCTCACGATGCGCAATCGGGCGGCGCGACCGGTCGACTACGCCACGCGAGTGCCCCAGGTCTCAACCCTTGCCGCCCGCACGCTGCGCTGGGGTGGCATTCTCCTCCTCGCGTTTATCGTGTACCACCTTCTCGACCTCACCATCGGCACGGTGAATCCCGCCTTCCAGGAGGGGGATGTCTACGCCAACCTGCTGGGATCGCTGCAGCGCCCGCTGATTGCGGTTTTCTACCTCGCCGCGATGGCGGCGCTGGCGCTGCATCTTTATCACGGCGCATGGAGCAGCATGCGCTCGCTCGGCGTGGCGCAGGCCACGCCATCCCCGCTCAAGCGCCGGGCGGCGGTGGTCATCGCGGTGATCGTGGCGGTGGGCTTTGCCGTCGTGCCGCTCGCGGTGCTGTTCGGCGTCATTCGATGAAACGGCGTTTGTCCGGAGTCCCTGCATGGAGCTGAACGCGCGGATCCCCGCTGGCCCGCTGGCGGACAAGTGGGAGCGCCACCAGTTCGAGCTCCAGCTGGTGAACCCCGCCAACAAGCGGAAGTTCACGGTCATCGTGGTCGGCAGCGGGCTCGCGGGCGCGTCGGCCGCCGCGAGCATGAGTGAGCTGGGCTACAACGTTCGGTGCTTCTGCTTCCAGGACTCGCCGCGGCGCGCGCACTCGATCGCGGCGCAGGGCGGCATCAACGCCGCCAAGAACTACCAGAACGACGGCGACAGCGTCTGGCGGCTGTTCTACGACACGATCAAGGGTGGTGATTTCCGCGCGCGCGAGGCGAATGTGTACCGTTTGGCCGAGATCAGCGTGCGCATCATCGACCAGTGCGTGGCGCAGGGTGTGCCGTTCGCGCGGGAGTACGGCGGCTTCCTGGCCAACCGCTCCTTCGGTGGCGCGCAGGTGTCGCGGACCTTCTACGCGCGGGGCCAGACGGGGCAGCAGCTGCTGCTCGGGGCGTATCAGGCTCTGGAGAAGGAAGTGCAGCGGGGCGGGGTGGTGATGAACTCGCGCAGCGAGATGCTCGACATCGTCACGGTGGATGGCCGCGCGCGCGGCATCGTGGTGCGTGATCTGGTGACGGGACAGATCGAGTCGCATGCGGCCGACGCGGTGGTGCTCGCGACAGGCGGGTATGGCAACGTGTTTTACCTCTCGACGAACGCGCGCGGGTGCAACGTCACCGCTTCCTGGCGGGCGCACCGCCGCGGCGCGCTTTTCGCCAATCCCTGCTTCACCCAGATCCACCCCACCTGCATCCCGGTGAGCGGCGACTACCAGTCGAAGCTCACACTCATGTCGGAGTCCCTCCGCAACGACGGGCGGGTCTGGGTGCCACTCGCGGCCGGGGACCAGCGGGCGCCGGGCGACATTCCCGAGGGGGAGCGCGACTACTACCTCGAGCGCAAGTACCCGAGCTTCGGCAACCTGGCCCCGCGCGACATCGCGAGCCGTGCCGCGAAGGAAGTGTGCGACGACGGGCGGGGTGTGGGTCCCGGCGGGCGCGGGGTGTACCTCGACTTCGCCGCGTCGATCCGGCGCCTGGGCGAGGCGACGATCGCCGAGCGGTACGGCAACCTGTTCGACATGTACCAGCGGATCACGGACGAGAATCCGTACCAGGCGCCGATGCGCATCTACCCCGCGGTGCACTACACGATGGGCGGCCTGTGGGTGGACTACAACCTCATGAGCACGGTGCCCGGCCTGCACGTGCTGGGTGAGGCGAACTTCTCCGATCACGGGGCCAACCGGCTCGGGGCGAGCGCGCTGATGCAGGGACTCGCCGACGGCTATTTCGTCATTCCGCTGACCATCGGCGACTACCTCGCCACGGCCAAGCTGGCGCCGGTCGGCACCGATCACCCCGAGTTCAAGCGGGTGGAGGCCGAGGTCTCCGGGCGGATCGCGCGGCTGCTGGGCGCCAAGGGGCGGCGCACCGCCGACGCGTTCCATCGCGAACTGGGCCGGATCATGTGGGAGAAGTGCGGCATGGCTCGCTCCGGGGCGGGGCTCCGGGAGGCGCTCGCGCGCATTCCGGAGCTGCGCGAGGAATTCTGGAGCGACGTGCTCGTCCCCGGCAGCGGCACCGCGCTCAACCAGTCGCTGGAGCACGCGGGACGCGTCGCTGACTTCCTCGAGCTGGGGGAGTTGATGTGCCGAGACGCGCTGGAGCGCGAGGAGTCGTGCGGCGGCCACTTCCGGGTCGAATACCAGACCGACGATGGCGAGGCCCGCCGCGACGACTCGCGCTTCTGCTATTCCGCGGCCTGGGAGTGGACGGGTGAGGGTGCGCCACAGCGACTCACCCGGGAGCCGCTGGAGTTCGAGAACGTCACGCTGTCGGCGCGGTCCTACAAGTGACCCACGACACCATGCAGATCACCCTCCGCGTGTGGCGGCAGCCGGGGCCGGCGGCGGCCGGCGGGCTGGTCTCCTACGACGTGCCCGGGGTGAGCCCGGAGATGTCGTTCCTGGAGATGCTCGATGTCCTGAATGAACGGCTGATCGGACGGGGCGACCTGCCGATCGCGTTCGACCACGATTGCCGCGAGGGAATCTGCGGCATGTGCGGCCTCATGATCGACGGCGTGGCGCACGGGCCGGCGAAGGCAACGACCACCTGCCAGCTCCATATGCGCAGCTTCCGGAACGGCGACGTGATCACCGTGGAGCCGTGGCGCGCCACGGCGTTTCCGGTGCTGACCGACCTGGTGGTGGACCGGTGTGCCCTCGACCGGATCATCGCCGCCGGCGGGTACATCTCGGCGCCTACGGGCGGTGCACCGGATGGCAACGCCATCCCGGTGCCCAAGCCGGCGGCTGACAGCGCCATGGATGCCGCGGCCTGCATCGGCTGCGGTGCGTGCGTCGCGGCCTGTCCCAACGGGTCGGCGTCGCTGTTCACCGCGGCCAAGGTCTCGCACCTGGGGCTGCTGCCGCAGGGCCAGGCGGAGCGCTACCGCCGCGCGCTGTCGATGGTGCAGCAGATGGACCTGGAGCATTTTGGCAGCTGCACGCTGTACGGCGAGTGCCAGGAGGCGTGCCCGAAGGAGATCAGCATCGACACCATCACCCGCATGAACGGCGATTTCCTGTGGGCCGCCGCCCAGCCTCCGGTCCGGGAGGCCGCCAGCGGCAGCATCTGACCAGTCGCGGGGCGCGCGCCGCCGTGTGCAACCCGCCGCTTCGTTCGTCTCCCTTGCCGGTATCCACCCAATGTCCTTCACTCGGAGCGCATGCGCGCTCGCCGTCGGCCTGGCCGCCGGGGCGGTGCCCGCGGCGGCGCAGCGGCTCCGGGGGCACGCCATGGGTCAGGCGCTGCCGTCGGTGATCACCGCCGGCGCGGTTCCGGGCGGCGGGTCGCTGACCGAAGTGACCGTCCTGCAGCCGCTGCTGATGGGTGAACTGGCCTACGGGTCCGCGCTGCACGGGCGGATGACCCTCGACTTCGAGGGCGTGACGATGCCGGCGGGGGAACTGGCACTCGGCGGGTGGGGCGAGGGATTCGTGGACCGCCGGCACCCTCATACGTACCTGCACGAGGCGATGGTGTGGGGGGCGGCCCCGGTTGGCAGGGTGGCGAGCGTGAGCATCGCGGGTGGGTTCGCGGCGGGGAAGGGAATCGTGCCATTTGGAACGGATGATCCGATGTCGCGTCCGTTCGTGCGTTTCCCGGTGAACCACCACCTCGCGCAAATCGTCGAGCGCGCCGAAATTGCCACGGGATGGCGGCTCGGCGTCGTGGGCCTCGAGGGCGCCGTCTTCAACGGCGACGAGCCGGAGCATCCAGGACAGTGGCCGAGCATGGGGCGGCTTGCGGATTCCTGGGCCACGAGGGTAACGCTCTGGCCGCTCCGTGGCCTCGAGCTGCAGGGATCCTTCGCCTCGGTGAACTCACCGGAGCACCGCCCGGGCGCCGGGCTCGACCAGGCGAAGTGGAGCGCCTCGGCGCGCATGCAGCGCGTGGCCGGGCGCACCGGGATCTACGGGCTGGCGGAGTGGGCCCGCACCGAGGAAGGCGATAACGCGTTCGTGTTCGCGTCGGTGCTGGCGGAAGCATCAGTGCTCGCAGGCCGCCACCGCATCGGGTACCGGGTCGAGCGCACCGGGCGGCCGGAAGAGGAGCGATACTTCGACAACCTGTACCGCTCGCCCCGGCCGCTGCTGGACAACAGCATCGTGGGGCAGACACGATGGACGCTGCACACGATCAACTACGCGCTGCAGCTCGCGCTGGCGCATGGCAAGCTCGGGGTCCAGCCGTTTGTCGAGCTGACGTTCGGGCAGGTGAGTGATGTCGGCACGGGACTCTTCCAGGCCGCGGCACTGTACGGCACCGACGACATGCGCGGCCTCACGGTCGGGATGCGGCTCGATTTCGGCGGCGCCATGGGACGGATGGGACGCTATGGGGCAGTAGCAGTACCTGACGAACAGGTGATGGGGAAGATGAATGAACACGCACACTAGGAGGATCACGCCATGAGAATGGCACTGGTGAAGTTGGCGCTGGCCACCGGCGCCGGGCTGGTGACGCTCGCCGCGTGCGGCTCGGCGAACGACGGCTACGACCCGGCCGTCGCGACGGGGGTCGAGTACGTGGCCGGTAGCGGCCAGTCGGGAAATGCCGGGGACGTGCTCCCGGAACTGCTCACGGTACGGACCACGAACTTCGTGGGTGATCCGGTCGCGGGCGTCACGGTCGAGTGGTTCATGGTGAGTGGCGGCGGCAGTGTCAGCAACGGCACGACCACGACCGACGCGGACGGACTCGCGCAGGTCAGCTGGGTCCTCGGCCCGATCGTCGGAGGGCAGAACGTCCAGGCCGTCTCGTCCCTCACGGGATCGCCGGTCAGCTTCGGGGCGACGGCGCGAGCGGGTCCGCCCGATGGTGGCGGCGGCGGCGGCGTTCCGGCCCTGCGCACGCGATAGTGCCGCGCCTCCGCCGCTCGCTGCTCCTGGCCGGCATCGTTGGGGGAGCGGCCTGCGGCGGAGGTGACCCGGGCGGTGGCGGGCCGCTGTTCCCGCCGCCGGTGCCGGGTTTCTCGGCCGCGGGCGGCGGCGGACAGCGCGCCGTTGCGGGCACCACGCTTCCAGTGCCGTACACCGTGCGCGTCACCGATGAGGCGTCACAGCCGGTCGCCGGTGCCACGGTACGCTGGACGCGGGTCGCGGGCACCGGCAGCCTGTCCGCCGGCTCCAGCTCGACCGATGCCGCGGGCCGGGCGTCGGTGCTGCACACGCTCGGTTCGGCTCCCGGCACCCAGGCCGTATCGGCCATGCTCGACGGGTCTGCCACGGCAGCGCCGGTGGTCTTCAGCACCACGGCGGTGGGCCCCGCGCCCGCCGTCCGCGTTGCCGAGGTGGCCATCCCCGCCGACTACGGCATCCACGACACCTTCGTGCGCGATGGCCTGGCGTTCGTGTGCGCCTGGAACACCGGCCTCATCATCTACGACGTGGGTCACGGGATCCGGGGCGGGAGCCCGAGTGCACCGGTCGAAGTGTCCCGCATCGCGCCACTGCAGGGTCCGGTCAGCGGGCTCGCCGGTTCCATCCACAACGCCTGGTGGTTCCACAACCCGGTGAGCGGCGAGAGGCGCTATGTCTTCCTCGGCCAGGAGGGACCCGGCGTGATCGGCAGCGCCTCACGCGGGGACATCTTCGTGGTGGACGTGTCCGACTTGGCCCACCCGCGGCAGGTCGCCACCTTCGGCATCGCGGGCGCCGGCACGCACAATTTCTGGATGGACGAAGCGTCGCAGGTGCTGTATGCCGCCTACTACAACGGCGGCGTGGTCGCCATCGACGTGTCCGGTACGCTGTCGGGCGACCTCGCGCCGCGGCTGATCGCGCAGGTGCGCCCGGGCGGGATGGACAGCACCTACACCTGGGGCGTCCAGTTCGCCAACGGGTCCGTCTATGCCAGCGACATGGAGACCGGACTGTGGCAGTTCGCCCCTGCCACCGCCGGGATGGCGGTCCTCGGCGGGGGACAGAACGTGCTGGACCGATGGACGTCCGACCTGTGGGTGAGCGGCGCGTATGCGTTCACCGGCACGTGGGGAGGCGTGGCCCGGCTCGACAGCACCGGGATGCGTAACGCGGGCAATGCCCTCAAAATCTGGTCGCTCCTGCCCTCGGGCGATCCGATACTCACGGACTCGCTGATCCTTGGCAATGTCGGGACGATCAGCGATGTCGAGGTGAGTGGCGATGGCCAGCGGCTGCTGCTGACCGCGGAGCGGGGCGGTGCGGGAGGGTTCTTCATCTATGCGCTGGGCGATCCCGAGCATCCCAGCCTGGTGACGTCAGCGCCGGAGGCCAACGGGCTCCACACCGGCACCTTCAGCAGAATCGGCGGCCGTGACTTCGTGTTCGCGGCGCGCAATCCGGGCCAGCCTGCGCTGGTCATCTACGACGTGACGGGGGCGCTGCACTAGGGACTCGTTCCCGGCCCGCCGGAGCTACAACCGCGGAAGGGTGACTCCCCGCTGGGCTTGGTACTTCCCCTTCTTGTCGGCGTAGCTGGTTTCGCAAATATCGTCGTCATCCGCCTCGAAGAACAGCACCTGACAGATGCCCTCATTGGCGTAAATCTTTGCGGGCAGAGGTGTTGTGTTGCTGATCTCAAGCGTTACATGACCTTCCCACTCGGGCTCGAACGGGGTGACGTTGGTGATGATCCCGCAGCGCGCGTAGGTCGATTTGCCCACGCAAATGGTCAGCACATTCCGGGGGATGCGGAAGTACTCCACCGAGCGGGCGAGCGCGAAGCTGTTGGGCGGCACGACGCAGACGTCGCCGGAGAACTCAACGAAGCTCTTGTCATCGAAGTTTTTGGGATCGACGATGGCGGAGAGCGCATTGGTGAAGATCTTGAACTCCGGCGCCACCCGCATGTCATAGCCATAGGAGGAGACCCCGTAACTGATCGCACCGGAGCGGACCTGGCCGTCGGTGAAAGGCTCGATCATACCGGTTTCCCGGGCCATGCGACGGATCCAGCGGTCGGACTTTATGGACATAGTCGGGGGTGACACGGGGTTAGGGAGCCAAGGCTGGGCAGCGTTTTGGGCGCTGCAATATAACCCCCGGAACAGCCACCGCCGTGAGCACCTGTAGAGTGTTTGCCTGTCGGCAGTTCGGGTTGAAATGCCCCGTCCCGTGCGGTTAGCTTGCAGCACGCAAGTGAAAACATTCACGAGAGCTTCCTAATGCTCAGGCCCTTCGCACCGATCCTGCTGCTGATCGCGTTCGTGGTTGCCAATGCGATCCTGCTGATCGGGCTCTCGCACTTTCTGTCGTCGCACCGTACCAACCCGGCCAAGCAGCAGCCGTACGAATCGGGCATGCCCGTCATCGGCAATGCCCGTCAGCGGTTCTCGGTGAAGTTTTACCTCGTGGCCATGTTGTTCATCGTGTTCGACATCGAGACGGTGTTCCTGATCCCGTGGGCCGTTGCCTTCCGGAGCATCCCGAAGTCGGCGGGGCTGCTGATGATTGAGATGTTCGCGTTCATGGCGGTGCTGGGCGCGGGGTACCTGTACATCTGGAAGCGCGGGGCCCTGCAATGGGATTGAGCGAGCTCGAGCCTGGGGCGGCAGGGTCGCCGGTGGTATCGGCGGCGTCGCCCAACTTCATGGTCACGAGCCTCGACTTCCTGGCCAACTGGGCCCGGACGGGCTCGCTGTGGCCCATGCCCTTCGGCACCGCCTGCTGCGCCATCGAGTTCATGGCGACGGCGGCGTCGCGCTATGACATCTCGCGCTTCGGGATGGAGCGCATGAGCTTCTCGCCCCGGCAGGCCGACGTGCTCATCTGCGCTGGCCGGCTGCCGTTCAAGCTGGCCCCGGTCATCCGTCGGGTCTGGGACCAGATGCCGCAGCCCAAGTGGTCCATTTCCATGGGCGCCTGCGCGTCGTCGGGCGGGATCTTCGACAATTACGCGATGGTGCAGGGCATCGACACGATCATCCCGGTCGATGTCTACGTCCCCGGCTGTCCGCCGCGGCCGGAAGGGCTGCTTTACGGCGTCATGCTGCTCATGAAGAAGATCCGGGGCGAGAGCTTCACCGACGACTTCATCCGGCGCGAACAGACCATCGGCGCCAACGGCCTCTATCTCCCGCCCGACCGGATCGACGAGCTGTCGGAGCCCTTCGGCAACTCCGTGTCCCAGACCCGATCCACGTGACTGCGACGCTGTCTCCTTCGGTTGCGCCGCTCCGGAAGGCGTTCGGTGACGCCATCGAGCGCCACGTCGTTTCCTGCGGGGACACGATCGTCTACACATCACGCGAGCGGGTGCATGACGTGCTGGAGTGGCTCAAGGAAACCCCGGGCGAGCACTACAGCTACCTGACCGATATCACGGCGGTGGACTACCGCGATCCGGAGCGTGCGCTCGAGGTGGTGTGGCAGCTCCGGGCGCTCGGCCGGCCGGCCGACCTGCGGGTCAAGGTGGCGCTGCCCGCCGACCAGCCGCTCGAGGTGCCGACGGTGTGGGATCTCTGGCGCGGGGCCAACTGGCTCGAGCGCGAGGTGTTCGACATGTTCGGCGTGCTGTTCATCGGCCATCCCGACCTGCGCCGCATCCTGATGTGGGAGACGTACGCGGAAGGACACCCCCTCCGTAAGAGCTTTCCGCTGCGCGGCCATTTCAGCCGCTCGGAGCAGACGCGGCAGGCGCTCGCGGGCAATCCCGAGGCGCACTACTCGCTGGAGGAGCTGTCGATCGCCGAGGAGTACCAGAACCTGCCGCCCGAT
>Ga0315273_10013086_pt1 | contig 10651 bp, 6 predicted proteins | sample YL17G02_0_MG_FD_205753 | JGI IMG/M metagenome (GOLD analysis project Ga0315273, IMG submission 205753) | Sediment microbial communities from Yellowstone Lake, YNP, Wyoming, USA - YL17G02_0 | ecosystem: Environmental > Aquatic > Freshwater > Lake > Sediment | place: USA: Wyoming | collected... | reverse complement strand
CAGCTCCGGCTCATTCGCGATCGCCATTGCGATCATCACCCGCTGCCGCATGCCTCCCGAGTACTGATGTGGATACTCGTTAGCGCGGCGCTCTGCGGCGGGTATACCCACCTCTGAGAGAAGCTCGACCGCCCGACGGCTCGCCGCCTTGCGGCTTGCACTCGGGTTATGGGTGCGAATGCTTTCGACGATCTGGCTGCCGACCGTCTTGACCGGATTCAGCCCGGAGAGGGCGTCCTGGAACACGACCCCGACGGTCTTTCCTCGTATGCGGCGCATCTCGCGCTCGGGGAGTCCAACGAGGTTGCGACCGGCCAGCCAGATCTCGCCTCGCTCGACCTGTCCAGGTGGCTCGAGGAGACCGGCGATCGAGAGCGCGAGAGCCGACTTGCCGCTTCCCGACTCACCCACGAGCCCGAGCCGTTCACCCTTGGCGAGGTCGAAGCTTACTCCGCGGACTGCGCGCACCACCTCCGAGCTCGTCTCGAAAGATGCATGGAGATCGCGAACGCTCAACACGGACTGTGATGGAAGTCCATTGCTGTGAGCGGAAGCTCTGGTCGGAAGCGAGCTCATGCCTGCGTCGCTCCGGGAAGCCGGGTGCGCGGGTCGATCAGCAGGTAGGTGAGATCGACGATTGCATTGATGAGGACGTACGCGAGCGCACTCAAGAGGATGAAGGCCTGTACGACGGCGTAGTCCTTGCGCTGGATGGAGTCCACGACGAGACCACCTACCCCGGGCCAGTTGAAGACCTTCTCGACGAGCACGCTGCCCGTCAGGAGTTCGGCAAGGAGGAGACCCGCGGCGGTAATCGTGGGCAGCACAGCGTTCGGGAGCGCATGCCGTATGAACGCCGGCCCCCGTGCCACTCCCTTGCTCTTGACAACGAGCAAGAAATGCTCGCGGTCGACTCCAAGAAGATTCGCGCGAAGGAGTCGAACGAGCACGGCGAAGAGCAGGAAGCCGAGGGCCACGGCCGGGAGCACGAGATGCCAGAGCGCGTCAGCGAACGTGCTCCACTGCCCGGCTATGAGGGAATCGACGGTGTAGAAGCCGGTTACCTGGGGCGGTGGAGTTGCGGTCGGATCCAGACGGCCTTCCGGGCCCGGGAACAAGTTGATCCTTTCCGAGAGAACGACGAGGAGGATCAGCCCGAGCCAGAACGGCGGGGTACCAAGGCCGATGTACGAGAGGCTCTTTACGCCGCCATCGATGATGCGACTTCGCCGGTACGTCGCTGCCAGCGCAGCGACCAACGCCGCCGTTGTCCCGAGCACGAATGCGAAGAGGTCGAGCTCCAGCGTCGCCGGGAGGCGCTGGCCTATGACCTCTCGAACCGGGAGTCCCGTGCTGTACGAGTAACCCCAGTCCCCGGTGACGAAGTCCCTCATGTAGATGACGTACTGAGCTGGAACCGGATGGTCGAGTCCCATGTCCCGAGACAACTGGTCGACCGACGATTGTGGAACGAGAGGGCCGAGGATGAGGCGCGCCGGGTCACCAGGCAGCACCCGCATGAACGCAAAGGCGAGAAACGACGCGCCCAGAATCGCGATGACCATCCCGGTGAGGCGACTGCCAACGAGCCGTGTCATCGCACCCTCACCTCCCGCCCGGGCGAGACTTCGGATCGAGGAGGTCTCGAGCTCGATCGGCGAGCAGGTTCGCCGCGGTCGCGGTGATTAGAAGGCCTAGGCCAGGAAAGAACGTGATCCACCACTGACCGGTCAGGGCGCTTCCCAGCCCCTCCGTGATCATCGTTCCCCACTCGGGCGTCGGGATCTGCACACCGAGGCCCACGAACCCGAGCGCAGCCAGGGTGAGGATCGCGTAGCTGAACACCGCTCCGGCCTGAATGGCGAGCGTCGGAAGAGTGTGCGGTAGGACGTGATGGACGATAGTTCGCCGCCGACTCGCGCCAAGCGTCACGGTGGCCTCCACGAACGGCATCGAGCGAATGCGAAGTACGTCACTACGTACCAGCCGCGCGTACCAAGGAATCGTAGGAATGACGATGCCGATCACAGCTGAACGTAGGCCCGCCCCGAGTCCGAGCGTGACAGCCATTGCGAGAAGCAGCGGGGGGAAGGCGAGGATTGCGTCCATCACGCGCATGAGGACGTTGTCGATGCTCGACCGTGAGGTGCCGGCGATCAGGCCGATCGTGGCACCCACGATCGCTCCGACGACGAGAACGATGAGTCCGACGACGATGGAGATCTGCGCTCCCTCGCTCCAGCGAGCGAAGACGTCTCGACCCAGTTGGTCGGTGCCCATCGGATGGGCCGTCGAGGGACTCAGAAGCGACTCTGCAATATTGATCGTGAGCGGGTCGAGCGGCCAGACCAAGCGGCCGTAGGCCGCGGAAACGAAAACGAGCGCGAATGCGGTGGCTGCGATGATCAACGACCGATCGCCCGCGAAAGACCGCGTCTTGCCTCCAAGCCACTGCGCTGAACGAGCGGCCGCGCCCGGAAGCTGGCCGGGCTCGTCTGCGACGTCGACGGCCGAGGGGTTCACGTCTCCACGACGCGCTCGGTCTTTGAGGGGACGACGACGTGTGGGTAGTGGCGTTGTGCGAACGCCAGGGAGACGTAGCCATCGAGCAGGTTCTCGGCGACGGCTGCGGGGTTGCGCTGGGACGGGTTCCCGAAACCGCCGCCTCCGCCGGTAGATATCTCGAGTGCGGCGCCTCGCGGAACATGGAGGCCGGTCACCTTGCTGCAGGGTTGGCTCGATCCGTCTGGCAGAACGAGTCTTGCCGCATTCGGGCGACCCGATTCGCCGCCTTGAAGGCCCCAAGCGGGGAACGCCGTTCGCTCGACAACGCACGTGACCCACGCGTCCTCGAGCGCGACGAGAGACGCATCGACGCCGAGGCCTCCTTGAAAGCAACCGGCTCCAGCGGAGTCGGGCGCCAGTTCGACCCTCTGCCAAAGGAGTGGATAGCGGGCCTCGAACACCTCCGCCGATGCAAAGCGACTTGCCGCTTCACCGAGGTGCATGAGGCTATGGGCCCCGTCGCTGCCGGCGTGCGCTCCCTGTCCGATCGGGTGTCCCGTCGAGTCAGACCAAGGCTCGTCGCCGGGTCTGTCTCCCCACCAGATCGCCCCGCAGATGCAGCCTCCGCTTCCTGCGGGGATGACGGAGGCCGCCGCGTCAGCAAACGCCCGATGAATCACGTCGATCGCTTGCATGGCGAGCCAGCCGTTCAGGTAGCAGGGCGCTGGCGGCTCAGGGTCGAAGATCGTCCCTGGGCGCGTTATGACAGACAGTGGCCGGAAGTGACCGTCGGTTGGAGGCTCGTTGCGCCCCGCGAGCATGGCGATCGCGACTCGGCTGACCGCCACCGTTGAAGGAAGCGGGCAGTTGATCGGACCCCTCGCCGTCTCTGGCGCACCGGAGAAGTCAATCGTGACGTCCGATCCCTCGATCTCGACCACGATCTCGAACTCGACCGGATCGTCTCCGACGCCATCGCTGTCCATGCGCCCGCGGGCGGAATAGCGACCGTCCGGAAGAGCGCCGAGACCGCGCCTCATGACCTCTTCGCCGTGGTCGAACACGCGCTCGACTGATCGCCAGTACACCTCACTGCCAAAGCGGCGAATGAGCTGCTCCAAGGCACTCGCACCCGTGCGGACGCCCACCACCTCAGCGTTGATGTCGCCGCCGACCATCTCGGGCATCCGCGTGTTGGCCAACGCGATCTCGTACACGGCGTCGACCCGGCGACCGGACTCGTAGAGCTTCACGCCGGGAAAGATCAAGCCCTCCTGGAACACATCGATCGTATCGGTGCAGTAGGGCTCCTTTGCGCCCATGTCCTGCCAATGCGCCTTGATCACGGCGTAGCCAACGAGTGCGTCGTCGACGAACGCTGGCATTACCACCCCGGCGTCTTGTTGGTGGCTCCCAGTGAGGTACGGGACATTGATGAGCACGATGTCTCCTGGACTCCACCGGTCCTCGCCTCCGATGGCGTCCGTCGCACCCGCGACGCAGAAGTCCAGCGTCCCCATGAACAGAGGATTGCTAGGTGCCTGCGAGAGCATGCGCCCCTCTTTGTCGTAGAGAGCGGCAGCGAAATCGAGGATCTCGTAGATCACGGGCGAGAAGGAAGTCCTGATCAGCGCTCGCTTCATCTGCTCCGCGGCTGAGTTGAGCCCGTGGCGGATGACCTCGGTGGTGATGGGATCCGCGTCGGCGGAGCTGGCTCCCACGGATCGCGCCCGATAGACACGCGTCGCGCTCATGAGAGAGAGCTCTCTTCATTCCTGAGCAAGAGGCATCCCGAGTCATGGACCTGCGCGACGAATCCGGCATCGAGATACGTGGTCGTCGTCTGCTCCGAGATGATCGCGGGCCCAGCAAGCACCTCACCGCGCCCCAGTGAGGCTCGCTCGACGAGGGCGAACTCTACGACGGACTCGAGCGAAAACGAGAACGAGGTAACGGTGCGACGCTCCGGTGAATGCGTCGCGCTTGGGAGGGGAGGCCACTCTCTAAGCCCGGATGGTGTTCGTGTCGACGCTCGCAGGGCAACCAACTCGAGCTCATGGTCGAGCTCGTGGAGATACGTGTCTCGATATCGCCTGCCGAAGACCTCGGCCAGCGCCGCGACGCGCCCTTTCCCACGGGTCTCACTCGCTCTTGGAAACGGCACGGTGAGAGAGTGCTCTTGCCCCCGATAGCGAACGTCGGCGCTGATCTCTTGCGCAGACGGTTGGGCTTCACTGCGCGCCGGGGGCATTGAGGCGAGCAGCTCGGCGACTCGGATGTCGGCCTCGGCGATCGTCTCCTCAGTGAGCGGACGCAGGAATGTCATCGCCGTCTCACGTGTGGAATCGGCCCCGAGCAGGCCCCACGCCGAGAAGTTGCCCGCGTGTGGTGGGACGACGACTTGACCGATGCTCAGCTCGCGGGCCAGGAGCGTCCCAAAAAGGGGACCTGCGCCTCCGAAGACGACCAGGCTGGCCTCGCGGGGGTCAAGTCCGCGCTCGACGGTAATTTCACGTATCGCGTCCGCCATGGCTGCGGACGAAACGGTGATGACCCCGCGTGCGACGCTGGCAACGGACATTTCGAGCCGTTCGGCGAGTGGTGCGAGAGCCTGTTCCGCGAGAACGAGGTCGAGTGTTATGGCGCCACCCAACCGCCCTTCGCCCAGCATCCCGAGAGCGGCTGCTGCGTCGGTAACCGTAGGGTCGGTTCCCCCTCTGCGATATGAGGCCGGGCCAGGTTCGCTTCCGGCGCTCGCCGGTCCGACGCGAAGAAGGCCACCTTCGTCGATCGAAGCTATCGAGCCACCGCCGGCGCCGATTGACCGCACGTCGACCCAACTCGATTGAACAGGCATTCCCGCGACGGCTCCTTCCGTCATCACGTGTGGTCTGCCGTCGACGATCAGCGCAGTATCGAAGCTCGTCCCCCCGACGTCGGCCGCTACGGCAATCCCAGCGCCGATCTCCCGAGCCACCCGGGCTGCGGCCTCTGCGCCGGCCACCGGACCCGAGAAAATTGCCTCGAACGGTCGATGCTGGGCATCAGCAACGGACATGGTTCCCCCGCCGGATCGCATCACGTCGAAGCGGCCGATAAAGCCCCGCAAGGCCATAGACGTCGCGAGATTCGTGAGGTATCGAGCGACCTTCGGGCGTATGTATGCGTTTACGACCGCCGTGCTTGTTCGTTCGAACTCGCGGTACTCGCGTGAGAGTTCGTGTGAGAGCGTGATCTCGCCACGAAATCCGTGTTCTCGGAGCAGAGCTCCTGCCTGCTGCTCGTGCTCGGGGTTCACCCAGGCGTTGATGAAGGCAACTGCGACTGACTCGACGCCCGCCTCGTCGAAGGCCGCACCAGCCTCGAGGACGTCCTGGGTGACAAGTAGCTGGAGAACCGAGCCATCGGCGCGGATTCGTTCACGCACCGCGCACCGAAGCCGGCGCGGGACGAGCGGGGGCGGCGGCATCCACAGGAGGTTGAACGCGTCGTCACGGGAGCCGCGCCTGATTTCGAGGACATCCCTGAACCCACTCGTGCAGAGCAGACCGGTAACCGCGCCGCGCCGTTCGAGGATCGCGTTCAGCCCCACAGTCGTGCCATGTGAGACGTGGGTCACCTCGGCTAGTGGCGCCCCTTCGAGCGTCTGTTCGATCGCTCGGAGGACGCCGCCGGCTGGATCGTCTCTCTCGGTCGGTGTCTTTCCGACCAGGATCGTGCCCGCGCTCAGGTCATGGCAGATGACGTCGGTGAACGTGCCACCGACGTCGACTCCCACCCTGACGTCGCGACCACTCATCGTGCCTGCCTGGGGCCTTCTCGATTACTTCGACCACCCCCTGAACTCGGGGAGGTGCGAGTACACGTATCCCTTCACCTTCGGGCTAAGGATCGCGACGTACTTGTCCGCGTACACCTTGATCGCGGGAGATCCTGCGATCCAGAGTTTGTTGGCGGAATCGGTGAGCTTCTGGCGCTTCGCCGGATCTTTCGTCGTCCACAACTGACGGATCATCTTGTCAGCCGGCTTAGAGCAGAACTGCGTGTACGAGTAGGTGATTCCACACGTCGCGTCGTAGCCCCAGAGGTAGTCCGCTGCGATCACGCCCGGGCCGTCCAGATACATGGCCGCCTGGTGCTTGTGCGCGTTCAGAGTGTTGATGTAGTCGGCAGAAGTCGCCTTATCGATGTTCACAGTTATCCCGAGTTGACGCCAGATGCCTTGTAGCGTGGTCGCGACCTGCTCGCCGACGTTGTCGCCTTCTGGAAGCAGCAGCCCGATCGTGATGGGCGTCTTCACGCCCGACTTGGCAATCAGCGCCTGCGCCTTCTTCATGTCGAAGGCACGCGGCTTGCCGATCTTCGCGTTGAACCACGGGAAGTACGGCACCCATTCGCCGTAGAAGAGTCTTCCGTACCCATAGACGATCTTTGACTGGATGTCCGTGTAGGGAACCGCGTACGTAAGGGCCTCACGGAACGTCTTGTTCGTGAACGGCGCCCGCTTGTTGTTAAAGACCACCTGCTGCGCAAAGGGGCCATCGTTGGCGACGATCCGACAGCAGGAGTTCGTCTTCAAGCTGTTGATGGACTGCTTCGTGAGCCCAAGGGTTACGTCGGCCTTTCCTGAGCGCGCGTTGAGAAGAAGCGTGGGATCCGAGCTGATGAAGCTGACAATGATCTTCTTCGAGGCCGGAGGGTCGAAGAACGTCGGGTTCGCAACGAGCACGGCGCTCTTGTTTGCTTGGTAGCTCTGGAGCAGATACGGGCCGTATCCGGCGACGTGACTCGCCATCCACGTGTTGATTTTCCCGGCCTGGACGCCACCGTGTGCCTCGACGGCAGCCGGATCGACGATGCCGCCCGCAGGCATCGCAAGATCCTGAAGCATGTTCTGGTTCGGCCCGCTCAAGCGGAGCACGACGGTCTCGTCGTCGGGCGTCGAGACCTTCTTGATGACTAGTGGATCAAACCGGTTGTCGAGAAGGAACGCTGAGCCACACAGCGCCATCGTGATAGCGCGGTCAATCGAGTACTTGACGGCAGCCGCATTGACTGGCTTGCCGCTCGGGAACTTCAGTCCCGTTCGTAGCTTGAAGGTGTAGGTCAAACCGTCCTTGCTGATCGTCCACGACTTGGCGACCCAGGGCCGGATGTTGGCCGGATCGACCTGGCGCGTGCCGTTTGGGCCCGCCTTCGTCCCGTACTGGGTCAAACGCGCGTAGAAGTTCGCTATGAAGCCGACCTCAGGGGCAAGACACCCTGCGCCCGGATCAAGCGTCGCAGGAGCCTGGGCCGAATTGATTACGAGCGGTGATCCCTGCGCCGTGGAATCGGGCCGTGCTGACGCCACCGCGGTCAGAAGGCCGGCTGCCCCGACCCCAACGATCGCGATCCAGGCGACGGTCGGCCACTTGCGCGATGGACGGTTGACGCTCCGCTGAGAAGAGGGCATCTCGATCCTTTCTCGATCAGACGCAGACGAGTGAAGCCACCCTCCGCTGTCTCAATTAGTGGACGGCTGTCTACTTCACTACATCGACAGGCCGAAGTCAAGGTTGTCGCTTTCACATCCCGCGCTCAATCAGCAGATGAGGCTCGTCCTGAGTGCGACGTTTGCCGTTAGCCGTCAAACAAGCTGCCGCCGAGGCTCACGAGACTTTCAGTCGAACGCTGCGAGTGTGCAGACGACGTAGCGCATTACCGGTTGCGCGCTCCGAAGAAGAGCGCGCCGATCAGTGTTGTAACGCAGACTGTCGCTAGCAAGAAGTAAGCGACCGAGTCGCTAGTAGCACCCGCCAGCCAACCTCCCGCTGCTGCCCCTGCAAGAAAGCCAGGAGTCCATGCCAGATTGAAGAGGACAAAGCCGATCGCGAGACCTATACCGGCCCGCTCCGTACCGTCCGAGAGTAGCGCCGTCCCGGGAACCCACATAGAGCTGTAGGCCACGCCAGCTGCGACGACGAAGAGCGCAAGCGTCAACGGTCGCCCCGTCGCAGCGAGTCCGAGCGAAACAAGCGATGACATCGCCAGTCCAGCGAAGATCAGCGGGGCTCTCCCATACCGATCCGACCACTTCCCGACCCGTGGGGTAGCGAGCATGGTGATCGCAGACGAAGCCAGGAAGAGTCCTGCAATCTCACCGGCTGACCAGCCCAGGTCGTCGAGTTGAAGCGGTGCGAGGACGGACCAGGCACCAAGCAGAAGAGCGCTGAAGAGTAGGAGGTAAGCACCCGCGGCGGCCGCCCCGTTCTGTAGCGCGTGAATCATGGACGTGAGGCGACCGGCCACGGGACGCGGCGATGGAGTCAACCACGCAAAACCCATGAGAAACAGACCAAGACACCCAAGGAACGAAAACGTCGCTTCAGTGCCGATGCGCGCCGCGATGGCTCCGATCGCTGGCCCAGCCAAAGATCCCCCGACGGCAGCTCCGAGCGCGATCCCAAGCACCTCGCCTCTTCGCGACCGGGGTGCTACAGCGACGAGCCAAGTCAGCGCCCCAGTCCAGGCCATTGAGCTTCCAATTCCTTGAATAAATCGCGCACCATTGAGGGTCGAAACACTGTTCGCGAAGCCAAATGCCAGACTTCCCACGCCGAGAAGTACAAGCCCAAGTAGCACAGCTGCACGCACACCCCAGCGGAGTGTGAGGAAGCCAGCGGGGACGGCACCCACAAAAGCCCCTGCCGCATAGGCGGCAGTCAATATGCCGGCCCCGGACTTCGATATGTCGAGGCCTTCCTGATAGTGCGGGAGCAGCGGAGCAAGCGCAGTAAAGAACATCGTCTCGAAGAAAACGACCATGCTTGCCAGCAGCAGAACTCTGCGTGTACCCGGCTCTAACTCTTCCAGCAGTGCGAGACCAGCACCCTGGTCGTGCCGCCGTCTCACCCATGCCGTCCGGCGATCTCGCTGACTCGAAGACGTCACCAAGGGGCGCGGGGTTTACCCGCTGCCCTGATCCTGCCAGACCTCCACGCGTTGTCCCCCTGTCGGATCGAAGAAGTGAAGGCCGGCTGGATCCACGTTTAGGTCAACAATGTCGCCCTGGCGTGCGCGCGAACGGGGGCTCAGCTTCGCGATGATGAGACCGCTTGTTCCGATCGCGACATCGTCGCCAGCACCTGGATCATCGACGTAACCGCCAAGTGCGCGTGGAGCACCAGGGACGTCCACGTGAACCAAGACTTCGGGTCCGAGGTCCTCGCGGAGTTCCACCGTGCCGCGCAGCCTGGAAGACTCCGCACTCCCCGCGTCGCCGACAACCTCCTCGAGTGCTTCAGGCCGAATGCCGCATAGAACTTGCCGCGGGCCGTTCAATTCGTTGACGCGCCCGACAGCCTCGGGCGCGAAAGCCAGCTCGTTTGCACCGAGCTCCACGACGACACGCTCAGCATCCCCGCGCACAGTCGCCGGCAGAACGTTCATGCTGGGCGATCCGATGAACCTCGCCACAAACGCGTTCGCCGGACGACTGTACACCTCCTCAGGAGTAGCGTGCTGCTGCAACACTCCGTCCTTTAGAACCGCGACCATATCTCCGAGAACCATCGCCTCCGTCTGATCATGCGTCACATAGATCGTTGTGACACCTAGCCGTTGCTGTAGCCGCGCTATCTCAGTTCGCATTTGAACACGCAGCTGTGCGTCCAGGTTCGATAGCGGTTCATCCATCAGGAAGATCTTCGGCTCGCGAACGATCGCACGACCCATCGCGACCCGCTGCCTCTGACCTCCTGACATCTGACCCGGTTTCTTCTGCAACGAAGCTGTCAGACCGAGCAGCTCCGCAGCCGCTAGCACGCGCTCCTTTATTACCGAACGTCGAACACGGCGCACGCGAAGGCCGAACGCAATATTGTCGAATACGGTCATGTGGGGGTACAGGGCGTAGTTCTGAAAAATCATTGAAATATCCCGATCACGAGGTGCCAACCGGTTCACGACGCGCCCGTCGATTACAAGCTGTCCGGCCGTAATGTGCTCGAGCCCCGCGATCATCCGTAGCAACGTCGTCTTGCCACACCCGGATGGGCCGACCAGCGCAAGCAGCTGTCCTCCCTCGACCATCAGGTCGAGCGAATCAAGAGCTCTTGTCCCGTCCCCGTAGACCTTCGTTAGGCCGTCGCACCTGATGGTGCCG
>Ga0315273_10013085_pt1 | contig 10651 bp, 4 predicted proteins | sample YL17G02_0_MG_FD_205753 | JGI IMG/M metagenome (GOLD analysis project Ga0315273, IMG submission 205753) | Sediment microbial communities from Yellowstone Lake, YNP, Wyoming, USA - YL17G02_0 | ecosystem: Environmental > Aquatic > Freshwater > Lake > Sediment | place: USA: Wyoming | collected... | reverse complement strand
ACACCACAACAAACTTAACCAACACGACGCACATCCTAAAATCCGCCCGGTTCTCCGCGTAGTACTGTGCCACTTCCTCGTCGCTCGGCTCGGCGACCGCTCCGAACCGCTGCTGCAGGTACTCGTCGATCCGCAGCGACGCCGACACCGCGTCGCGCAGGCGGACGAGGTTCATCGCGGTGCGCGCCAGCGCCGCCTGGTACCCGGCCTCCGACGCGTACCCCGCGCGGATGGCCGCCATGCGCGTGTCCACGGCGGCCGACAGGGTGTCGGCCACCGGAAAGCGGGTGACCTCGCTCATGATCAGCTCGCGGCGGATCAGTTCGTCGAGCACCACCCGCACGGGGTCGCCGCCCGCGGGTGGCCGGTTGACGATCCCGAACTCGAGCGCGGCCGCGACGTCGGACTGCGTGATCACCGCGCCGCCGACGACGGCGAGCACGCGGTCGATCACCTCCGCCGCCGGCAGCGGGGCGAGCACGACGAGCACGAGCGCCGCGACGAGCGCGGCGCGCTGGGCGCGCATGGTGATCATCAGAACGCCTGGCCGATGCCGATGTAGAAGGAGGTGAATCCCTCCCGGGTCCCGCCGAGCGTCCGGCGCTTGAGGTTGAAGCCGATGTCCACGCGGATGGGCCCGACCGGCGAGTTGTAGCGCACGCCCACGCCAACCGCCGGCTGCAGCGCCGACAGCCGGAACTCCGAGACCCGCGCGAACACGTTGCCGACATCGGCGAACGCCACCGCCGACAGGCTCTTCCAGATCGAGAACCGCAGCTCGGCGTTGGCGATGAACAGGGCGCTGCCGCCGGTGGCGAAGCCCGCCGCCGTCAGGGTGTCGGGCGTGCCGAGGCTGTCCTCGGCCACGCCACGCACGGTGGTATTGCCGCCGGCGAAGAACCGCTCGCTGAGCGGCGGCTGGGTGACGGCCACGATGATCGGCTGGCCGTCGGGGCCCAGGATCTCGTCGCCCTGGATGTCGAGCAGCGGGCCGGTCCCGAAGCCGGTCGCCAGCCCCATGCGCAGGCCGCCGGCAAAGACGATCCGGCGGACCGCAGGCACGCGGTGGTAGACGAACCCCTGGACCAGCGTGCGCGCCACGCCGAACTGCGAGCCGAGGAACTGCGGCGCCACCTCGCCGTCGGCCGACAGCAGCGCGCCCCGGCTGGGATCGGCGGCATCGTCGCGGGTATCGCTCACGATCGACGACGAGACCTTCGAGAGGCGGGCGCGCGGCAGGATGCGGCCGAGCCGGGTCTGATCTTCCTCGGTGATCGGCTCGTTGAACACGCGGGTCCGTTCGAGCGAGTAGCGCCCGTACAGGGTCAGCGTGTTCGACAGCCGGCGCACGAGTTCCGCCCGGATACTGCGGCGGTTGAAGCTGTAGGCGGGACGCACCGCCTGCTCGAGGCCGCCGGACACCAGCAGGTCCACGGCGCCGTTCAGCACGCGCGGCTCGCGGTAGGTGCCGAGCGCGCGGTACTCGCGCAGCCCGGTGCCGAACAGCCCCCCGGACTCGGGTCGAACCGCGATGCTGCCGGTGAAGTTGATCGACCGGTTCTTGCCCCAGAGGTTGCGCCGGCCGATCTCGATGAGGCCGCGCGGCGCGAACTCGATCGACTCCACCGTGTTCCCGTTCTCGTCCACGCGCAGCCGCTTGCCTCCCTCGAGGCCACCTCCCCAGGCGAGCGTCGTCGCGGCCGCCTCCTGGACGGTCACCACCAGGTCCCGCTGGTTCTCGGACCCGTGGCGCACGTCCGACACCTGGACGCGACGGAACAGGCCGAGCGCGCTCAGCCGCTCCCGGCTCTGCTCCAGCTTCTCCAGGCTGAGCGGATCGCCGGGCTTCAGTTGCAGCGCCTCCCTGATGGTGTCGGCCTTCGTGCGGGTGTTGCCGACGACCAGGATGTGATCGACGAAGATCTGCGTCCCCTCGCGGATGACGAACCGCACGTCGCGCGAGTGGTTCGCGGCGGGCGGCGTCTCGACGGCCACGCTGACGCCCTGGTAGCCACGGTTCAGGTACTCGAGCGTGATCGGGTCCTTCGCGTTCTCGACCTCCGGCGCGTAGAACGGCCGGCCGGGCGCGGGCGTCACGAGGCGGGCCAGCTCCGTGTCGGGCACGTGCGCGTTGCCGGCGAAGCGGACCTGGTTGATGCGCGTCTGGGCGCCCTCGCCGACCTGGACCGTCACCTCCACCTGCACCTCGGTGGCGGTGGTCGCCTGCACCTGCTGCGCGACCTGCACCCGCGCGTCCTCGAAGCCCTCGCGCTTGTAGCGATCCTCGAGGCGCCCCCGGCCGGCATCGAGGGCCGCCTGCGTGAGCAGCTGCCCCGCCTGGAGGCCGAGGAGCTTGAGTACGTCCGCCTCGGCGATCGCCTGGCTCCCGGCGACCCGGACCCCGGCGACGCGGGATAGCCGGCCGCGGACGACGTCGAAGACCAGGCGCAGCGCGCCGCCCTTCTCCTCGCGGTGCCAGGGCGCCGCGGCGTCCTTGTAGCCCTGCGCCTGCAGGTCCCGCGTCAGGTTGCCGCTCCAGTCCTCGAGCAGGTCCTCGTCCACCGACTTGTCGCGCGCCACGGGCACGAGGGCCTCGCGCTTCTTTCGCGAGAGGTTCTCGCCGCGAATCTCCACGGTCACCAGCGACCCGCGAATCGCCGTGACCCCGAGATCGGCGCTCGAGCCATCGGCCGAGTACCGCGGCGTCGGCTCGATCAGCGCCTGGTAGAACCCGCGGGACCGCAGTGACTCGGCGTACGCGGCGGCGCGGGCCCTGACGGCAACCCCGTTGTACGGGCCGCCCTCCTTCACGTCGAGCCGGCGGAGCAGCTCCTGTCGATCGATCTGGGCGTCGCCGTCCACGGCGATGCGGCTGATGCGCACCTGCGCGCCGGCATCGATGTCGAAGGCGAGCGTCGCCGATTCGGCGTGGCGATCGAGCTGCGGTTTCGCGGTGACCTTCGCGTTCCGGTAGCCGTGCTCGCGGTACAGGTCCACCAGGCTGCTGACGACGTCGTCGGTGCGCCCGAGCGGCGGAGACGCGCCGTAGCGATCGACGACCTGCGCGCGGAGGAGCGACGCGGACAGGCCCAGGCGGCCGTGGAACTCGACGGCGCGGACGACGTGCACCGGCACGAGGTCGTAGACGAGCGTCACGCCAGCCGGCCCGGGCGAGGCGTCCACGCGCACGTCCTCGAACCGGCCGAACGCCATGAGGCGGACGATGCTCTCGCGCACCTGCGCCATGACGAGCGGCCGGCCCACCTGCGTCTCGAGCGCGTGGCGCAACTCGACGTCGGTCGCCGGCTGCCCGTGGATCGTGAGGCGGACGTCGGCAATGGGCCGGCCGGCGTACTGGTCCACCTGGGCGGACGCGATCGCCGGAACGAACCACAGGGCGGCGAGGAGCAGGCCGCCGCGGGCGAGGCGGCCGGCGCGCGGTCGGAAACGCATCAGAACCGGTACCTCACGCGGACGTCGAGCGCGTACGTCTTGTCCTCGTTGCGCGACAGCACCCACGACACCCGGTCGTTCTGATCGAACTCGAGCAGGTAGACCACGTCCTCCTGCGGCGAGTAGAGGCTGCGCGAGATGGTCAGGTAGACGCGGTTGGAAATCTGCTTGCCGATGGTCAGCCGGGCGGTCGGGTTGAACCGCTGGTACTCGTCGAGCAGCGAGGGCGTCAGCTGGAACGTGGTGAGGCCGAACGCGCTCTCGACCGCGCGGTTCAGGTTGGTGACCCCCGGGCTCAGGAGGATCTGCTCGACGCGCGAGTACAGCAGGCGGCCGCGCTCGATGGCGTTCTGCGGCTGCAGGGCCCGCAGTTCCGCGTTGCGCACCTCCGCCGGGTTGCGCACGTCGCCGAGCAGCAGCGAGATCACGTCCACCGCCGACAGCGGCGGGTCGGAGGTGATCTGCGGCGACAGGTTCTTCGCGGTGCCGACCGCGTGGAGATTGATGACGTAGGTCTGCCCGGGGACCCGCGCCCGCACCTCGGCCTCGACGTCGAAAAACGGATCGATCTTCGTCGGGTTGTTGAACTCGATGGTGCCGTGCGTGAGCACGTAGCGCTTGCCGACGAACAGGACGTAACCGCGTTCGACCTCGGCCTGCCCGAGCAGCGTCGGGTGGTCGTAGGTGCCGCTCAGCCGCAGGTCGGCGTTGGCGACGAGATGGGCGACGTTGTTCTCGACCCGCAGCGTGGACCGCGCGATGATCGCCAGATCGAACCGGAGCGGGAAGGCAGCCGGCGCCGACGGCGCGGGCGCCGCCCCGGCGGGCGCGGCGCTCCCCCCGGACGAGCGGGCCGCGGCTGCCAGTTCCATCAGGCCGGGACTGATGTCGATCGTCTTCGACAGCACCGCGCTCCGCACGTCCACGGTGCCCTTCAGCGTCGGCGCGAGGTACGGGCCCGCCAGGTCCAGCGTCGCGTCCACCACGGAGTTGAAGCCCTCGGGGTAGCGCAGGCGGACGTTCTCGGCGTTGGCGGTGATCGCCCATCGCGCCGGGACGAAGCCGTTCATCTCCATGCCGCCGGCCAGGGTCACCGTCCCGCCGCCGATCTGCGCCGTCAGGTCCTTGCCCGTCGCCGGGTCGCCGAAGCGGATGGCGCCGGCGGTGAACGTGATCGGGCCGGTGATGGCGTCGATCGAGTGCGGCAGCGAGAAGTACCGGATGCGGCCGTTGTCGATCGTTGCGTCCCCGGTGAAGGCCGGTTCGCGCAGCGGGCCCTGGATGTTCGCCGCCAGCTTCGCGTGCCCGGAACTGCGCACGTCGCGGAAGAAGCCCTGCAGCACGGCGAGGTCCGCGTCGCCGTCCGCCCGTACGTCGACGCGCTGCGCCGCCAGATCGACGTCGCCGAGGAGGTTCAGCCGCGTCGTGGTCTGGCCGGACCCCGGGTCCTCCCCCTTGAGGCGCAGCGGCTGACGCTCCTGGCCCTTGGCGGTGACGCCACCCAGCCGCACCACCTCGTTGTCCAGCGCGAGCAGGATCGGCCCGGCGTTGCGGATGTCGTAGTCGAACAGGCGCAAGCGCAGCTGATCGACGCTGGCGTCCACCCGCAGGCGCTTCAGGTCGCCGAGCCGGCCGAACACGCGCAGGGTGCCGCTCGCCGTCGCCGTCGTGAACGGCGACAGCCGGGGGTCGAGCACGCGGAAGAACGGATCGAGCGAGGTCTCCGTGATCCGGAACGAGAGGTCGGCGTCGGCGCCCGGGATGAGCGAGATCTGGCCGCTGCCCGACACGAGGAGACGCGGCGAGGCGGCCTCGAGCTGGAGCGTCATCAGCCGATCGGCAATCGCCAGCTTGCCGGCCACCTGCCCGATGCCTTCGTCCTTCACGAACAGGTCGGCGATCTGGATATTGGTGATCTCGAACTTCGGGTTCGCGAACGTGGAGCCGCCGCGGGCGCGGAACGCCAGCACGCCGGACAGCGGCGCCTCCGGGTACTTGACGGCCTCGACGCTCTCCATCGGGATCCGCCGGCCGTCCGCGTTGAACGAGTAGCGGCCGTCCCAGCCGACGTACGCGGCGCCGGTGATGGTGCCACCGGCCTTCGTCATGACCACCTGGTCCACCCGCGCCCCGGTGCCCTCCAGCCGCAGGAGCGCCGTGCCCTGCTCGATCGGCTCGCCGTAGGCGACCGCGCGGGCGACGTTCATGGTCCCGTACCCGAACGGCCGCCGGTAGGCCCCGAACACGTGGTAGTCGCCGCCGATGCGTCCCTCGATCGGATAGTCGTCCAGCTCGAAGGCGTGCCGGATGTCCGCGATCGGCCAGCCGGTCAGGCGCACGCGCGTGTCGATCTCGTCGCCCCGGTCCTCGCGCGGCGTGCTCAACGAAAAGCGGCCGTCCACGCGCATCTCGGAGGTTCCTTGCGTCACCAGGCCGTCGGTGACGTCCACATAGCTGTTCTCGACGACCACGTTGCCCCGGGTGTGCCCCCAGGTCACGTCGAACGCCCGGACGTCCTGGCCGTCGAACGAGCCCTCGATGCGCGGGTGGCTGAACGAGTTGAGCATCCGGCCGGTGAACTCGCCATAGCCGCCGAGCACGACCGTGCGCGTCGGTGAGCCGAACGCGGTGATGGCGGCGCTGAGCAACCGCTCGCTCTCCTGCCAGTCGCCGCTGCGCGCGTAGAAGTCGAGCGCCGACTGATCGCCGTACGCCGTGCGGCCGCTGAACTCCAGGTACGTGTACGGCGTGGACAGCGCGCTGGGCGCGACGTTCACCCACTCGGGTCCGAAGTCGTAGCGCACGGTGCCCGCCACCGGCAGGTAGCCGAGGTTCGGCACCGCGCCGAGGTAGGAGAACGTCGGGCCGACCGGCCGCTCGCGCGGATGCGGCTCGCTCGTCCGCGTGTACAGCGACGTGCCGTCCGTGGGGCGAATCGTCAGCTCCCCGGCGCCCCGGTGCTGGCGGAAGTGGCCGGTCGGCCACTCGAGCAGGTTCCGGCCAGACGCCCTGCCGGACAGCCGCGTCCCCTGCGTCTTCAGCACGTCGGTGAAGCCGGCCATGTCCACGCCCGTGTACGCGGTGTCCAGCCGCGCGATGGTCGGTTCGGCCTGCCCGATGGGCGCGATCGAGAACGTCAGGTCGACCCTGCCGCGCTCGAACCGCGTCGCCGTCTTCGTCACGTCGAACCGGTTCGGCACCCACCGCAGGTCGCCCGCCAGGTCGCGGAAGTGCGCCCAGTCGTTGATCGTGGTGAGCGGGCTGGTGAAGCCGCCATTCAGCTCGAAGGAGGTGCGCCGAGCGGCCCGATCCTTGAACACGTGGAAGGTGCCGTTGAACTTGCCCTCGCCCGCCACCGTGAATTTCTCGTCGGTGAAGAAGATCTCCTTCATCCGCGGGAAATCCACGCGGTCGGTGTGGACCTTGAAGAACATCTCGGGCCAGTTGCCCAGGTCCACGTCGCCCGAGACGAGCGAATGCGAGCCGTCGGTGGCGAGGTCGATCCAGTTCAGGTGCACCTTGCCGCCGTCGATGTTGTAGTCGGAACGGAACGCCAGCCGCATCGGCTGGTAGTCCTTGATCTGCACCGAGCCGTTGGAGAACTGGGCGCAGCCGCGGTACTCCCCGGCGTCGTGGTTGACGACGATGTCGAGGTTGGGCGATGTCGTCACGCGCCAGGTGCCGTGATCGATATAGGTGAACCGGCCGCGGTAGGCGTGCACCCGATCGACCGTGACGACGAAGTTGCGCTTGCCTGTCGAGGGCGTCTTCGGCTTCAGGTTCGGGAAGCTGTCGCCGCCGTCCTTCAGCTCGACCTGCATGTCCCAGTCGGTCATCTCCACCGACTTGATGACGAAGTCGCGGGTGCGGTAGAACGACCACCCGGAGCCGAAGGCGCCGCGCGCCAGATCGACGACGATCCGCTTGGCCGTGAAGAAGGGGTGATCGGCGGGGGTCTTCCCCTCGATGCGCAGGTCCTCGACGACGAAGTTCCCGGTGAACAGGTGAATGCCGATGCGGCCGATGTGCATCGGGCGCTGGAGGTAGTTGGACGCCGCCCGCTCGGCGCGCTGGCGCACGAGGGGCCCGAGATCGACCGTCAGCCCGGCCAGGATGGCGAGGATGACGAACGCGATCAGGCCCACCAGGCCCCACGCGAGACGGCGTATCCAGCGACGGACGTTCAACGACGGACCCTTTCCGATTCCGATTCGATCCCGCGGGTCTTCAGATCCGCCGCGGGCTGGTGTTCTACCCGCCGCCTGCTATTCCACGACGACGAGCACGCGCCCGGCTTCGACGGTCATCCCCTGCCGCACGCGCACGTCCTTGACGCGGCCGTCCTTCGGCGAGCGCAACTCGTTCTCCATCTTCATCGCCTCGACGACCACCAGGCCCTGCCGCACAGTCACCTGGTCGCCTGGCGCGACGAGCACGCGCACGACCTTGCCGGGCATCGGCGCGACGATCTCCTGCTCGCCGGCCACGGTGGTGAACGGCTCGATGCCGGCAGCGCGGCGCCTGCGCGTGCGGGCGCCGCGATCCAGGCACGCGTAGACGACGCCCGCGCCCATGTGCACCTCGAGCTCACCCGGCTCCAGCCGCTCGGCAATGGCCACCGCGTAGCTGCTCGCCTCCGGGCCGTCGAAGATGAGCGACAGCGTCGATCGGTCCACGCGCGCGAGGTCCACGACGTGCGTGCGTCCCTCGATCGAGACGCGGTACCGCTCGCCGTCGCGCTCGACCGACACGGCGTGGTTCCGGCCGTTGACGTCGATGTCAAACACCATGGGTCGCTCAAAATGGGGTCGGGAGTAATTACGACCCCTTACAGTTTTGTATTACAGGATCGTGATCGGCCCCAATTACTCCCGACCCCGTTTGCTACCGCAGGGCGTCGCGGCGCGCCTGGTCCTTCCACCGGCTGCGTGACTCGCCCGCCGCGTCGCCCGCCCGGCGCGGCCCCGTCGCGCGGTCGAAGGCGTGCAGCGCCGCCGCCACCAGCGCGACCTCCTCGGCCTCCGGCGAGATGTCGAGGAACGGGTGGCCTGCCCGCGTCTGCAGCAGCGCGTCGAGCGTCGTCGTGTCGAACCGGCCCTCGCGGAAGCTGGCGTCGGCCATCAGCCAGCGGAAGAACGGGATGCTCGTCTTGATGCCGTGCACCTCGTACTCGCCGAGCGCGCGCGCCATGCGCGCGATGGCGTGCGGCCGGTCCTCGCCCCACGCGCTCAGCTTGGCCATGAGCGGGTCGTAGTAGATCGGCACGTCCAGCCCCGGCGTCACGCCGTCGTCGTCGCGGCGGATGCCCGGGCCGGCCGGCACGCGCAAGCCGAGCACGCGCCCCGGCGAGGGCAGGAAGCAGTTGTCCGGGTCCTCCGCGTAGATCCGGCACTCGATGGCGTGGCCCATCGGCGCCAGCGTGCGCGCGGGATCGAGCGTGAGCCGGGCGCCCTGCGCGAGGCGGATCTGCCACTGCACCAGGTCCACGCCGGTCACCAGCTCCGTGATCGGGTGCTCGACCTGGAGCCGGGTGTTCATCTCGAGGAAGTAGAACCGGCCGTCCTCGTCGAGCAGGAACTCGATGGTGCCGGCGTTGGTGTAGCCGACGTGGCGCGCCACCGCGACGGCGGCCTCGGCCATGGCCGCGCGCGTCTTCCCGTCCACGGCCACCGACGGCGATTCCTCGACCACCTTCTGGTGGCGCCGCTGGATCGAGCACTCGCGCTCGACGAAGGGCACGATGGCGCCATGCTCGTCGCCGAGCAACTGGATCTCGACGTGGCGCGGCCTGAGCAGGCGGCGTTCCAGGTAGATGGACGGATCGCCGAACGCGCTTGTGGCCTCCGACCGCGCCGCGCGGATGCCGCCCGGCAGGTCCTCGGGCGTCGCGGCCACGCGCATGCCCTTGCCGCCGCCGCCCGAGACGGCCTTGATCAGCACCGGGTAGCCGAGCGCGTCGGCGATGCGCGCGATCTCGACGTCGGGCACGTCGCGCGCGAGCGGCGTCTCGGTGCCGGGCACCACTGGCACGCCCGCGGCGATCGCCGCCTGGCGCGCGCCGGTCTTGCTGCCCATCCGCGCGATGACCTCGGGCGATGGCCCGATGAAGGTGAGGCCCGCGTCACGGCAGGCGGCGGCGAAGTCCTCGTTCTCGGCGAGGAACCCGTAGCCGGGATGGACCGCGTCGGCGCCCGAGCGCTTCGCCACGTCCACGAGCTTGTCGATGCGCAGGTAGCTCTCGGCCGGCGTGCTGGGACCGATGGCGTAGGCCTCGTCCGCGTACCGGACATGGAGCGCCGCGCGGTCGCACTCGGAATAGACGGCGACCGCCCTGAGTCCCATCTCGCGACACGCCCGGATGACGCGGACGGCTATCTCGCCCCGGTTGGCAACGAGGATTTTTCGAATCAAGCGTGAACCGCTCGGAAATGGCGACACGGCACCAGCCCCCGCCGGAGCCTCCCACAGCCCTCCCCGCGCGGCCTGCGGGTGGCCGAACACGGCACCGTCAGGCTGCGGCCGCAGATGGTCCGTCCGGGGTCAGGCAGGCCATATCCCGCGAACATTCTAGCACTTACAGCGGGATATTCCCGTGCTTCTTCGGCGGGTTCCGGTCCCGTTTGTTCTCGAGGGAGGCCAGGGCGGCAATGAGTTTCCGCCGCGTGATCTCGGGACGGATCACCTCGTCGATGAACCCCCGCGCGGACGCCACGTACGGGTTGGCAAACTTCTCGCGGAACTCGGCAATCTTGTCCGCCCGAAGCGCCGCCGGGTCGGCCGCCGTCTCGATCTCGCGCCGGTACAGGATGTTCACCGCGCCGTCCGGGCCCATCACCGCGATCTCCGCGGTCGGCCAGGCGAAGTTCACGTCGGTGCGGATGTGTTTGCTGGCCATCACGCAGTACGCCCCGCCGTACGCCTTGCGGGTGATGACGGTCACCTTGGGCACCGTGGCCTCCGCGAACGCGAACAGCAGCTTGGCGCCCTGGCGGATGATGCCGCCGTGCTCCTGCACCGTGCCCGGCAGGAATCCGGGCACGTCCTCGAAGGTCACCAGCGGGATGTTGAACGCGTCGCAGAAGCGGACGAACCGCGCGGCCTTCACCGACGCGTCGATGTCCAGCGTGCCGGCCAGGTGCGCCGGCTGGTTGGCCACGATGCCCACCGACCGCCCGCCCAGCCGCGCGAAGCCGACGAT
>Ga0315273_10013083_pt1 | contig 10651 bp, 6 predicted proteins | sample YL17G02_0_MG_FD_205753 | JGI IMG/M metagenome (GOLD analysis project Ga0315273, IMG submission 205753) | Sediment microbial communities from Yellowstone Lake, YNP, Wyoming, USA - YL17G02_0 | ecosystem: Environmental > Aquatic > Freshwater > Lake > Sediment | place: USA: Wyoming | collected... | reverse complement strand
ATCCCAGATGTCGAGCGCCGACTGCAGCTCACCGTAACCGCCGTCGCTGATCGACGGATCGGGTGTCGTGCCGCCGTACATCGTGAGCTGCCCCGGCGAGCCGCCATCGAACATCGTCCAGCGGATGTTGTGGGAGGCGACGTCGTGCATGAACCGGCAGTTGGACGGCGGCGCCGAGGCCGAGACGACAAGGGGCATCTGCGCCGGGGTTGCCAGTGCGGCCGAGGCGGTCCAGGCTTTCCTTCCGGCTACGACGTCTCCCAGATGCGAGAGCAGCGAGGACATGCTATAGGTAGCGACTGACTCGGGTTCGATGCCGTCACCGCGCCCGAACGGAACCAGCTCCCCGGCCTCTTGAACGGGCGTCAGCAGGTCGGTGCCGTCACGGCCGCGGACCTGCTTCAAGACACCGTACGAAAGCATGCGGAGGTACAGCCAATTGCTTTTTTCGGCTTCGAGCATAAGGAGATAGTGGCCGCCGTTGTCAAAATGCGGAGCCCCGGCGACCAGCCAGCCCGTTCCGTCGAGCTGACCTCCAGGGACCAGCACTCGGAGAACAGTGAGCCGCGGGGTGGTGGCCCTGCCCTTGCTCGAGACGAGGCCGCCTCCCTTGATCGTTTGGTCCAGGAGGAACGTGACCTCGGTGAAAAGCAGAGGGCCCCGGCGGACGACCCGTGAGGCGATCGGCTCGCCGACAGCGACAACCTGGCTCGTGACCGCGAGCTCGCCGAGGTTTCGCGGCGGTACGATCGACGTGGCAGACGCCGCCGCGGCCAGCAGCAGCCCGGCTCCCGAGAGCGCCCAGGTTCGAGTTGAGACACGCACGGCACACCTTCCCACAACTAATGTAGCCCCTCGAGCGGCGATTTCCAGTGATCTACCTCACCGGATCAGGTGTGCGGTGCGATCGCTCCCGGCCCGGGCGTCGTTCCTCGGGCCGGGGCGCAGCCAACGAGCGGCACCCTGCGCTACTTGCGAGTGTAGGCGATCTCCATTGTCTTGAACTCCTTACCGCTCGGGTCGGGGCCGTACATCTCGAAAACGTGGTGGTTATTGTCGACCACCCGCGTGATCTCGCGAACGGTGACCGTCTTGCCCGCCACCACGTCGTCGATCTTCCCGGTGAACGTCAGCACCTTGCCGCTGGCGTCGGCGTGGCCGCTGCTCACCATCACCATGGTGCCCATCGAGTCCATCCAGGTGCCGACGAAGTGCTTCTTGTAGTTGTCGTAGCCGGTGTACCCGATGCCCTCGAACGGCTGCCCCATCATCTCGGAGGTGACCTTCTGCTGTAGGAAGCGGCCGCCGAGCACCCAGGTGTTCTCGGAGGTGCCCTGCGATGTGCTCGGTGGCGCGCCGGGCGCCTGCCACCACGTCGTGGTGACGCTCCAGGTGCCGACGAACGGCTCCAGCAGCTTGTGCTTCGGTCCCGGCGTGGCGTACTTCATCCACGCCTCCATCGCCGCCTTCTCCTCCGCGGACATCTGCTTGTCCTGCTGCGCCGCCGCCGGCAGCACGCCAGCCACGAGCAGTACCGCGATCGCCGCGAGCCCGCGAGCTCCGAGCTTTGTCCTCATGATTTGACCCTCCAGAGTGGATTGTACGTCACAACTGATTCTCAGTTTCAGAGGCGCCTTGTGGCCGGGGGTCAACCCAGCAGGTGGCGGAGGCGGGCGTAGCCGCCGCGGCTCACGGGCAGCCTGGTGCCGTCGGCGAGGACGGCCACCCGGCTGTCCTTGGCGTACTGCTCGAAGGCGGACACCCTGGCGACGTTCAGGAGTATCGAGCGGTGCGCCCGCACGAAGCTGCGCGGGTCGAGCTGCGTCTCCAGTCCGGCCAACGTCTGCTGCTTGCGGTGAGCCTTGCCGGCGACGTGGAGGACCACGTAATCGTCCGCCGCCTCCACCCAGTCGATGTCGGCGGCCGGCACCACGACCACCTTGGCGCCCTCGCGCACCACGATGCGGGCGAGGGGAGTGCCGGGCGGCCGCGCCGCCGCCGTCAGCACGGCCGGCGCCACCGCCGGACCGCGTCCAATCCGCGTTCGCGATCGAGAGACCGCGAGCCCGAGGCGCTCGACGCCGAACGGCTTGAGCAGGTAGTCGACGGCGTGGACCTCGAAAGCCCGCACCGCGTGCTCGTCGTACGCGGTGATGAACACCGTGGCGACCTCGCGGTCGAGCGCCTCGAGCACCTCGAATCCGGAGAGCTGCGGCATCTGGATGTCGAGCAGCAGGAGGTCGGGGTCGTGCTCGCTCACCGCCGCCACGGCCGCGAAGCCGTTGCCGCACTCGGCGACGACCTCGACGCCTTCCAGCTCGGCCAGGTACTCGCGCAGCAACGCCAGCGCCGGCGGCTCGTCGTCGACGATGACGGCCCGAAGCCGGTCAGGCTCGCTCATGAGCCGGCGCCGGTCGGCCCCGGCATGCCCGGACGCGAGGTCGGCTCGGCCGGCAGGTCGAGCTCGACCCGGAAACGGGAGCCCTCCTTGCTGACCGTGACGCGACCGTCATCGTTGTAGGTGGCGGCGATCCGAGCGCGCACGTTGTCCAGGCCCAGCCCGGCGCCCGGCGAGGACGGAGTCGATGGGTCGAACGGGTTTTCGATCACGACCGTCAGTCGCCCGCCCGTGTGAGCGGCGGCGATGTGCAGCTCGCCGCCGTCGATCAGGGTCGCGATCCCCCGGGACACCGCGTTCTCCACCAGCGGCTGGAGGATGAGCGGCGGTACCTCGCAGCTCTCGCTGTCCGCGTCGACGTGGCGCTCGATGCGCAGGCGCGAGCCGAAGCGCACGCGCTCGATGGCGAGGTACTTGTCGGCGAGCGCCAGCTCGTCGGCGAGCGGGATCGAGCCGCGGCCGCCGAGGCGCAGGCTGTCGCGGAGGAACTCGGCGAGCGTCAGGCACATCTCGCGCGCCGCCCGCGCGTCGCTGGTGGTCAGCGAGGCGATCGAGTTCATCGTGTTGAAGAGGAAGTGCGGGTCGACCTGCGCCCGCAGCGCCTTCAGCTCCGCCTCGCGGGCGAGCAGCCGCAGCTCGAGCTCGCGCGTCTCGGCGTGGCGCGCATCCTCGAAGGCGATGATCAGGTAGTGAAACACCGCTGCCAGGGTGTAGAGCAGCAGCCCTGTGATCAGGAGGACCAGGACGAGCCGGGGGAAGCGCTCGCTGACGCCCACGAACGGCGGGTACGTCTCGAGCAGCGACGCCCAGGTCACGGCGAGGAACAGCCAGAGCACGGTCGAGATGGCGCCCGCGAGCGCGTGCGTGAGGATCACCTGGCCGAGCGTGGCCCGCCGCAGCGGCGTTGCCTTGCAGGGGTACCAGGCAGCCAGGCAGATGAAGGCGTAGACGACGGCGAGCGGCACCGCCAGCGTGGCGGCCTCGACCCATGAGGAGCCGGCGGCGAGCCGAATCAGGACGGCCATCACCCCCGCGAGGGGGAGCCAGGCCGCCAGGTATGGCCCCATCCGGCCGCTGCGGGTCAGGATCGGGTGCATCGCGGCCGACTAGTTCTTTGCCTCGACGCCACCCATGATCGCCAGGCCCCTAATGATGAGCACCTTGCCCGTGGGCGTCGTGGGTGGCGTGGTGGAGTCGACGAAGCCGCCGAGCAGCGGTATCCCCTTCGAGACGACGAGCCAGTCGTGCGGCACCCGAATCTCGACGCCTCCCCACAGCGCGAAGGCATCGATCACCGCTTGCCCGGAGGCGATCGATGCCTGCCGGAGATCGACCACGCAGCCCCCCATGATCGCAGTCATGCTGCCGAAGCGGAAGTCGCGCGCCACGCTCTTGCGCTCGACGCCGCCGAGCACGGCGACGGCATTGAGCGTCGAGTCGGGATCGTAGCCGCCGGCAAGCGGCGTCGCGGCGGGCTCTGCGGCGCCGCTCGCGAACCCGTCGGCTATCGGTTGTCCCGGCGGCGGCGGCGGCGGGATCTCCGGCGGGCGCTGCCCGTCCATCGCCCGCCAGAGCATGCTGGCGCCGATCAGGATGAGGATCACCGGCCAGTAGTGCAGCGGCTTGTAGCGGAGGATCTCCAGGTTCGAGAGCGTCCACCAGACCCCGACGATGATGAACACGGCGCCCGCGCCGCGGCCGCTCGCCCCTGCCGGCTGCAGCACCTTGCCGAGGCCGATGGCGACGAACACCAGCGGCCAGTAGTCCCCCAGGCTCCCCATCTCGAGAAAGTCCAGCTTATCGAGCAGGAACAGGACCCCGAGGACGAGGATGATCAGGCCGAAGATCATTCTCTGTGTCGTTTCGCCGGTTCGATCGCATCTCATCGTTCACCTCCCAGCACGGCCGGCGGTCGGCCGTCACCTCAACTACGGATGCGCGCTTGCGATGTTAGACCGTTTTCGGCGAGTGGAGGCGCGGCGCCGGTGAGCGGCCGCGCGCTCCGGCAGCGATCAGGCCCGCGCGCCCTCAGGCGGACGCGCTGCCGGCCGTGGCCGCGATCACGCCCTGGAGCATTCTGCTCAGCTCGTCGATCGTGAAGGGTTTGGTGAGCACGCCGCAGAAGCCGGCGTCGCCGGGGTTGGCGAGGATCGAGTCGTCGACGTAGCCGCTGGCGACGATCGCCTTGACGTCCGGATCCAGCTTCTGCAGCTCTCTGACCGTGTCCCGGCCGCCCAGGCCGCCGGGCACGGTGAGGTCGAGAATCACCGCGGCGAACGGCGCGTCTCGCCCGATGGCGTCCGCGAAGAGCTCGATCGCCTCGCGGCCGTCGCGGGCGAGCTCGACCTCGTAGCCGAGCAGCGTCAGGACCTCGCGATAGGCGTCGCGGACCTGCTCCTCGTCGTCCATGACCAGGACGCGTCCGCGACCGCTGACGACTCCCGACACTCCTGCCGGGCTGGTGGAAGGAGTGGCGCGAGAGGCCGGGATCAGCACGGTGAAGGTCGTGCCGACGCCGAGCCGGGAGCTGACCGTGATCGCGCCGCGATGCGCCTTGACGATCGAGTAGGAGGTGGCGAGGCCGAGGCCGCTGCCGGAGTTCTTCGTGGTGAAGTACGGATCGAAGATGCTCCCGAGGTTTTCGGGCGCGATACCGACGCCGTGATCGCGAACCGTGATCTCGACGTACTCGCCGCCGGCCACGCCGGCGGGCAACTCGGCAGCTCCTGGGGAGACGTTTCCGGCGGCCACCGTGACGATCCCGCCCTGCGGCATCGCCTGCGCCGCGTTGAGCACCAGGTTGTGGATCACCTGCGCGATCTGCCCTTCGTCGACCTCGGCGCTCCAGAGGTCCTCGGGCGTCGAGAACGCGCACTTCACGTTGGAGCCGACCAGCGCAAAGCCGGCCGCCTCCCGGACGATCGGCGCCAGCGCCGCCACCTTCTTCACTGGTGCGCCGCCCTTGGCGAAGGTGAGGAGCTGCTTGGTCAGCCTGGTGGCCCGCACCGCCGCCATCTCCGCAGCTTCGAGGGTTCGGTAGATCGGCTGATCCGGAGTCGTACGCAGCTTTGCGGCCGAGACGAAGCCGACGATCGCGGCCAGGATATTGTTGAAGTCGTGGGCGATGCCCCCGGCGAGCAGGCCGATCGACTCGAGCTTGCTGGCCCGATGCCGCTCCTCCTCGAGCCGGCGCTTCTCGGTGACGTCCTGGACGATGATGTGGATCAGGCGTCTGCCCTCGATCTCCAACGGGTTGGCGTAGACCTCGACGTCGCGCAGCTCGCCGGTGGCGAGCCGATGCTGCGACGAAAAGTGACTGCGCGGCTGGGCCCCGGAGCTCCGCAGGCGCCGCATCAGCTCCTCCGCCGGCTGCGCCGAGATGTCGCCGATCGATCGCGCGAGTAAAGCGGCGTGGGAGTAGCCGTAGAACTCGCTGGCCGCCTCGTTGGCGTCCGCGATGGCGCCCGACTCCGAATCCAGGAGGAGCTTGACGACGCCGGCACGGTCGAACAGGTGCCGGTACCGCTCCTCGGAGCTGCGGAGCTGCTCGGTGCGCCGGCGCACCTCGGCCTCGAGCTCGACCGTGTAACGGCGCTGGGCGAGGAAGCGGTGGACGCCGATCAGCACGCCGGCCGCCGCCAGCGCTGCCAGCGCCAGGAACCACCACGCCTGCCAGTAGGGCCTGAGCACCACGATCGGCGGCGAGGCGGCCGCCTCGCTCCAGACCCCTGCCGCGCTGCGGGCGCTCAGGAGGAACCGGAATCGACCCGGCGGCAGGTTCGTGTAGCGCACGTCGCGGCTGCGCGCGCGCCGCTCCGCCGACCACCCCTCGTCGAACCCCTCGAGGCTGGTGCGCACGAGGACGGCGTCCTCGTCGATGAACGAGAGCACGCGGAACGGGAACGTCAGGTTGTTCTGCGAATGCTCCAGACGGATACCGCGAGCGGGGACGACCGCGCGACCATCGACGATCGGAGGCAGAACCTCGACCAGGGGCGGGGGCACCGTAAGCCCGTCGTACTCGGGCTGGAACCGGGAGACGCCACGGTTGGTGCCGATCCACAGGTTGCCGGCGGAGTCGACGAACCCGGCCGCGCGGTTGGTCTCCGGTCCGGCGAGCCCGTCGCGCACCGAATAGGCGGTTGCGAGCTTGCCGTCCCAGCGCACGACACCGCGGTCGGTGCCGAACCACAAGTCGCGTCGACGGTCCTCGACGATGAAGTAGACGGGCCGCGGTATCGCCGGCGCCAGCGACGCCAGCAACTTGTCTCCCGCAAGGGAAAGAAGGCCGCCGAAGGTGCCGACCCAGTACCGCCCGCGGCTGTCGAGACGGGAGCAGTAGACGCTACTCGTCGCGGCGGGACCTTCGCTGGCAAGGCGGTGCCAGGCGTTCTCGCGCCGCACGAGGAGGCCCGCCGCGATCGTCGCCAAGGCCGGCTGTCCATCCGGGCCGGCGACGATGCGCCGCACGGCGATCCCGGGATCGCTGAACGTCACGGCGATCACCCTGGGGTGCCGCGGGTCGATGACGGCCACTTGCGTGCCGGCCGCCACCAGGAGAGCCCCGCTCGCGTCGACGGCAACCGAGCTCACGGAGCCCGGCAGGCCGAGCTGCTCCCGGAACCACCGCACCTCGCCGGAGGGCAGGAGCTGACCCAGACCGCGCTCGGATGCGGCAAACCACACGCTGCCGTCGGGGACGGCGGCCATCTCGAGCACACGTGGATCCCGCCCTGGCACCTTGCCCGCGGGGTCGAACTGCACGGTGACGAAGGCGCCACCGGCAAGGCGCGTGAGGCCGCGGTTGTGACCGAGCACGAGCGCGCCCGGCCGCGGCTCGCAGATCGCGGTGACCTCGTCGTCGAGCAAGCCCTGCGCGGCGCCGAAGTTGGCGAATCTCCGGCTGGCGATCTTGGACACGCCGCGCGCTCCGCCGAACCACAGGGTGCGCTCTCTGTCCAGGAACGACGCCGTCGCGCCGTCCGCGACCAGCCCCTCCGACCGGCCGAACCGCTTGACCTCCCGGGTCACGACGTCGAAGGCGAAAAGGCGGTTGAAGGTGCTGAAGAAGACCGTGTCGACGCCATCCCAGAGAGCGGCGCCGGCGTTGTCGGGGTCTCTCACCATCGCCAGGTCGGTGGCGGCGAGCGTGAAGGAGCCTCGGTCCAGGGTGCCGAGCCAACCCACGCCGACGATCCACAGGCGCGTCCTGGCCGGGACCCCGCCCGAAGCAGAGTGAACGCTCTCGATGGCGAGCGCCTCGATCTCCGGTGAAGGAGAGCGGATCAGCCGGCCAGGCGAGACGTCGACCGACCCGTTGACCACCACGGCGAGCCCGCCCGACGTGCCGACCCAGATGCGGTCGCCGTCGGCGGCGAGGGCCCGTACCTGGTTGCTCGGGAGCCCGTCGCGCGCGGTGAGGTGGCGCCACTCGCCGCCGGACCAGATGAGCAGACCGTGGGATTCCGCGCCGACGGCGACCGTCGTCTGGCCGTGGTCCTCCAGCAGCGCGAGCGCCTGGCGGACGGCGTTCTCGGAGACGTCGGGCGGGTCGGGAACGGCGACGAAGGTGTCGCTATCGCGGTAAGTCAGCCAGGGCGACTCGGCGCGCGAGAGGAACCAGATGCGCCCGCGGGCATCGACCCGGATGCGGTCGGTGTTCCGTGGCGGCAGTTGACCGGGATCGGTGTGGGGCTCCCAGGAGTAGCCGTCGTAGGCGGCCACACCTTGACGCGTGGCAAACCACATGAGGCCGCGGGAATCCTGGGCGATGTCGTAGACGGACGAGCTCGGGAGCCCATCGTCCTCGTTGTACGTGCGTGTGAGGTACGACTGCGCCTGGGCCCCGGCGGCAAAGGCCACGAAAAGGGCGGTCAGTACTACCACGCGGGTCGAACTTCTCTCCACGAGCGGAGTTTACCCCTCTGTGAGAACGGGTCGGCCGGTGGCGGGCGGAGGCGCCGCGATCGCCAGCGATCAGGGCGGGGCGAGCGCGAGGGCACGGGCGACGCGGACCGCAGGCGGCTCGGGCGCCAGGCCGCCCCAACGGGTGATGACCTCGCTCGCGTCGGCTGCCGCCTCGTGCCGCCGGCCGCTCGCGAGCAGGAGCCCGGCCCGGCGCGCCAGGGCGGAGAAGTAGCTGCCGACTCCCGCTCTGGCCGTGATGAAGAGAACGAGGCGCTGATCGAGCAGCCTGGTCTCGGCCGTGATCGCCGCCTCGTAGGCGCCGAGCGCCGCGTGCGCGCGGGCGATGCCTTCGAGGGCGAGCAGGTGATCGCGCGGGTCGGTGGTCGACAGCGGCACCGGCGCGTCGAGCCGCAGCGGCAGCGCCGCGGCGGCGTCGGAGAAGGCTGCAAGCGCCGTGTCGCCGTTCCCTTTGGCGAGCGCAAGCTCTCCCTGGACGAGCAGCGGGAACACCCGCCGCACCCGCTCGATGACGCGGCCCGTGGGATAGCCGAACTCGCGGCAGCTCTCGTGGGGGGTGTTGCGCAGCGCCGCCGCGAGCGCGGTCGCCGTCGCCGCATCGCCGGCGCGGGCGGCGCAGACTCCCAGCCAGAGCCAAGCCTCCGCCTGGTTCAACGATGTACCGGCGCATTCGACCGCCGCGAGCTCCACCAGAGCCGCCCCGGTGTCGCCGAGGTCGAGCAACGTGAGAGCGAGTTCGAGCCTCGCCCAGCCCTCGAGCGTGCTGCCGGGCCGGGCTGTCGCGGCCGCCCGCTGGAGGTCGGCGAGCGCAGTGGCCGCGTCGCCCACGAAGAGGCGGAAGCGCGCATCGTGGACCAGCGCGGAAACGCGCCCGAGCGGCAGGAACGTCTCGAGTCTGCGGTCGAGGACCTCATCGAGCACCGTCCGCGCGGCCGCCAGGTCGCCGGCGAGCCAGGCGCGGAACGACGGCATCAGGAACGGGATCGCGAACGGGTGGTTGGGGGCGAGCGCGACCACGCGGGTGTAGTCGGCCGCGGCGCCGTCGACGTCGCCCGCCGCGAACAGGCGCGTGAAGCCGCGCTCCGACAGGTTGAACGGATGATCGGGCCTGAGGCGGTCGCAGTGCTCGCGCATCCGCAGGCTGTCGTCGACGCGGCTGGCGAGCAGGTAGGCGTGGGCGAGGCGGTAGGCGCCCCAGAAGTCGTCCGGGGAGTCCGCGAGCAGCAGCTCGAGGTGGTCGATCATGTCCGCGAGCTGGCCGGAGAACGACGCATGGGTGGCGAGGATGAAGTGACGGTCCGCCTCGCTCGCGCCGGCGATCAGCCCTGCCGCGGTTGCGGCTGCCACCGTCGCTCCTTCCGGGTCCTCACGCCACAGGTGCGCGTACGCCAGCCACGCCCAGGCGATCGCCAGCCCGGGCTCGGCGGTCACAACGGCGTGCAGCAGATCGTGCGCCTTGCCCCATTCGAAGCGGTCGGCGTAGACGAGCGCCCGTGTGAGGATCGTGCGCGCGCCGCTGTCGCACGCGCCCGCCGCCGAGACCGGCGCCAGCAGGCGGTAACCGCGCTTCGCGGCCGTCTGGATGATTCGCGGCCGGCGGGCGTCATCGCCGAGAATCCGGCGCAGCTCCTTGATCCGTTGGGTGAGAGCGGCATCGGAGACGGGGCGGCCGTCCCACACGCGGGCGATCAGCTCGTCCTTGCGGACCACCGCAGGCGCTGCGGCGGCGAGCACGGCGAGGATCTGCGCAAGGCGCGGCGACAGAATGCGGGACGAGCCTGCCACAGTCCAAGTCCCGTCGGACGGGTCGAAGACCCCGTCGCCGACGCGATAGCTCCCCGGACTTGGGCTCGTTGCCATTGCCGTCACTTCTTCGTCACAACGTTATCACGGCTTGGTTGAGACTTCCTGCTCCGGAGCGGATAGCGTCTTCGCAATGCCGATGATGGGAATCCGTCCGAATCTGCGTGGTCCGTCCCGATCGGCCAGCCATCTCAACGGGGAGGTCATCATGAAAAAGTCCCTCTTTGTCGCGAGCGTCGCCGCTGCCGTCTTCTGCGTGCTACCACTGGATTCAGCACTCGCCGGCTTCTCCGGCTCGGACGTGTTCCTGCCGATGGTGGGGCGGCAGGCGGGGGTGTTCCCGTCGAACTGGTACACCACCGTCTGGATCTACAACCCCGGCGCCGCGGCCGCGACGGCCCGGATCTACCTGCTCGAGCGCGGCACGGCCAACCCGGAGCCGCCGTCGGTCGTCGTGCTCGTCCCGCCCGGCGACACGGAGAAGCTGGAGAACATCGTCGAGTCGCTGTTCAACACCCAGGTGTT
>Ga0315273_10013082_pt1 | contig 10652 bp, 11 predicted proteins | sample YL17G02_0_MG_FD_205753 | JGI IMG/M metagenome (GOLD analysis project Ga0315273, IMG submission 205753) | Sediment microbial communities from Yellowstone Lake, YNP, Wyoming, USA - YL17G02_0 | ecosystem: Environmental > Aquatic > Freshwater > Lake > Sediment | place: USA: Wyoming | collected... | reverse complement strand
CAACCATCTATGATTACACAATTTCCCGATCATAGTGGTCACAACTGTGATGGTACTGATTATGTCTGGGAATTTGTATTAGATTAAAAATAACAGTGTATTCGATGAATTACACACAAATGATAGAACTGAATTTGTATTACCAGATGCACCAGACTTAATATATTCATAGAGAGTTGAAATTCCGTTGTCAAGTTTATCTTTGTAATCTCCTGAACTTTCGTTAACATATATAGAAGGAGATACTTCTGCGGTATCCGAATAGCCAGATTCTGGCGCACTATTAGGTACATATGCTCTGTCGACTACTCTTGATTCTATCGTTGTTAATCTAAATAATTGCTTTATTTTAGAATCGACTGGAGTATTCGCGTATATGGTCTCGTTAAACGCACATACTCCTCTCATATTTTTATTACATAGAACATTCTTGCAAGTTTGAAAAAACATTGGATTTAGTTGTTTATCATAATATTTTGTTGAATCTCCACAACTTTCAGTGTTGTGACATAGTTCATTAGTTCCAAACACTGGGTAAATATTAAACCCCCTGCTTATATAAAATGCTTCATTGGTTGCAATTGTATTATCCCAACCATAATAATAATAATATGTTTCTCTTAGTGTTGTAGGTCCAACAAGTTTAGACCAATGTCCTCTGTTTACTCTAATATTAACTACATCTTGATTAAATTTGTAATACAGCCTATATTTGTACGCTTGCCATTTTCCATCGTTAAATCTGGTTATTCCACTTTCAGATAATATAAAAAATTTATTGTTACTTAGTTCAGACACAACAATATCATCATCTTCATTGTTGCTAATATCAAATTCAACATCGGAAACCGCTATTCTTGATAAAGTATTACTTCCGTAGACAGTAGCTTTTTCTCCATACATGTACGAATATTTGAATGTATCAGGTTCATTGGTGACTAAATTCTTATTCGTAACGGTTTTAATAGCCCACCACTCATTAAGTCTTATTTTTGGCATTAAATAATTTGGAATAAGTGATCCATTGTCACCATATAAAACTTCACCGCCAACATACCATAAAGTTGCCTTTTCAACGGAAACATACTCAATATATTTTTTTGATTTATATGTTATCTGATCAGAATTTTCAAATTCTCCATCGAATTCAACTAAACGCCAATACAATGTATTTCCGGCAGAACGTATATAATATAACTGATCACCTCTTTGAATAAATTCAAATCTATTAGGTGTATCATTTACACTGAGAGAACGTAAAAATGGATCATTAACTACATTGTTTGGGTTTGACGCGCTTAGACAGGTAAGTGGAAATGGGTATGAAACTATCAGATATGATCTGTCATCGGAATTAGGTTTCCAACGAACCAATTGCCATCTTAATTGTATTTCAGGTAAATTGAGTCCCTTCTTGATATTAACAGCATCAACCAATTTAACCTCTGTAAAGTCAGATGGTGTGCAGAAATAATGAGGAGGCATTTCGGTGTTTGTTGCGTCTAGTTGAAGATTAAACAACCCTTTATCGATACCATATGGATTTGTTATTGAACGTATCTCAACATTAAATCTAACATTGTTATCATAATCACTATTTTCAAATACGATAGGACTATTATTCGTTTTATATGAATTGATTTTTTGCTCTTCTACTTCTTTATAAGGAATTTTAATGAAACTATAGGTTATCATTAGTAATATTAAAAATATGATAAAAATTATAATACCTGATAACATTTTTGAGGATATCTTCTTATTGGGTGATCCCATTTTATTCAAATAATTAAATTGAATTCAATCTTTTAATAGTGGCGGCTTTTACTCTTTATCCCTTTTCTAATGCATTTTCCAAACGTTTAGTTTTACTTCTGGAATATGGGTTAAAACTCTTTTACCCCATTTATATTTTTACAATTTTCTTTTACACATAAACTTCTTATTATAAAATGGATACACTGACGTATAACGATGAAAAAACAGACACAGACGTTTCAAGAGAAAATATTATGAAAATATTTGAGCCTATATTATCTACAAATCAAATGGGTGGGAGACCAACTATACCGCTCCCGTTAAGGAAGACAAATAAACAATTACCTCCGATTCAAAGGATTAATGATGTTCCTTATAAGGAAGAATCAGAAATTGAAGAACCGGAAATACCAAAAAGAGCCCCTAAAAAAGATGTAAAAGTGCCAAATTATCTTAAAATATTTACGGAATGGGATAATGTTTCTGAACCTTCACAAGAATTATATAACTACGCACTATTTTTAACTCATTATCTAGTTACTCTTCCGGAATTAAAAATAAAACTATATATACTTATTTCGGAATGGCTGGTAATAAACGAATATTATAGATATGTCGGCGAGCCATTATCAGATGAATTTGAAAAATTTATGCCTCCTGTAAGAAAATCGTTCATATATCCGTCTAAATCTGAGTCGATCAATGTAATTGTAATTTTTATGACAAAATCTATCGTTGATATTACAAAAGAATATACCTATCTAGATTTTATTTACATTCTATCCATGGATAGAATGATGACAGAAGAAGCAAATAAATTGTTTAAGGACGCATTCCTAAACTACATCATAAATAATTCTGACTACTACACGGATCTTAAATTTATACCTCACGTATCCAGAACTATTATTGACATTATTTTGGGCGGTAAATGCGGATTTTATCCAGATCCACTTCCAAAGAAAACATATGATTTTTTAACGGAATTGGCTGGTAAGGATGATTATCCGACATTATTGGGGTTGAACAATGTGTGTGATTGTATAAAGGCATTCAATGAAATAAAGAAATATGATGTTTTAAATGAATGTAGAGATCAGTTAGACCAAATTCAAACTGTATATTTCACAGGTGGCGATTCGAATATGCTAAGAGTTATTGAATCGTTGGCCAATGAATTAGAACAACTTATACATTACAGCGATAATTTAACTGAAATGAAAACATATGACGACGCTAAGGTGATATGTACAAAACCATACGTATGTAAAACAGCGGAACAAACTTTATTAATGTTACATTACAAGATCAATAATTACACGCGTATGTGTAAAGATCATATAAGACAAATTACAACTGCACTACAGAAACAGATATCAGCAGGCGAAGATATGAATAGCGTAAAGGTATACCTATCAAATAGTTTTCCGTGGATACAAAGATAATTTTAACATTCAGCGACATATTCTATTAAAGGGTCCATTATTCCAATTGTCTGCATTGTCAAAACAATATCAGTCAGCGGTATATCACATATATAACGATTCCTAAGAGAGTGTAAATCAGTCATTCGTGTTTTACAGAATGGACATCTATTACTATAATTAATAAGTTTAGATACACATTTGGAACACATAATATGAAAACATGGCAAAGGGGTATATAAACTGCTTTCATCAAAGCAGATTGGACATTCAAAATGTTTTTTTACTTTGATAACACTGTACGCCATCCTAAGCTGCGACAAATGATTCATTCTTTTCGCGTAATGTGAACTCAAGTATTTACTTGTTTGTCTATAAATTTCCCCCATTATCTTAATTTTAACTTTACTTGGTATGCATTTGTCTTCATATGATCCAATTATTATAGTATCTTCATAACGTGAAATTGTATACGCATGTGTTTTTGTGACGAAAATTAATTTTATGTCCGACTCGGATGACATTTTAATATTATTATTTTGCTTTTAATTCAAATATTAAAAATGGATTTTTAAATATAGAATATTTAAAAATGTTATTACCACTTTTCAATATAGAAATAAGAAAAATTACTAAGTCTAAATCTAAATCTCCTAAATCTCCTAAATCTCCTAAATCTAAATCTCCTAAATCTCCTAAATCTCCTAAATCTAAGTCTAAATCTCCTAAGTCTAAATCTCCTAAGACTAAATCTAAATCTCCTAAGACTAAATCTAAATCTCCTAAGTCTAAATCTCCTAAGTCTAAATCTCCTAAGACTAAATCTAAATCTCCTAAGACTAAATCTAAATCTCCTAAGTCTAAATCTAAATCTCCTAAATCTAAATCTCCTAAGTCTAAATCTCCTAAGACTAAATCTAAATCTCCTAAGTCTAAATCTCCTAAATCTAAGACTAAAAAGACTAATTTATGGAAATAAAAGTAATTCATATTATTGATGTTATAAAATATCAATAATGAAATATACACTGACAGATTTGGTTGAATTGTCTGATTATTATAAGTCATTACTACCAAATTATAAATTGTATAACAAAATAAAGATAGAAGAATTTAATCTTTTATCGATATTTAATGCACAATTATTTGATAATATCAACATTAAAGAGTTACAGACCCAACTTTCAAATATCGACATTGAAATTATAAGTGACTATAACCTGGGAAAATTTCAAGATTACACATTTATGTCTACCTTAACATGTATATTTGGTGCGTTATCATACGAAGATAACATGTGCCCGATAAACAAACAGAAACGTATCAGACAATGGTTACGTTTAGTAAAGAAGATAGGATCAAGCAGACAAAATCATGTATTTTTATCCTCTCTTAAAGATTATGAAGATCTATTTGTTATAAAAACAACAAAAAATTGTAGAATAAATATTAACCATGAAAATGTAATTCATGATATGTTTATTGGTATATATGGAACAAACATTTTACGCCGTATTATTAATAATATTGCATTCGTTATAGGAGGTTTTACATTAAGCCCGTTGTATATATCATCAAATGACAACGAAATTTTAACTTGGGGTATTGAACAATCAACGATTTCGACTCAGTATGTCATATATGAAAAAATATTCCCATCAGTAGATCTTAAACATTTTTTAATTAAATGTAGCCCTGCCGATTTTCTTAGTCTATATCTTCAAATTCTTTATACACTGAAAATTGCTAATGAAACAATAGATTTTGCGCATAACGACCTTCATTGTGAGAATATATTAGTGCGTAAGTTCTGTGATGATGATTTTGACATGTATTATCGAGATACTTCAAAAGATGTATATATACATTCAAGATTTATGGCTATTTTAATTGATCTTGGAATGTCTCATATAAAATATAAAGATAAACATTATGGACCATTTGGATTTGAACGATATGGGATAACATATGATTCGAATTTTATCATAGGCGACGCATTTAGATTGCTTATATCATCATATAATGTTGTTATAAATAAAAATAAATCTATATGTGATATTATTGATATTATTTTTTCTTTCTTTTCGGATGAGTCAATTACTGATTTTAAAAACAAATTACCACTATTTAATATTCTATTACCAAAAAATGAATACAAGAATATGAATATGTCAGTTTTAATTGACTTTATTCTTGATAAATGTTCAGTATATACAAACGATATAGTTAGTAATGTACCTAGAAATAAAACTATTATTGGATTTCCATCGGATAATAATAATAATATTACAACTATATTATCCGAACTCGGTGTGAATGAACCAACTATACCAAGAAAATGCTTTGAATTATATGATATTATAAGTTCTATAAAAAACCCTGAAAAGATTAAATCTATCATATCATCGTTTAAACCACATGTATTAAAATGTGTTTTTACAGATGTTCAGATATTAAAACTTGATTCCCAGGACATTTTAAATCGATTAATAAACCTAAAATACTCAATTCGTGAAGCACCGGAAATAAAATCTATCATGCTTCAAACAGACAATGCAATAACTGAATCATATTTTATTGATGTCGAGACATTGGTAAGAATATGGGATGATATGCTTTTATTAAATGTAACATATGAGGCGGTAGATTTCGTAATTTGGCATTATATGGTGAAAATAAAAGAAACAGACATAATCTTAATAAACTTAAATTTTAAAAATATTATCAAGTACGTTAAACGCATAACAAAAAAAATACTTGGTATTAAACGATTAATTAAGAGAACAGATTATATAATTGATAAATGGTCTAATTTATTTGAACATTATTTTAACTTTTTTGCCCACGTGAATTATCCAGATACAATCTGCCAATTAACGTCTTAAAAGATGTTAATCTAGTTATAAAATGACGCTAACAATCGCTATTCCATGTATTGACGAACAAATTTACGTCAATAATGTAATTTGTGTTGGAAATCTAATTTCTGAATTAAAATCTCAAATTGTAAAGATACAATTCGAACGAAACTATTCAACGTACGAACAAGCAGAATCAATGCTATTAACAAATTGGTCAAATAATTCAGCACATAGCGATTTATTCTTATTAATTAGACCAGATATGTGTTTTACAGAAAAGGACATCTTGAATATGATAAATTTAAGATCAGAGGCTGTTTTTGCGAATTATTCTGATATTAATGGTGGATCAACTGCAATGAAGACACAACAAGGCGAACTTTTAACTGCACCATTAGGATGTGTGTTATTGCGAAAAAATGTTGTAATAAAAATTCAGAAACTTCTAGTCAAGGATAACCATGCACAAAATATTACGTTTATAAATAATGAAGAAGTTACTCCATTTTTTAAACACAGAATGGCACTAAAAATAGATCAGTCTAATACAAAACCATCCACTATGTGGATGGATGATTCTTACAGTTTCTCGTGGTTAGTTCGGCAATCAGGAATTCCGATCACAGGATATCAATCGGATACACTGGGAAAAGTAATAAAGAGACCCACACGTAAAAAATGTACGCATTCTACAGGATTTAATGGATATAAAAATATTAAACCGAGAGTTATAAACAGATTTATAACTAGTGATATAAATGTGTCGGAACCAAAACAAGTAGTTATAGAAAACGAACAAAAACAATATAGAGCACCTAATTATCATCCAGTTAGAGACGTCGAAATTCCGAAACAAAAACAGTACTAAGCACCCTAATTATCACCCAAGTTCTGGAACCTATACAATCAACCTGATACATAATTGTATTTTATCTGTATTTTAATCCATAATATCCAATATATAGGATTTATCTTTCTATAAGTAAGAACAAGAGTATTACATTCTTCGTCATAGTCATTGTCCATGTAATGAATACATCGTCTGATGTATTCATATTCAGTTTCCATTTATTCTTCTAAAAAAGAATAAAATATAAAATGTATAAATTTACAACATTTCGTGTGGTTATGTTAATTGTAATATTTACATTACTATGATATACTTTAACAATTTCGGCATTAAATTCAACTAAAATATACAATGATTATCAATACGCTTGGAATGAAAAATACGTAAAAGATACATATTATTTCTTTCTATCGTATTTACAATCGCAACGATGCTGCTGATTGTAACTACGTCGTTTATCGCAATAAAAAAACTCCATTTTGTTAAGTCTTTTCCAACTACATTTGTTACATTTTTTATTCTTGTGATGCTTTCATTTTTTGTTATAATATCATTAAACCTGTTTTTGGTTTATTTGAATAATGCATATGTTATAAATTTTGTGAACGAACCATGGATATCAATAGTGACGTCGTCTACAGCACTATTGTTATATGTAATAAGTGTTACAATAGTTGGTCCATTAAATTAAAAACAATTGTTTTTAATTTAATTCGTTCTTCTGCTTATTTCTTTGTTCATTTCGTCTCTAATGACCATACAAATGTTAAGAGAAGATTCTTTATATTTGGCATATTTTTGATTATCGGTAATATATAGTTCAATTGCTCTAATGCAAGAAATTAGTTGTTCTTGTGATTCATCTAAAACTTCAGAAAATAATAGCGGAAATTCGGCAGAAAGTAGCCGAGAAATTAAATCTTTATCTTTGTCAGTTCCGTAATGCACCATAACAATAGACAACATAGATTCGGCAGTAGACATTTTATAGTTCAACTATTTCTTTTTGGTGTTCTTAATAATTTTCTTTGGTTTAATATCAACTTTTTCAGAAATGGGGACATCATAAAATACATCAGTAACATTGAGTAAATCATTCCAATACTTAAAATTTACTAGTTGTAAGGTAGTAGTTGAATATATACGCGGTTTTGACGCAGTATATGGATTTTCAACACTATCATCTGCTGGGAGTTCATCAATAACATCTCCATTCTTGTCACGTATTAATGCACTAAGATCAAAAACGACTTCCTTTGTAACAGGATCGACTCTATTTACGGATAAAGGCTCTTCAGCTGTATAATAACGTTCAACTGGAGTCATCATATACATTCTACAACATTGTCTAACTGGGATTTTGAGATGACTAAATATATCACCAAATGAATGTCCTTTTTTAATCATTTCATCAACAGCGGACTGAAATCTACCTATTACATTCCCGCATGTAATGCATCTAACTGGATATTCAGAGAAACTTACTTCGTCCATTTTATTTCAAAAGAATATATTATAGAATCAATTTTATATTTCGTTGAAACGATACAACAATAAATGCAATAATGATAACAATAGCAACTAATATAATTAGGTTTGGAGAATATAATTGTTTTATATTATTAGAGGTGACATAAGTCGTAATAAAATCATATACATCTTTATTACACACGAGAGAATCAGTAAGAACATAATTACGTGGCACAATATACAGAGGCATTAATTTTTTTGCTTCTTGTATAAATATAATATCTTCGGATATTATGGTTCCAAATTTTACTTTCTTAGCAACGTCAGATGTTACACCAATAAATGGTCCAATTCCAGTGTTTGTATAATCAAGATATTTGTTTATTATGTATTTCATTGTTTCTCCGTAATAACGATTACATCCGTCTTCATTTTTCGAAGAATAATGGGTACTAATTACAACGTTTCCATCATATTTTTCTAGATTACGTTCAATAATATCTTTAAACAAATTAACATTTAACAGGGTATCACCATCAACAAAGAAAAAATAGTCCCCAATAGCATTTTCGGCGCCGTAATTACGAGTAAATGAAACATTTTTAAAATCGCATGAAAATAACTTTATTTTGTGATTAATTTCCGTGTATCTACGAGTAATAGATTCAGTTTTATCTGTGCAACTATCCGCAATAACTAAAATTTCATATCTTGAATGATTTATGTTTGTCATATTAGATAAAATCGAGTCTATACATTCTTCCAAATGTTTTTCTTCGTTGTGGGCAGGAATAATAAATGAGTATGTAATCATTTATTATTTAAAATAATCTTTCTAGTGTCATTTTCTTGTTAGTTTTGGATTTTCAACTAAGTGACATCCATTTATATTATTACAAACTTTGTATTTGGACTTATAGACAGTATAATCATGTTTCATATCTTTAAATAGTCCATCAATAAATACAACTTTATAATCAGTGTCCATCTCGTCAATTTCATTTAAAAGTGAGTCAGCAACATCACGCATGACATGGGAATCATTAAATATGATATAAATAGCTTTTTCGCCATGCTTAACGTAATCGTCTTTAGATTTGAACTTATGAACAGTTTCTTTGTCGGTAGTACATTTATTGCATATGTGAGTCATTTTCCAAAATGTAAATTTATTTAAAATAAATTTATTATAGTCCATTAAGATGAGCACCTACTTCGTTTTGTATGAAATACTCAAGATCACCATTTTCTTTCATATTACGTAGTCCAATATAACCAGGAGTATAATATTTATTGTTTATGTAAATAGTTGGATATCCATCAACACGTTCCATAATATACGAACGAACATCATCATCGATGTCAGAATCGTTAACATCAAGCACACCAACTTTGTCTTGATCTAAATAGGGTATAGATGTAAGCAGATCAATGGTGTGTTCGCAAAATGAACATCCTTTTGCTTTAATGATGAATATATTAAATTTAGGCATACCTAAATATTCAATAACTTCATCGTATGATGTTTTTGATTTTTCCGTGTTATAACCCTCTGTTTTTTTAACAAGTTCTTCTAATTTTCCTGTTTTATAAAGTTCATATAATTTAGTACTACCTCCTTGAATATGGACATTTCCTATAAATATCTGTGGAAATGTCCATTGATGGTTTCTGAACACATCAATCAATGCTTCATTACCAGAAGTAAGAACATCTACATATTTGATTCTATTAGGTTTAATATATGAAATATCACGTAATAGATTAATTGCATCATGGCAATATGGACATCCATGCTTTCCAATTACTAAAATCGGAGAACTCTTAACATCTTCAAGATCTCTCAAGTCGTTGAAATTATTTATCTTTGCATTACGTGGTTTAGAGATAGGCTCATGAGATAGTCTACATGTGTCATCATTACAGTTGGAATGTTTAACGGAGCGTTTTGAATGTTTAACAGAGCGTTTTGGAGATAGTCTACATACACCATCATTACATTCTGAATGTTTAACAGATTCCTTGGATTTAACCTTTGGAGATTTACCCTTTGGAGATTCTTTGGATTTAACCTTTGGAGATTTACCCTTTGGAGATTCTTTGGATTTAACCTTTGGAGATTTACCCTTTGGAGATTCTTTGGATTTAACCTTTGGAGATTCTTTGGATTTACCCTTTGGAGATTTAACCTTTGGAGATTCTTTGGATTTACCCTTTGGGGATCTACCCTTTGGAGATTCTTTGGATTTAACCTTTGGAGATTCTTTGGATTTAACCTTTGGGGATTTAACC
>Ga0315273_10013081_pt1 | contig 10652 bp, 9 predicted proteins | sample YL17G02_0_MG_FD_205753 | JGI IMG/M metagenome (GOLD analysis project Ga0315273, IMG submission 205753) | Sediment microbial communities from Yellowstone Lake, YNP, Wyoming, USA - YL17G02_0 | ecosystem: Environmental > Aquatic > Freshwater > Lake > Sediment | place: USA: Wyoming | collected... | reverse complement strand
CGTCACCATGGACTCGGGCCGGGAAACGAACATCGTCGCGGACTGCTGGTGGCCCAGCACCACGGGTTTCGGAAAACCGGCCGGGGGAAAGAAATACGCCCAGTAGATCGCCGGCAGGTCGGAGGCCTTCGCCGGCAGGCGGTCGGCGGAACGCGCATACGACTGAACCGCCCGCAGAAGACATTGCCCCGCGTGGCTGTTGTCCGCGTAGTTGCGATAAGCCTGCCAGTCCCCCGCGTTCGCCCCGGCGCCCACCACGACGGCCAGCGCCGCAATCAGAAAGGTATTTCTCATCTCATGTCCCTCCTTGTTGCATCTGAATATCCCTCAATTCTTAACTCGTAACTCGCAACCCTATAGTAGAGCGATGCGCTCACTACAGGGTTGCGTCCCGTAGCGTGACGTTCGACCTGGCCGAACGTTTCTGCTACGAGACGCAACTCAAAACTCGCAACTTTATATCAGGCGCCTCTTGGTGCGAAGCCGTATAAACGCCGCCATAAACGCGGCGATCACGATCGAGTGGGTGATCGTCCCGCGCCGGATCAGGGCCGGGATCCGGGACAGCGGCACCCGGGATACCGCGATATCCTCCGCCCGGTCCAGCTCCTGGGCGGCCACCTTTCGCGCCCCCCGGGCGAGGAACATATGGCAGGCGTTGCGGTGGAAGGCCGGATTCGGGCTGACCTTGCCCAGCGACTCCCAGCGCCGGGCCACGCACCCGGTCTCCTCCTTGAGCTCGCGCTTCGCGGCCTCCAGCGGAGTCGCGTCCCGGCGGTCCATGGCGCCCCCGGGTATCTCGACCTCGCGCTGGAGCGACCCGTACCGTGACTGCCGGATCAAAATAACCTTGTCCCGATCGTCGAGGGCGATCACGTTCACCCAGTCCGGGCACTCGAGGAAATAGAAGGTCTGCCGGTATCCCGACTTAGGGTCCTTCCAGTCCTCGGCCACGAGGGTAAAGATCGGGGTATGGGCCAGGTCCTTCCGGCTCTGCCTTTTATACTCGACGCGGCTTTTCAAAAATCCCCGGCCTTATTCAGGCGGAGCGGTCCATGATGTCCCGGGTCACCGGGTACAGCGGTTTTTCGCCCCCGAAAAACCTTTTCAACTCCTCGGTCGCCGTTGCTCCCAGCCTTTTGCGCGCCCGGCCGATCGATCCGGCAAAGTGGGGAGTCAGCGTCAGGTTCGGGCAACCGTACAGCGGCGATCCCTTGGGGGGCGGCTCCGGATCGGTCACGTCCAGGAACGCCCAGATCCGTTTCCGGTTGAGCTCCGCGACCAGTGCGCCCTCGTCCACCAGGCTTCCCCGGGAAGTGTTGATGAAGGTAGCGCCGTCCTTCATCATCCCCAACCGGCGGGCGTCCACCATGTGCTTGGTCGAGTCGATCGACGGGGCATGGATGGAGACTATGTCGGACTCGCGGAAGAGGTCGTCCAGCTCCACCTTCTCCGCACCGAGCTCCCGCGCCCTCTCCGCGGTCACGAACGGGTCGGCGAGCAGTATCCTGACCTCGAAATGCCTTAGGAGGGAGATCACGCACCGCCCCACGTGGCTGGCCGCCACGATCCCGACGGTGGATCCGCGAAGGTCGTCCGACTTGCGATGCCGGTGCTCCTTCCCCCACTCACCTACGCCCGTCTGGGGCGAAATCTCCATCATGTTCTTCCGGCCGACGACCATGAGCCCCACGGCGAAGTGCGCGACGTCCACCGCGATGACCCCGGCCGCGCTGGTGACCACGATCCCGCGCTTCCATGTCTCGTCGCAGACGAACGGCTTCACCGTCCCCGCGGAATGGGCCATGATCTTGAGTTTCGGGGCGACCGCCAGCAGCTTCCCGTCCAAAGCCGGGCTTCCCCATCCGGTCATGCACCCCTCGGCCCCGTCCAGCAGGCCGGTCGCGACCTCCGGGGTGACCCGCCCGTCCCCGGCCGGCCAAAGCGCGGTGAAATTCTTCTCCAGCGCATCCCGGGTCGTCTGGTCAAGAACCTCCCTCTGGGTCGAGCTGTCGATCAGGATCGCGACGACCGGCTTAGTCATGGTACTCGTCCTTTGGGTCAAACCCTGGAATCACGACATTCAGGATCTTCATGCTTCTCCCTCCCGAAACGGCCCGGTGCCGGGTACCGGGCCTGATGAGAACCGCCACCCCGGGCCGGACCGGATGCTTCCGGCCGTTGAGCTCGATCACCCCCCGGCCGGAAAGAAAGTAGTAAACCTCGGTATGCCTTTTATGGTAGTGCGGCACGGCATCCGCCCCGATCGTCACCCGGTGCACCGTGCAGGTCCCGTTGGCCGGCCGCATGAACGCCCGCCGGCTTTCCCCGCACGGACACCGCCTACCACGGATTTTATTCATGTCCGCTAACAAGAACGGGACCGCAAGTCCGGAGCGGCGGCGCTTACCGCGCCGGGATTTTCTCCGTGCCATACCACTCATCCTTTCAGCTTAAACGAACCCCGCGCAACCCGCCTTTCCAGACCGGGACCGGAGTAAAATAATCCGCCGTGCAAAACGCAGACATCGCAGCCGTTTTCGAGCGCATGGCCGAATTGCTTGAGGTCAAGGGCGAGATCCGGTTCAAGATCCAGGCCTACCAAAAGGCCGCCCGTGCGGTGGCCGAACACCCCCGACCGCTGACCGGGATCCACGAGGAAGGCGGCCTTTCGGCGCTCATGGAGATATCCGGAATCGGCGAAGGACTGGGGAAAAAAATCGGGGAACTCATAACCACCGGCCGATGCGCGGCATACGAGAAATTAAAGGCGGAACTTCCTCCCGGCATTCCGGAGCTTCTTGAGGTTCCAAATCTTGGTCCCCGGACCGCCCTCAGCCTCGCTAAAAACCTGGGAATCAAGGGCGTAACCGACCTGGAAAAAGCCATCAAGACGGGCGCGATCCGCGGCCTTCCGCGCATGGGCGTGAAGCTGGAGGAAAAACTGCTCCGGGGAATCGCGCTGTGGCGGCAGGGACGGGAAAGGATGCCGCTGGGCCTCGCCCTGCCTCGCGCGCAGGAGATGGTCGCCGCGCTCCTCTCCCTCCCGGGTACGAAGCGGGCCGAATACGCCGGATCGCTGAGGAGGATGTGCGAAACCGTGGGCGACCTGGATTTCCTGGTTTCCCCGAAATCAGCCGGGGACGCGCCCGGAATATTAAAGGCCTTCGTCTCCCTTCCGGGGATCGCCGAGATCGTCGCGCACGGCGACACCAAGGCCTCGGTCCGGTTCAAGGACGGGTTCGAGGCCGACCTGCGGGTGGTGGATGATGACGCCTACGGGGCGGCGCTTCATTATTTCACCGGATCAAAAACCCACAACATCCTCATCCGCGAACTCGGCGTCAGGAAAGGTCTCAAGATCAGCGAATACGGGATCTTCCGGCGCGGAAAACGGGTCGGAGGAAGGAAAGAGGAGGAAGTATTCCGGGCGGTGGGCCTCCCCTTCATCCCGCCCGAGCTCCGGGAGGGGGCCGGCGAAATAGAGGCGGCGGCCGGGAACAGTCTTCCCCGTCTCGTGACCGAGGACAGTCTCAAGGGCGACCTGCACGTGCACTCCTCTTACAGCGACGGGACGGCCGGACTGGAGGAGCTCGCGCGCGCCGCGAAAAAAATGGGCTACGAATACCTGGCGGTCAGCGACCACGGACGGTCCCTGAAAATCGCCCGCGGTCTATCCGTCACGGAGCTCAGGAAGAAGAACCGGGAGATCGACCGGGTTAACAGGTTACTTTCCGGTTTCCGCCTGCTCAAGGCCGCCGAGGTGGACATACTCGAGGACGGGTCCCTCGATTACCCCGACGACGTGCTCGCCGGGCTGGACGTCGTGATCGTCTCCGTCCATACCCGATTCAACCTGGACTCCGCGGCGCAGACCCGGCGGATAACCAAGGCCCTGGCGCACCGCCACGCCATGATCCTGGGCCACCCCACCGGAAGGCTGTTCGGCCAGCGGGAGCCCTGCGCCGTCGACCTTGACGCCGTGATCCGGGCGGCCCGCGACCATGGAAAAGCGCTGGAGCTCAACGGCCAGCCCGACCGGCTGGACCTTTCTTCCGGCCCCCTGCGGCGGGCCCGCGAGCTCGGGGTGCCGGTGACCATCAACTCGGACGCCCACACGCTGGAACAACTAGCCGGGTACCGGCGATTCGGCGTGGGCACCGCGCGGCGGGGCTGGCTGGAACCGCGCGACGTTCTCAACACCCTTCCGCTCGGACAACTTCTGAAAAGACTCCACCGCTGATACTTGTTACGGTATGATCCGGATATGCGCATCGATGATAAAGCACATGGCCCCTTTTTCAGGATGAAACGCGATCCACTCGCCCTGCTCCTGGCACTGGCGCTCGCCTGCGCCAACGGCGCAAACGCCGTTGGCGCGGACGTCCTGGATTGGAAACCGCTGAACGAGCCCGGATGCGGCGGCTGGATCACGGGGCTCGCGGTCAGCCCCGCCGACGCCAACCGCGTCCTGATCGGCGGTGACCTTCTGGGCGTGGGATTAAGCGCCGACGGGGGGGACACCTGGCAGTCCGCCCAAGGTTTCTTAAGCTTCGAGATGGCGGACTTCACGTTCAACCCGGGCAATTCCAAGGAAGTCTGGGCCGGGTCCATGAGCGGGCCGCACGTGAGCAAGGACGGCGGAAAGACCTGGGAGCCGCGCCGGAAGGGGCTCCCGCCGGTCAACGGCGGTTACTACTCAGCCCCGGTCGAGGTCGTGCTGTTCGACCCCGGAGTTCCCCGCCGGTTGCTGGCCTTCGGCGGGTCCTACCGCCGATACTCCTCGCCCGGAACCCCGGCGTGGGGCACGGTGTGGGAGAGCAAAACCGGCGGCGCGTCCTGGACCAGACTCTCAATCGTGGGGGGCGGGTCCAACATCGTCTCGGCGGTTATCTCCGGCGACGTAGTCTTCGCGGTGGCGGACGGCAAGGGCGTCTTCCGTAGCGCGGATGGCGGGAAATCCTGGCAGTCCGCCTCGGGCGGACTGCCCCACAAAAGCGTCAACTGGATCACGGCGCACCCGGGCAAGCCCGGGGTCCTCTGGGCCGCGCTCGATACTGGGCTGGGCGAACCGGGCGGGAACCGTAAGCCCGGCGGGATCTGGAAGACCGCGGACGGCGGACGGACCTGGAAGCCGGCATTGCGGGGGCTTGGTGCTCTCGCCAGCCCCGATGGGAACCAAACCTCCCGGTACTCCCGGGTCGCGGTCGCGCCGTCCAACCCGGCCGTGCTGTATACCGCGGACACATCCTGGGGCGGGTCCGGGGTTTACAAGAGCTCCAACGGGGGGGATTCGTGGGCCAAGGTCTACGGCTACGAGCACCGGCAAAAGTTCCGTACCGCATACCAGGCCGGACCCGCGTTGACCGTGTTCGCGGTCGCACCCCGTGATGAGAACCTGGTCTACGCCGCGGGATCGGAGTATTGCATCCGGTCCCGCGACGGGGGGAAAAGCTGGGAGGACGTGACCAGCACGCCGGTGCCCGGAAGCACCGACTCCTGGGAGGGACGGGGCTACTCCGGGCTGTGCGCCGTCAACTTCGCGTTCAATCCACAAAGGGAAAGCCACGCGGTTCTCCTCGCGATGGACGACGGGAAATTCTGGCAGTCCATAGACGAACTGAAGACCTGGATCTGGGGTGGGGCCGGAATGGATCACTGGGGTGGCGGCAACGACGTCACGTTTGCCGGGCGCGGCGGCGGTGTCATATACGCGACCTTCGGCCAATTCGGCGCGTTCTCAGGGATCGGAAAGACAGTCGACGGCGGAAAAACCTGGAAAGTGCTCGCCGGATCCGCCCATGGGCTCCCCGAACTCGGAACGGCCGACTCGCAGCCCCGCGGAATCCACGCCCATCCGGACGATCCCGAGGTCGTCTGGGCCGCGGTGGCCGGGAAGCTCCTCTATACCGACACCGGCGGGGAGCACTGGCGCACCGTGCTGGAGGGACCGGGCCTGTCGTGGATCGCGGCGGACCTGAAGAAACCGCTGCATTTCTATGTGGCCGGCGCAGACGCTATTTACGCGACCGAGGACGGGGAAAGCTTCAATCCGTTGCCAGGAAGTCCCAAGGGAGCGACCCGGATCGCGGTCGATCCCGCGGACGGCAGGATCCTGTATGCCACGACCTGGCGGGTGGAAGGCGGCGGATTATGGAAGCGATCCGGGAGTGAATGGAAACTCCTCCGGGCGGACCCGCTCATTTATGACGTCGCGATCAGCCCTGCGAGATCCGGCAGGCTGGTCGTAATCACCGAGGATCACCCGTACCACGACGCCTGCCGAGCGACCGGGGTGTGGCTCTCGGAGGACGGCGGGAAGACCTGGTCGCAACAGAGCCGGGGACTCCCGGTCCCGCGCGGCGAGGTCATCCGGTTCAACCCCCACAAGCCGGAACAGCTCGTGGTCGGAACGATGGGCCGGGGTTACTTCGTCACAACGATTAAATAGCATAGGTCCAGGGTCCTTAAAGAGGTCCAGCGTTTAGAGTCCAGTGTCCAGTGTTTGGAATTTAACTCTTAGGATTGAAAACCCTGGACCCTGAACACTGGACTCTGGACCTTCTGAATCCGCAACCCTGGACCCTGCACCCTGGACGCTGGACCTACCTGGTAGCTACCCAAACCTGCTCGGCGCCATACCGGGGAGGGCCGCCCTTGAAATCGCCGTGGCAGGCCAAAACCTTGAATCCCTCCAGTTCGAGGAGATGCCTCATCTCGTACCGGTAGGTCCATCGGAGCTCGACCAGCTCCCGGTCCCGGGCCACCACCTTTCCCCCGCGACCGTGCTCGGTGTGGACCCAAACCTCCCGCAACACCTGCCTTAGGGGATCATTGGTCCTTTTGAGGTTACGAACCCGGTAAGTGTGACCCGTGATTTCGTCCCGACCGCACCTAAGTCTCCAAGCTCTTCCCCCGCCCGGGCGGCACAGGTCCAGCCGGGGATCGAACAGGTCCACGATAAACCTTCCCCCCGGGGCCAAGTGCCGGCGGACACAAAGGAGGCATTTCCTCTGAGCCTCAACGGTCAACAGGTGCTGGAACGCCCGGAACGGGATCAGGATGAGCCGGTATTTGCGCCCCAGGCTGAACCGGGTCATGTCACCCCGGACGAACCGGATCCGGCCTCGGGGAGGAAGCGCCGCGACCTTGCGCTTCGCGATCCGGAGCATGTGCGGCGACAGGTCCAGCCCGGTGACGGCGAATCCGGCGTTCGCCAGCGGGATCGCGACCCGGCCCGTGCCCGCCCCGAGCTCGAGGACGGGGCCGCCCGTGATCCGCGCCTGCCTCAGGTAGAAATCCACGTCCCCGGCCACCGACGACGATGGAATCTCCCTCGCGTACATCCGGTCGTACAGTCTGACGCTCAGCCCTCCGTCGCGGAATATCTCCTTCACCGGTACGCATCCCTTCCGGTAATCCCGCGCTCCTTCATCGCCGTTTTCCCCCGGTCATTGGCACAAGCTTCCATCGGTGCAGCCGCACATCCCTTAGGCCTGCCCTGATGCTCCTCATCAGTTTCCTGTCCGCCAAGATCTCCCTTTCCTCGGCGGAATCCATGAAAACCGAATGTCTCAAGTGCCTGGTGGTTACCTTCTTCTGCATGCATTCCTCCCAATCGTATTCTTCCTACCTAATTCTCGCTCCCCGTATCCCTTCCCGCAACAACGCAACCGCCGGGGCCAGGCAATCTGGTACATTACAGGCATGAAAATCAAGACGATCGAAACGTTCAACCGGGGACACGTCGCACTGGTAAAAATCACTACCGACGACGGCATGGAGGGCTGGGGACAGACCGCCCCGTACAACGCGGACATCACCACGACCGTCCTGCACCGCCAGGTGGCGCCGCACACGCTTGGGCGGGAGATCCAGGATATCGGAGCGTGGGCCAATTCCGTCGTGGAAGCGGAATACAAATACCCGGGATCATACGTCTGCCGGGCGCTCGCCGGGGTCGAGACCGCGCTCTGGGATGCGGCCGCGAAAAAGCGGGGCAAAAGCGTCTGCGAGCTAATCGGCGGGTCGCCCCGACCGCTCATGGCCTACGGGTCCAGCATGCGCCGGGACATCCAGCCGGAGGACGAGGCGGACCGGTTAAAGGATCTCGTCGCCTCGCTCGGTTATCGGGCCTTCAAGATCCGGATCGGGAGCGTCTGCGGGCACGACCGCGACGAGTGGCCGGGCCGAACCGAAACCCTCGTCCCAACCGTGCGCCGGGCGATCGGGGACGACGTCGCCCTGCTTGTGGACGGCAACTCATGCTACACCCCGAAAAAGGCGGTATCGGTAGGGAGAATGCTCGAGGCCAACGGCATCGGCCATTTCGAGGAGCCGTGCCCGTATTGGGAGCTGGAGTGGACCGCCGAGGTGGCCGCCGCGCTCGATGTCCCGGTGGCCGGCGGGGAGCAGGACACCGACCTGGCGCAGTTCCGGCGGATGATCGGGATGCGCGCGGTTGACGTCGTTCAGCCGGACGTGTGTTACTTGGGCGGGCTGGCCCGTTCGATTGAGGTGGCAAAAATGGCCGAGGCCGCGGGCCTCACATGCGTTCCGCACTCGGCGAACCGCAGTCTGGTTACCGTATTCACCCTGCACCTTATGGCGGCGATCCCGAACGCCGGTCCCTACGTCGAGTTCTCCATCGAACCGGACGCCTGGGCCGACGAGATATTCTCGCCGGCGCTTGCGGTCGGGAACGGCCTTATACCCTTCCCTTCGGGACCGGGCTGGGGGGTCAAGATCAACCGGGAGTGGCTGGAAAAAGCGGACAGGAAGGAGAGCCGGACCGGGTAATCAGCGCCTGCGCCTTTCCACCGCCGTGCGCCAGCCGAAATTGAATTTCACCCCCGCCCCGACGCTGAATCCGTCGAAATCGATGACGAACCGCTTGCCGTCCCCGCGGAGGGCGAACTCGCCGCCAAAGTGGTCGTCGATCCCGTCGCCGTCGAAGTCGAAGTCGTTCTGGTCCCTCATACTGACGAAACGCGCCCAGTGATACCCGCCTTCGATGAATATCGCTATGCTGCGGGTGATCGCGTAACCGACTTCCAGCCCGGTGTCGAACGCCCATGATTCGCCGCGCAGTTCCCGGGTGTAGTCGTATTTATCGGTCAGGACGTTGCCGGGCGCCAAAAGGTTGAACTTCGCGTCCTCATGAATCCGGGCCCTCCCCCAGGCCGGACCGGCAAACACGGAAACCCGTCCATGCAAACCGTCCGCCACGTTGCCGCCCTGGATCCAGCCCCCGAACAGGACCGTCTCCAGCGAGGCGGAAACGCTCCCGTTGTAGGTCACTCCCTCGCCGACGGCGTCGTACCCGGATACCTTCGCGGTGGTGTCCCCGGGCCTCATGAGCGCGTACCGGACCCCGAGCCAAACATCCCGCGGCTTGCCCCCCGAGGACTCGACCATCACGCCGCGCAGAACGCACGCTCCGATCTCGGCCCCGTATCCCAACCCGCCTCCGGCACGGTCATATTTGGAGGTGACCGGGTTCGATCCCGTGATGGTGTCGGTCAGGTGCATGGTGGCCGAAAGGTAGGTGTCCTGCATCCGCACCTCGACGTAACGGCTGGCCAACCCCAGCCTGGTTCCGGCCCACCCCCCCCAAGCCCCAATACGGAACCGCGGCTCTTGCGGTTCAACCGACTGCAGAGATGCCGATCGAACCGGGACGTCTGCGTTTTCGGCTCCGGCCGGGGAGGCGATCGCCCTCCGAGCCCGGGCAGTCGCGGGAAACACGGCGGGCGGGGGGGCAGTCTGATCCGCGGGAACGGCCGATGCTGGTTGCACGGCGCCGGTCGTGGTGGATGGGGTGGTCGGTGACAGCCCGGCCGGCGCCGTCGGCGCATCGGCCACAACTCCCGTTGTCGAAACGCCGGCGCTGGGCTGGACACCACCGGCAACTCCCGTTGCCGGTACGCCAGCGCTGGGTTGGGCGCCGGAGGCGCCGCTGGCTTGGCTGGCACCCGAGGCGGGCTGGACACCACCGGCAACTCCCGTTGCCGGTACGCCAGCGCTGGGTTGGGCGCCGGAGGCGCCGCTGGCTTGGCTGGCACCCGAGGCGGGTTGGACACCACCGGCAACTCCCGTTGCCGGAACGCCAGCGCTGGATCGGATGCCGGAGGCATCGCTGGCCTGGCTGGCGCCAGCGCTGGGTTGGGCGCCGGAGGCGCCGCTGGCTTGGCTGGCGCCGGCGCCCGGCTCATCCGCGGCAAAAACCGGGGTGGGAAGCAGTAATGCCGCGGTCAGCATCAGGTGTAGCATCGGTTTCATCTTCCCGGCGCGGGCGTTTTTTTTCAAGTATTTCCCTCCCGGGCCCGTCGACTATGTCAATGGCCGAGCGAATGACTTGCATCAAGCCTGATAAAACACGGCCATTCGCGAGCCATTGACGCTGGCTCTCGCACCAAACCAGCGTAACCGGCCCTCGGATATACCAAATCCATGGCCGGGTGAATGGCTTCCAACGAGCTTGGTAATACGTGCCATTCACAAGCCATTGACACTGGCTTTAGCACCATGTGCGTATGCACTTGAGACCATGAGACCTAGATATTGTGGGGTGGAGATACACGTCCGCGAGTGACGATCTCGTAGGGTGTCGGAGGCAGAATGACGGCATGCTCAAGCACACGGAAGAAGAG
>Ga0315273_10013079_pt1 | contig 10652 bp, 11 predicted proteins | sample YL17G02_0_MG_FD_205753 | JGI IMG/M metagenome (GOLD analysis project Ga0315273, IMG submission 205753) | Sediment microbial communities from Yellowstone Lake, YNP, Wyoming, USA - YL17G02_0 | ecosystem: Environmental > Aquatic > Freshwater > Lake > Sediment | place: USA: Wyoming | collected... | reverse complement strand
CGGGCAACAACCAGATTATGACGACGGTCATCTGGTTAAGCACTTGATGACCGCCGTCATCCAGATACAAGATGTAGATCACGCGGTCCAGGCCCTGAGCGCGAGTGGTATCGCGGTAATAACCCTGGCCAGCACCGGTGGCTTCCTCAGGCGCAGAAATGTCACCTTGTTGATTGGGCTGGCGGAGGGTCAGCATGAGCTGGCCGTGCTTGCGCTAAGCAAGAGCTGCCGGAGACGGGTGGAATATCTGGTGACTCCGCTGGAAGGATCCCCGTTCAGCCTGCCACTTTCTACCCCGGTCTCCGTGGGAGGGGCGACGATATTCACTCTCGCCGTCGAACGGTATGAGGAGTTCTGATGAAACTGATCATCGCTATTATACGCGACAGCGATAACGAACCGGTCTCACAGGGGTTAATTTTGGCCGGCTTCAGGGTGACGGAAATTTCGTCTACCGGCGGCTTCTTGCGGCGCGGCTCGACAACACTGATGATCGGTATGGAGGACGAAAAAGTTGACCAGGCCGTTCAAGTGATCCGGCAAACCGCAGGGCCGGCAACTGAGGCAGGCGCCAAGCGTGGGACCCTTTTTGTGCTAAATGTAGAGAACTTCGACCAGATCTGACCCCTCTTCCAGCCATCTCCCTCAAACCAGGTGGAATTACTGGAGTGGCTTACTCGTGGAATTCTTCCACTTGATACACCTGTACTTTTATCTTTTTATGCCGCCACAGGTCCCCGGGAACGCCCATCTTTTCACACAGGTGCGATAAGAACATCTCCGGCTCGGGTAGCTTTTCCCAGACCTGCGGTAGGAATGTGGCCCGGTAGAAGCCGTCGCGCAGGGTCACCCCATCTATACCAGGCCGTAGCTTCTGCAGCAAGTCTTGCGGTGATCCGTAGGACAGGTCCTTCGGCAACGTCAAACGCGAAATTTCGATCTCGATCTCTGGCAGCTCTTCCGGCCGGACAGGGGGGAAACGGTAGTCGTGCAAAGCGGCCGCCACCGCGTGCTGGCGCACGTCCTCGGCCAGAGGATCATCTGGTTCCAGACGGCCGATGCAGCCGCGTAACTCACCCTTTTCGGTTAAGGTGACAAAGCTCGCCCCCGGCGCTTGCAAGTGAAGAGGCAGGGTTTGCAAGTCCAAAGGAGGAAGCCGGTCGCGGCAAACCGCAGCTTGCAATGCCTGGCGGGCGAGTTTGAGCAACAAAGTACGTTCTTCAGGAGTTAATTGATCGTCCATCTTGGTACCCTCATTTCTCCATCAAGGACAAGACGAACAACTGATACTAAAGGTCGTAAAGACGGTCAGGTCTCCAACTTCTGGTAACCACGATTGTAATAGAGCAATGGCTGACCAGACTGCCCCTGTGAAACCGCTACCACTTCACCAATATATAGGGTATGCTCGCCGGTGTCCACCGCCGAAACGACCCGACAATCAAAGAAAGCCAGCCCGCCAGCCAGAAACGGCGCGCCGGTTGACAGTGTGAAGGTCTGCAAACCCTCAAAACGGTTGGCGTCATCGGTATACCGGCCTGCAAACCGCTCCGAAAGTTCTTGCTGCGCGCTGGTTAGAATGGTCACTCCAAAACAGTTACCTTTCTGCACCAGCTCACGCGTACGCGAGCCCCAAGACAACGAGATCAACACCCGCGGGGGCGGTGTGATGGAAACCGAAAAGAAGGCGCTGACGGTCATACCGTGCCGAACGCCCTCGTATTCGGCCGAGACGATGGTGACACCCGACGCCCAAAAGCGCATAGCATTGCGGAACTCGTCCTGGTTGAGGGGGATTGCAGATTCGGTCACGGCATCTCCTTAGATAAGATTCTCTCATTCCATGATACTTTCCAAACAACCAGCCGTCAAGAGAAGAAAAATACCTTAAAATGGAAAGTTTGCCATCAACGTCTTTACCTGGCTGAAATCTTCCCTGTAATCCCTCGATCTAATCCGATTAGAAGTATAATATTTATCGGAAAATTGTTGCTACAATCTCATCAAATAAGTTTTGGTAGATTGATCGGTATAAATCAATCAAATCAACGAAGTAATCAAGTTATTATGCAGTATATTATGCCAAAATCGTTATTCTATACTGCGAATTTGCAGTATAACAGGATTCAGTATAATTAATAGTTAGGCGGCAGAGTAATATTGTTCTACTTCAATAACCTGTAGCATCAAAATAAACGCGGATCAAGCTTTTTTACTCCAAGATTATTATGACAGTCTTGAGCGAGAACGAAAAACTGAATGATTACTTGGCAGCGTGGGAACTTTCCAAGCCTCAGCTACTCGCGCAGACGATGACCAGTCGCATTTACACAGTCATTCACGATAACGAGAAAGTTATTCTGAAGTTGTTATCCTCATCTGAAACGGATGAGCAGCGAGGTGCGGTTGCGTTGCGTTATTTTGATGGTCATGGAGCGGTGAAATTATTGCGTTACAATGATGGCGCTCACCTGATGGAGTACGCTGCTGGTGATGCGCTTGTGACGCTGGTCGAGCGCGGTGAGGACGAAAACGCTACACGTATCATTGCTCAGGTAATCAAACAACTTCACAGCGTCTCTCAGGATGCTCCATATGAGGGTATGGTTATGCTTGATCGCTGGTTTGGTGTGCTGTTGGAGAAGGCTGCGGGAGAAAAGCAAGCGGGTATCGATTCTATCTACGTGCGCGGGGCATCCCTCGCCGAGCGATTGCTAGTTGACCAACAGGAAATTCGGGTGTTACACGGTGACATTCATCACTACAACATTAGATACTCACCACGAGGCTGGCTCGCATTTGACCCGAAAGGCGTGGTTGGTGAGCGCACCTACGACTGTGCCAACACACTCTGTAACCCAGTTATGCCAGAACTGGTTCACAACGAAACTCGCCTGCTGAAAAATGCGACCATCCTTGCGGACACACTTGCGCTTGAATTGAGGCGCGTGTTGGCATTTACCTTTATTTACGCCTGCCTGAATGCCAGCTGGTGGACACGGCTTAGCGAGCGTGAAGGAGCGGATGATATTGTTCGGTGGCATCTCAATGTTGCTAAAATCATCGAGCCGCACATCCAGATGTTGTGGAACAAAACCTGCTGAAAACCGCCTAACAACCGCTTGCACGCCGACTTGGGGGGATTCTGCCGGTAAATTTGAATCTACGGCATCCCGAAGTTGGTTCTGATCTCGAGGGTGATCTCATCCCACCCCCAAGCGGGTGAAGCGGAGCGTTAGCTAGATGGGCAGCGAAACACTCTTATTTATGTGGCGATGGTCAACAATTCACACAACGAAAGGAGTAAAAATTATGAACGAAGATAGCAAGCGCCCGGTAACGGGCAGGACTCCCAAACCCTCGGCCGGCAGAGGCACGTCGAACCGGGACTGGTGGCCGAACCAGTTGAACCTCAGGATCCTCCACCAGAACTCTTCCTTGTCCAATCCTATGGGCGAGGGGTTCAACTACGCTGAGGAATTCAAGAAGCTCGACCTCAAGGCCCTGAAGAAGGACCTCTACGCACTCATGACGGACTCACAGGATTGGTGGCCGGCCGACTTCGGTCACTACGGGCCGCTTCTCATCCGGATGGCGTGGCACAGCGCAGGCACCTACCGTACCGGGGACGGCCGCGGGGGCGCAGGGTCCGGCACCCAACGCTTTGCGCCCCTCAACAGTTGGCCCGACAATGTGAACCTCGACAAGGCGCGCCGGCTGCTCTGGCCCATCAAGCAGAAATACGGCAACAAGATCTCGTGGGCCGACTTGATGATCCTCGCCGGCAACTGCGCCCTGGAGTCGATGGGCTTCAAGACCTTCGGCTTCGGCGGCGGACGCGAGGACGTCTGGGAGCCGGAAGAGGACATTTACTGGGGGACCGAGGGCAAGTGGCTTGACGACAAGCGCTACACCGGTGACCGGGAACTCGAGAATCCCCTCGCCGCCGTGCAGATGGGCCTGATCTATGTGAACCCGGAAGGGCCTAACGGCAATCCGGATCCGCTCGCCGCCGCCAAGGATATCCGCGAGACCTTTGCGCGCATGGCGATGAACGACGAAGAAACGGTCGCGCTGATTGCTGGCGGCCATACCTTTGGCAAAACCCACGGCGCTGGCGATGCTTCACTGGTGGGCCCAGAGCCGGAAGCTGCCAGCATCGAGCAGCAAGGTCTCGGTTGGAAGAGTAAATTTGGTACGGGCAAGGGAGGTGACGCGATCGGCAGCGGCCTGGAAGTCATTTGGACCTCGACGCCAACGAAGTGGAGCAACAACTTCTTCTGGAACCTGTTCGGCTACGAATGGGAGCTAACCAAGAGCCCAGCCGGTGCGCATCAGTGGATACCGAAGCATGGGGCAGGCGCCAATTCGGTGCCGGATGCGCACGACCCATCAAAGCGGCGCGCGCCAGCCATGCTGACCACTGACCTCGCCCTGCGGTTCGACCCTGTTTACGAAAAGATTTCCAGGCGCTTCTTCGAGAATCCGGATCAGTTCGCAGACGCGTTCGCCCGGGCGTGGTTCAAGCTGACACACCGCGACATGGGTCCCCGCTCGCGCTATCTCGGCGCGGAGGTCCCTGCGGAAGAGCTGATCTGGCAGGACCCTGTTCCCGCAGTCGATCACGACCTGATCGAGGCAGCCGACATCGCGCAGCTCAAGGCCAAAATCCTTGCCTCGGGGCTGTCGATCCCGGAACTCGTATCGACCGCCTGGGCCTCGGCCTCTACCTTCCGCGGCTCCGACAAGCGCGGCGGTGCGAACGGGGCGCGCATTCGGCTTGCGCCGCAAAAGGATTGGGAAGTTAACCAGCCGGCCCAACTGAAGGCTGTGCTGCAGACCCTTGAGGAAATCCAAAAGGAATTCAACAGCGCGCAGTCAGGAGGGAAGAAGGTTTCGCTCGCCGACTTGATTGTCCTGGGTGGATGCGCAGGTGTCGAGCAAGCTGCGAAGAATGCCGGTCACGATGTGACCGTTCCCTTCATGCCGGGACGTACGGATGCGTCGCAGGAGCAAACCGACGTGGTGTCATTCGCCGTACTCGAACCGGCTGCAGACGGGTTCCGAAACTATCTGAAAGCCAAATATGCAGTAACGGCAGAGGAAATGTTGGTTGATCGCGCGCAACTCCTGACGCTGACCGCTCCTGAGATGACGGTTCTCGTTGGCGGTATGCGAGCCTTGAATGCCAACTTCGCACAGTCCCAGCACGGCGTCTTCACCAAGCGGCCAGGGACGCTCACCAACGACTTCTTCGTGAATCTGCTCGACATTAGCACGACTTGGGAGGCAACCTCGGAAGACGCAGACGTGTTCGCGGGTCGTGATCGCGCAACGGGCGAACTCAAGTGGACCGGCACGCGTGTCGACCTGATCTTCGGTTCGAACTCCCAACTCCGGACCTTGGCGGAAGTCTACGCTTGTGAGGACTCCCAGGAGAAGTTCCTGCACGACTTTGTAGCGGTGTGGAACAAAGTCATGAACCTGGACCGTTTCGCCCTCGCCTGACCGTAGCATAAACATCTTCGAGGGGGTCTGATATGGCGAAAAAAAAACGGTCAGCTAACAACCGGTTCAGCGGACGGCGGATCGCCGCCTCTGAACCGGAACGTTGGGGGAGCTTTGGTCATCATTACTCTTCTCTCACCGGATACAATTTCTTGAGTTTCTCCCTGGCATTGGGGATCGTGAAACGCAAATCGATGGTCGCCCGGGCAGCATTCCGTTTAGATTCCCAGGCACCGACTTTGTTTGATACAATTTCTTTGCTACCCAACCTGCGGTCTAAACTCTGTTCGGTCAGAACATCTATTTCGACTTCAGCCATTTTCAACCAGCTGCTATGCTCAGGCGTGTGGTGAAACTCAAGTTTCTTGGTCAGGTACCGCGCTTGAGAGGCTGCAAAGCCTCGTAAAAGGTGCGTGTGAATGGGTATTGAGGTTATCTGGAAGAGTTCTGATAGGTGTAGACAGAAGTCCTTCGTACTGGGCTTATTATCTGGCATTAACAGGAGAGCGTCCTAGCCTAGCCGATATTCGCGTTTTATTAGACAAAAGGCAGATACCATTTGTAAAAATTGTCTCAGCAGAAGATAAAGAGTTGGGAAAAATTGACTACCAACTCACAAAATATGAAACCCACATTCTGCACCTCAAGAGTCGAGGAAATAGCAATTACGGACATGGGAGCCGAACAAGCGAATGATTTGTTGGTGAACCGGGCGCAAGTTGAGCACCTGACGGACGGTAGGCTAGCCATTCACCGAAATGGACAGAATATCAATCCCCTCAAAGGTTTGAAACACCCAACGAATAGTCGGCGTAGAGGTCAGTTTCCCCTTCTGATCGGGGATCTTTTCATTATTTTTCTCCAAACCCAGGCGCCTCATGGCGCTGATTTGCTCGAAAAATTTCAAATTGTCGGCGTTTTAATCCAAGAATCTGGATAAACCAGCAAACCGCCGAACGTATTATTGCCCAGAACGAAATATTAAAATCAAAAAGTCCCTGTGCAAATCGGGGACTCTGTGCTAATATTACATGCTTTTCCGCTTCTGGCTCGCCAACGGCGGTGTCCAGAGGCTATCCCGTGGAAAGGAGACACTCTATGCGCGACTATGAATTGATCTTTATCGTCCATCCCGATCTGGACGAAAAAGCCTTTGCCGAAATTGTTGAACGCGTCAAAGGCTGGATCAGCGAGGCCGGCGGCCAAATCGCTAAAGTTGATCTGTGGGGCAAGCGAAAGCTTGCCTACCCGATCCGCAAGCAGAACGATGGGCAGTATGTGTTTATCAGTGCCCAGATGGCCCCCACGTTCGGCATAACGCTGGAACGCAACCTGCGCTTCCTGGAGCCAGTTATGCGTTTCTCGCTGATAGCAATAAAGGCCTTGATTCCTGAGGGCGAGATTCACTCCTAATTGGTGATGACCGCAAGGAACACGATTAATGCCAGCTAAATCCATGATAACCGAACTAAGGTTTATTGGTTCCGACTTCAGGAGTTTCAAATGAGCCGAGGTTTGAACAAAGTTTTAATCATAGGTCGCCTTGGGAGAGATCCAGAGATGCGCTACACCCCTTCCGGACGCCCGGTTACCACCTTCACAGTTGCCACCAGCCGCAGCTGGAACACATCTGAAGGAGGGCGACGTACAGAAACTGAATGGTTCAATGTAGTTTCCTGGAGCAACCTGGCCGAAATCTGCAAGCAGTACCTGACCAAGGGCAGCCTGGTATACATCGAAGGCCGCTTGCAGACCCGCCACTGGGATGACCCGGAAGGCAATAAACATTCATCTACTGAGATTGTCGCCAACGAGATGATCATCCTGAGCGATCGTAAAGAAGGCGCTCCCGCCGGGGTGGAATTCGAAGAAGGCGAAGAAGACGAATTCCCTTTCTAACACAGGATCCTTGAGATCCCGAGGAGTACGATAGTGACCGACCAATATTACCAGAACGATTCTCAGCAAGGCAGCGGTGGGCGACGGTTCTTCACCCATCCGCGTGACTGCCAATTCTGCACTGACCGGAATGCGGTTATTGATTACAAACAAGCCGAGGCCTTGCGCCGCTTTATTTCTGAAGACGGGAGAATCCGTCCGCGCCGGCAAACTGGCAGCTGCGCCAAACACCAGCGCGAGCTGGCGCGCGCGATCAAACGCGCCCGTCACCTGGCGCTGCTGCCCTTCACGGGCGAAACCCTGCGATAAACTCTTATGGCTAAAGAATCTAAAAAAACCATCACCACCAAGAAGCACATTGCGCGCCTGGAGCGCGAAAGGCGCCAGACACGCATTATCGTGATTACCAGCGTGGTCGTGCTGGTGTCTGTCGTCATTCTCTTGTTGGCGGGCAGCTTCACCTCCAACAATAATGGTTTCAAGGCCCTGGATAAGGCCGGTCTGACATCGTTGTTGCCGGTCGCTTCTGTTAATGGAGATAACATCAAAACCAAGGATTGGGAAGCCCAGACCCGCTACGCACGTTACTCCACGATCCGCAACGCGCAACAGCTCGTCCAACTGGCCCAGATCTTTGGCAGTGATCCCTCCACAGGTTCCTCATTTGTCCAGCAATTGCAGCAGACTATCTCCCAACTGACCCCTGAAACGATGGGGCAGCAGGTGATGGACCAAATGGTAAATGATAAGCTCATCCACCAGGAAGCTACCCGGCGCGGCATAACAATTAGCCAGGACGAAGTCGATAAAGCATTTCAAGCTGCATTCGGCTTTTATCCCAACGGCACGCCCACTCCCACGGCGACGATCCCAGGTCTCTCTACCTCGACCATTTCGCCTTTACAGATGACCCTGGTGCCACCCTCGCCCACGCCCACCGCTACACCAACCCTGACGGTCACCGCCGCAGTTTCCGGCACCCCCCTTCCCGCGGGCACAGGTACACCCCAACCCGGGCTCACCAGCACACCTAGCCCCAGTTTGACCCCAACAGCTACCCAGGTGCTCACCCCTACCCTGACGCCTACGGAAGCACCGACCCCCACTCCTTACACCCAGCAAGGCTATGACGACCTGAAGAAAAAGACGCTGGACACGTTCAAGAAGGATGACCAGGTGTCGGAAACCGACTTGCGCTTCCTGATCGAATCATCGCTATACCGCCAGAAAGTGATGGAGGCTGTATTGAAAGACCTGGGTGTGAGCCAGATGGAGGAAGAAGTTTGGGCGCGCCACATCCTGGTGGCTGACGAGCAAACCGCCAATGAAGTACTGGCGAAAGTAAAAGAACCAAACGCCGACTGGTATGGCCTGGCTAACAAGTACTCGATCGACCCAGGCTCGAAGGATAGCGGCGGCGACCTGGGTTGGTTCGGGAAAGGCAAGATGATACCTGAGTTCGAGCAGGCCGCTTTCGCTCTACAACCGGGTGAGATCAGCCAGCCGGTGAAGACGCAGGCTGGTTACCATATCATTCAGGCGCTGGGCCATGAAAATCGCCCGATCGCTGACAAGGATTACCAGACTCTCCAGCAGCAGAAGTTCCAGGATTGGCTCACAGCGCAGAAGGATAAAGCCAAGGTCGTGATCCGCGATTGGTGGAAGAAAATCGCGCCCGATCAACCAGCCTTGCCAGCCGATGTCCTCACTACCATCAACCAGATGCTGCAGCAGCAGCAACAACAGCAACAACAGCAGCAGCTCCCTGGCCTGACCCAGCCTATCCCTATTCCCTAAACCTTCACCCTAACCTTCCTTCCTTCTCCTCAATCGGGAGAAGGAAGGAAGTGATATTGATAGACTATCTTAGGATTCTTAAGAAAAGTCCTAATCTAATCATTTTCCACTTGACAATCTGTTCTTTTAGCATATAATCCGCACAACTGAAATAAACAAAAGACTGTGAAGAGGACGAGTACGCGCCGAAACGATGGCCCAGAGAACGGGAGCAGGGTGAAAGCCCCGTCCACACGCCGGCGTCGAATGGACCTTAGAGTTGCAGGGCGAACCGCCATCCAGGCAAAGTAGCCCGAGCCGGGCTTGCCACCGTTACCAGGGCAAAGGATATAAACCCGCCAGGGTCGTATCCAATTCGAGTGAGGCTGGCCTCTAGCGTTAAGAACACGCTCCCCCGTCGCAATCACCGGCGGGTTTTTTAATTAAAGGCGAGCTTAATCGGGGTGGCACCACGGACAGCGCGTTCGTCCCCATATGGGAAGGACGCGCGTTTTATTTTAAAGTTAGAGCTCAAATTGGAGCGCTAAGTCTCCCGACCTGGCTGGGCTGTGACGAGGATTTTTGGATAAAAGAGAAGGAATCAGCATGGAGAAAAAAGGGCGCATCTTGACCGGTCACCGCCCGACCGGACCGCGCCACCTCGGTCACCTGGTCGGCACGCTCAATACCTGGGCCAGCTTGCAGGACAGCTACGAGTGCTACTTTCTGATCGCCGACTTGCACGTGCTGACGACCGATTATGAGCAACCCGAGCATATCCAGGCCAATATCCTGGAAGTCCTGGCCGACTGGCTGGCATCCGGGATTGATCCGGCGCGCTCAGTCATACTCCAGCAGTCAGCAATCTCCGAACACGCCCAGCTAGCCTTATTGTTTGGGATGTTAACGACCGTGGCGCGTCTAAGCCGCGTCCCAACCTACAAAGAGCAGGTCCAGCAGCTAAACTTGACCCCTTCATTAGGATTGCTATCTTATCCCGTCCTGCAGGCCGCCGATATCCTGGTTTATAAGGCCGACACGGTCCCGGTGGGCGAAGACCAGCTATCTCACCTGGAGCTGGCACGCGAGATCGCCCGGCGTTTCAACCAGCTTTACGGGCCAACCTTGCCAGAGCCAGCCGCGCTGCTCTCCGCTATTCCGCGCTTGCCTGGGACTGATAACCGCACCATGCATACATCCTACGGGAACACGATCCGGTTGAAGGACACGCCCGATGAGACTGCGCGCAAGGTAATGGATATGTACACAGACCCAACCCGTATCCACGCCAGCGACCCCGGTCACGTGGAGGGGAACCCCGTCTTCGCTTACCATGAAGTCTTCAATCCAAACCACAGCGAAGTGGAGGAATTCAAGATCCGTTACCGGGAAGGCAAGATCGGGGATATCCAGGTAAAACGCCGCCTGGCTGAGGCGTTAAACGAGACCCTGGCACCCTTGCGCCAGCA
>Ga0315273_10013077_pt1 | contig 10653 bp, 10 predicted proteins | sample YL17G02_0_MG_FD_205753 | JGI IMG/M metagenome (GOLD analysis project Ga0315273, IMG submission 205753) | Sediment microbial communities from Yellowstone Lake, YNP, Wyoming, USA - YL17G02_0 | ecosystem: Environmental > Aquatic > Freshwater > Lake > Sediment | place: USA: Wyoming | collected... | reverse complement strand
TTTCATATCAATCCCTCTCCTCTTAAGGTTTCTTCGATCTGCTCCAACTGGTACTTTTTTAGTACCGGTGTTGGGTGCGGTTTATGAAGGATTATCGGAGGCAGCGTTTCGTGTATGAACTTAACCCTTGATCCTCCAGTCTTCCCAGACTTTGTTAATGTGTATCCAAATCCTTTCAACAGGCTAACAAGTTCTTGCCAGGTAAAGTCACTGGGCCTCGACAGGAAACGATTGATAATCTTCTTGCGCTTACTCAGGAATATCCTCCATTAAGACGTTCCCATAAACTTATAAAGCTATTTTATCAGCAATCAATACGAATTGCAACTATAATTAGTTGCAGATCAGCCTATCCCTTAAGTGATCACATGGCATTAACCGCGACATGCGTTCGAAGGGACTCTTTTCGTTCCTGATGTTCATCTTTTCCCTCACCGAGACGGGAGGCAAGGAGGGCGCTCCGATCATCACGGTCCCTGCGGGGTAGTAATATACTAAATTCTGTAGTAATATACTAAATTTTAAGGTGCATATCTATGTTATCAAAGGGTGAATTAAGCTTTAGTCGTCCGACTGCCGCTACGGTCGTTATTCATCTCTCTGGTGACTGGAAACTCGGGAATGCTCTCCCGCAGGCCAGCGAGATGCAGAAGGAGCTTGAAACAGGAACAAAGGTTCATCAAGTTTTCTTTGATACGCAGGGACTTAAAGAGTGGGACAGTAGCATCCTGACGTTCCTGATTAAAGTTACTGAGTACTGCACAAACAACAATATCAGGGCAGACAAAGAAGGACTGCCTCTGGGCATACAGAAACTCCTGGAGCTTGCATCGCCGGAACATCAGCGAAAAGGGATAACCCATGGAGTTTCGCATAAATCTTTTTTTGTTAAGGTGGCAGATGTAGCGTTTGATTTCATCCGTTCCTCAAAGGAAATGATTACGTTTATCGGTGAGGCATTTCTTGCTTTTTTGAAGCTACTGCGCGGTAAGGCAAATTTCCGCCGCTCCGACCTTTTTACTATCATTCAGGACACAGGCGCTCAATCCCTTCCTATCGTTTCACTCATCAGCGCACTTGTAGGATTGATTCTCGCATTTATTGCATCCATTCAATTGCAATTATTCGGTGCTCAGATTTATGTTGCTGATGTCGTAGGCATCGGTATGGTTCGGGTCATGGGTGCGATCATGACGGGGATTATCATGGCAGGACGAACAGGGGCTTCATTCGCTGCACAGCTCGGCACGATGCAGGTGAACGAGGAAATCGATGCGCTGAAAACATTGGGCATATCACCTATGGAATTCCTCGTTCTGCCTCGGATGCTGGCGCTTGTCCTCATGATGCCGCTTCTCTGTCTCTATGCGGATTTGATGGGAGTACTCGGCGGAATGTTTGTCGGTGTGACGATGCTTGATCTGAATGTCATAGAATATTACCACCAGACAAAAGCGGCAGTGACTTTGACGCATCTCTGGGTAGGGCTATTTCACAGCGCTGTTTTTGGCGTGCTTGTAGCACTGTCAGGATGTCTCAGGGGAATGCAGTGCGGACGGAGTGCCTCAGCGGTCGGATATGCTACAACATCGGCTGTTGTGACCGGCATCGTAAGTATTGTTCTCGCAACAGCGATCATCACATTCAGTTGTCAGGTACTCGGGATATAGTGCAATGGAAGAGAAAAAAGACTTTCAGAAAGAAGTGAAAATAGAGGTTCGTGATCTTGATATGGGCTACGGGAGCTTCGTGTTGATGCGCAACCTGAATTTTACCATTAACAAAGGTGACGTCTTTATTATCATGGGTGGAAGCGGCTGCGGCAAAAGTACGCTCCTGAAAGTTATTGTGGGCCTTCTTCAGCCTTTGCGCGGACAAGTTTTCTATGATGGTGTAAATTTCTGGGCAGCTGAACCGCAGGACAGGGATCGCATTATGCAAAGGTTTGGTATCCTTTACCAGAGTGGGGCACTGTGGAGTTCCATGACCCTGGCCGAAAATGTGATATTACCGCTTGAGCAGTATACAACCCTGAGCAAAGATAAGATCGGTGAGCTGGTGTCGTTGAAACTCGCATTGGTAGGACTTGGCGGATTTGAAGAATTCTATCCCTCAGAGATCAGCGGAGGCATGAAGAAGAGGGCAGGTCTTGCGAGGGCAATGGCACTTGATCCCGATATTTTGTTTTTTGACGAGCCTTCAGCCGGTCTCGATCCTGTAAGTGCACGGTTGCTTGATGACCTAATCATTGAGCTGAGTGAGAGCCTCAAGACGACCATTGTGGTGGTAACCCATGAGCTGCAGAGCATCTTTGCGATAGGAAACAACTCTGTTTTCCTTGACGCCGATGCAAAAACGATGATCGCTTCAGGGGACCCAAAAAGACTGCTTGCAGAATCAAAAGATCCGAAGGTGATTAGGTTCTTAACGAGAGGAGAGAAAACAGTGTATGGGCAGTAAATGCAGTGCTGCAGGCTCTGATCCTGAACAAAGTGAAGGATCTATAGTTCTCAGAGAAGCAATAAACGACGAGATTCTTCGCAGCGCTCAGAATGACAAGGAGGGGAATTATGGGTAAAGAGGCAAACAAGACTCTTATAGGTGTTTTTGTGGTTGGAGCGATTACTCTGATTGTCGCTGCCATATTGATCCTTGGCGGCGGCAAGTTTTTTAGAAAAACATATAAGGTGGTGATGTTTTTTGAGGGATCGATAAAAGGCCTCAATATTGGTTCGCCCTTGATGTTCCATGGCGTAAAAATAGGATCAGTGACAGATATAAACCTGATTTTGAATGCCAAGGACCTGTCCCTCCAAACCCCTGTTATCGTCGAATTAGATCCTCAACGATGGACTCTTGCCGGCGGTGAACGCGGCGACGTGAGGAGAATAAAAGCTCTTATCGATCGTGGTCTAAGAGCACAGCTTCAGATGCAGAGTTTCGTTACCGGACAACTTGTAATAGCTTTTGATTTTTTTCCGGATAAGCCTGCACGATATGTTGGCCTCGTAAAAGAATACCCTGAGATTCCAACGGTATCGACTGCTATGGAGGAGCTGTCAAAGACCCTTCAGGAGCTTCCGCTGAAGGAAATCGTAACGAAGCTGGAGCTCGCGATCGATGGCATTCAGAAGCTTGTCAATGCTCCCGAAACGAGGGAGAGTGTGAAGTCGCTCAATCAAACATTAAAAGATACCCAGAAACTTGTACAGCATGTTGATGAACAGATAGTTCCTTTGATGTCGAGTCTTACTAAAACTTCCGACACTGCTCATGAGACTTTGAGTGAGGCTAAAAATACAATTTCTGTGTTCCGGGACGATGCAAAAGAAACCCTTGCAGATGTACGGGATACCTTAAAACAGACTGAAAAAACTCTCGCTACTTATTCAGATGATTCACGTCTTGTGTACGAAATGAATAAAACACTTAAGTCCTTGTCTGAAGCAACCCGCTCGCTCCGTCTTTTATCTGATTATCTTGAACGACATCCCGAAGCCTTGCTAAAAGGCAAGAGCAGGGATAAAGGAGATTAAAATGAAGAACTTTTATGTTAACCGTTTGACAATAGTAAGTTTAAGTTTTCTCCTCATAGTAATCAGTGGATGCGGTAGCACTCCGCCATCAAAGTTTTACACACTTCACTCGCTTGGAGATCTTGACACAAAACAGCAGTCCACTTCAGCCGTTCCCGGTATCTCAGTTGGTATTCGCCAAATTGAAATTCCCGACAATCTCGACAGACCACAGATCGTGACACGGAGCAGTCTCAATGAACTGAAGATTGCCGAGTTTGATAGGTGGGCAGGTTCTCTTGGGGAAAATATTGCATCTGTCCTGGCAGAAAACCTCTCACTGTTACTCGCATCAGACCGCGTTCTCTCCTATCCATGGGATTCCGCTGTTAAAATCGATTATTGGATTACTGTGCATGTACTTCGATTGGAAGGCATACCCGGTGATCACGTCTCATTAAGGGCACAATGGACAATCTCAAACAGCAAAGAGGATAAAGAAATTGCAATACGAATATCTGATCTTAGAGAAAAAATAAGTGAGAACAGTTATGAGGCAATGGTTGCAGCCATGAGTCGGACATTCGAGGGCCTAAGCCGCGAAATCGTTTCAGAGATCAAGAAGAGAAAAGATCAACAAAGTCGGTAATAAAGAAAACCTAATAAGAGGGATCGCAAAATGAAGACTTCGGATTCCGGATTGTTTTCATCGTCTGAATAGAAAGGTTAAAAAATGCTAAGGATAGTTTGCAAGAGGAAAATAACATTACCCTATCTTCTCTTAATCATCTGCACGTTCTTTTTTGCTTCATGTGCTACGACGACTGTAACCGATGTCTGGAAAGACAAGGACTATCAGGGGAAGGCACAGAAAATTGTTGTAATCATGGCTGCGAAAAGTCCGGATATGAGAAACATGTTCGAAGACCGGTTTGTCGGTGAGCTCGATGCCCGTGAGAACAACGCATTCCAGAGTCATACAATTATTCCCATGGAGCAATTACGTGACAAGGAGCTGGTGAAATCGAAAATAAAAAGCACAGGGGCAGATACTGTTCTCATTTCAAGGCTGGTCGACACAAAGACGATTGAGTCCTATATGCCCGGACAGATATATGTGGTTCCGAATTTTTATTATGGCTGGGGATCATATTACGACATTCTCTTTGTTGGTTATGGGTATACAGATGATATCCAGGTTGCTTATATTGAGACGAACCTCTACGATGTGAAGACTGAGAAGCTGATCTGGTCTACCCATTCGAAAACAGAGAGAACAGAAGGCGAACAACAATTGATAAATACATTTATTAACATTATCATCAAGAAGCTGTCATCAGCCGGGATCATAAAATGAAGGAGCAGTTAGCAAATATTCAAGGGTAATCTGTAACTCCACTAAATTAAGGAGAAATACTATGGCCAAGATCGTAAGAAGCGACGCGGCTGCAGAGAAAGGAGCTAAAAGAAATGATTAGATTTTTGTTCCCTCGAAGAAGTTTGCCGTTCATTATTGTCACCCTGGTATATGCTCTGATGTGCTTCAATTTCCCTGCATATGGTGAAGAATCTCTTATCTGCGCTGATGATATCGAAAAATACTGCAAGGAGATAAAACCCGGAGGCGGGCGTCTCCTGAATTGTTTAAAAGGGCATGAGAATGAATTATCCGTATCATGCCGGGGGAAAATAAGTGAACTGCAGGGAATCATAAAAGATTGCGAACAGGCCTGTTCAGGTGATATCGCACAATTTTGTAAAGAAGTCCAGCCGGGCGGAGGAAGGATTATCAAGTGCCTCAGGGAACGTGAAAAAGAACTTTCTCCTTCATGCAGTGAAAAATTGGAAATGATCGGTAAGAGGTTTAAAGGGAGGGGAGAATGAAGATGAAATACATCAAGGGTTCTGGAATCAGGAATTATATCCTGATCGGAATGGCTATAGTGATCTTCCTGACACTGATACAGATAATCTCGCCTGTGTCTGCTGAAGAAAGCATAACCGCATACTGTTACCGTGACAGCAGATTATCTCTTGGCAATGTAGTAATCTTCGACATCTCGACCGCAGCCACGGCTTGTAACAACGTCTACTATGATTGCAAGGGGAAATGCATAGGATGTTTTCATGATTTTGACTATGTCGATTATGTCTGTGTCGACACATCAGGTCGCACTTTTCTACGCTAAAAAGTAATGATTATCTGATAAGGCCAACGGCTCAATAAAAATAAATATTCTACCTTTGGTTTTTATCACCCGGTATAAGCGGCTGTATTAAATTAACGGGTGACTTAAGGACCCTTTCCATAATTCCTAATAGGCCAGACCCTACCGCTGATGGGGAAAGATTGCTAACCTCAGGGTTTTCTAAATGGCCTGTGACTTTGATAGGTATGGCAACAAGGTTGCGGCCTGATATATTCCTGACGAGAGGGATCTTTCTCAGGACAGAATCTACGGTTTTTAAAGGGGCTACCAGTACTTGAAGATCAATCTTTTTCTTAGCGAGATCTATATCACCCATACCAACCATTTCCATTGACGGAGCATCAATGACTGCTTGTTTCAGGAAAATTTTCCCGTTTTCGATATCTCCTTGAATTATGAAAGATCGATAACCAAATCCTTCTTTTGTGAGGTCAGGAATCCCTCCCTGTAAAATTCCGGTGACATTGATCAGGGAAAATATCTTTGACAGCATTGTGGCTTTATAAATTCTGCCATCTTTCGCACTGAAATTTATCTTTCCTTGAAGTGATTGGAGAAGTTGATCACTTTTCCCCTCTGCGCTGAGCGTACCATCCAAGTCGAATCTGCCTGTAATAACTCTCTTGTCAGATAGGCAGGCAAGGGTTGGTTTTAATTCCTGTCCACGAACAAACGGTTTTAAATCCACCTGAATGGTATTATGGGAAATTTTTATTCTTCCTGGTGTTGGTATACCGCAAACCAAAGCCTTGGTTACGGCAATAGTTGCTATATCAGGAGAGAATATGATATCAGCATGCAGGGGACTTACTGTTAATTTGTCATATATGAAATTATTCGATTTCACCCGCAACGTTCCAGACACTGGCAAGTTCCATGGATAATCTTTTTTTTTGGCGTCTTTTTCTTTGCTTTCCCCCTCAATCATTTTTCTCACTGGTTCCCACGTGATTCTGTCAGCAGTGATATCCATATCGGTCGCTATGCCCTTTTCCGTAAAGTTCATGCTTCCCCGGAGAGAAAGTGCATTATCATCTAATTTGACTGAAGCAGATTCAACGTTAATGCGATTTGCATCAGCATTCAGAGAAATATTCTCTATGGTTAAAGGAACTTTTTCTTTCCATGGAATAACGATCTTTGCCCCTGAAAGGGTGCCCTGAGCTGTTGATCTCAAGGGATTTTCAAGGTCAATTTTTGTACGGAAATTCCCCTGAACAAATCCTTCTGGAATGTACGATATGGTGGACAGTCTTGCCAGCGTTAAACTGTTCAGTTTTCCAACGAATGACAGTCCTAATGTTTTCTCCCGGAAATTGAACGTCAATGTTGCACGGGATATTCCATCGTCTACAAGCAATTTATTGATTGTCAATCCTTGGGGATTTTTGATTACATCTATAGAAACATCCACTCCATTCTGGGTTTTTACATTTCCCTGGAAAAATACATTCCCGCTTTTTTCCCATTGCAGACGAGACTGTGAAAAAAGAAATCTCTGGTCAATTCTCAATGCTGGCAGCTTTATAGTATCTCTAAACCACCGTGCTATCTGAGGCCCCATTGCACCGTTAAAGGTAATGTCTGCATTTTGGAAACCTTTCAGCGGGTTTTTGAAAACACCCGATATGCTATAGGATGAATCCAACATACTCGTCTGAGCATCAGTGAAAACCAACTGCTCTGGGGTTGCTTCAAACGTTCTCGCTGTAATTGTTAGCATGCTGGGCAGTAGGGATGAATCTATTGCAATATTCCCTGCAGAACCTATCGCTCTGAATCGCCAGTCTTGAGAATTCTGAAGAGGACCACTAAAGTTTATTGAAGACAGTTTTACATTACCTTTGAGAGAGGCGATACCTTTGAGAGAGGGTTGCAGTTTGTTATACGATAAAAGCCAACGATAGATTTCTTCAAGTGAAACAGAGGAGTTTCCAGAGGTTATTTCCAGATAAGGAACATTCCCAAAAGTCAGTCCGGCAGTAAGCCCGGAAAAAGTGGACTTTCCAACAGTGCCGCTCAGGTTTTTTACCTGAACTTTTTTCCCATCATACAAAAATTGTCCTCCCTTTATTTCAACAGGGTAGGGGATTCGCTGATAGGCGGCTGACAGATTGAATTCAGATACCTCTACTTTTGGTTTAATCGATGCCATACTTTCACCAAGAACGAGTCTGCCTTCAGCAATCCCTTTAATATCATGAAGGCCATTCAGTTCTCTCAGAAAGGATTTATCTTTTACTATACGCCCAAGGAGATGAGACAGTTCTTCAAGATTTACCTTTGCGAGTGTATCAAGATGAAGGGGAGCATTTGCTCCTTTCAAGCCTATTTTCAATTTTCCTTCTCGCAATTCGGTATTATCAAGTTTTGCTTCAATATTCTTTCCGTCAAGGACACCCTTTGAAACATTGCATTCGCCCCTAACATCCTTAAAACTTAGTTGAAGTCCGGGAATGGAAATATCACCCTGGAGTATCTCACCTTTGACGGATAGATTTTCAGATGCTCCCAGATCGGCAATTGAACCTGCCCGGCTATGAATAGTAATGAGCGGAACTGTTCCACCTTTGATAAAACTAAAAATTGCCGGAACTATCGGGACATCCTCAGCCAATGCAAAAATCATATCCCGTGTTAATGGTATATCAACTTCCCTGGCTTCCAGATCAAGAGTGATTTTTCTCGAGGAAGGGTCTTTTTGGTCGAAGTGACCCATGAGCTTAACTCCATTAGAGAAGTTCGATCTCAGGTTTGCAGTAATCTTTAGCTCTTCAGACGGGAAAAAGATGCGAGCGTCAATATTTTGCAGTGGGGGCAGATGCCGGTTGTTTTTTAAGAGATCAACCCTGCCATTTCTTATGAGGATAACAAGGTCTGGTGCATTCGATGAAATATTGCTAATCATCTTCGAGATTTTTTCCTCAATTTCTGCTATCGGCAAAGACTTTTCTCTTTTGGGGATAATGAACGAGAAATCAGGTGATTCAAGTTGAACCTTTGCAATCCTTATTTCACCTTTGATCAGAGGGATCAATGCAGGGTAAGCGTTCAATGATTCAATAGTCCCCTCGGCTTTTTCAGGTACTGAAAGTTGAATATGATGGATTGTTACGCGAGGCCTTGGGAGAAGTGATAGATCAACCTTTTGAAAATCAATTCCAGCGATAACGTTCTGTGATATGCTTGCAACAATTTTTTCTTTTACATACTTTGTATCGATAATTCTTGAAGCAAAGAGTGCCAGTGTCAGCATGCAAACCAACAGAAAACCTGTTACTCCCGCAAACCATAGAAAAATCTTTTTTCGCTTGTTCATGTATGCCATTATCCTTATATTGTCCTAAAATGAATTTTCAAATCCCCCCTCACCCCCCTTTGCTAAAGGGGGGAATGACAATCATGAGACCTTACTTATGAACTTCTTAGGAACTCACCAGTTGCATAGTCTTATACAATTCTGCAAATGCTTCTAAGATGCCCATTTGAGTCTAGTTATCATATCACCGGTAAAGCACACCGATAGTTGACTCCTAGTTTGTCATTCCGGGCTTGACCCGGAATCCAGTTCTTTTGTTCTGGATTCCCGTTTCCACGGGAATGACGTCTGATGGTTAAGCCTATTTTATGCAATGTGTAGGTGAATTTCCATACTATCCTTTGTGAGCCAAAAGCCCATGATGGCATTGAGCTTGATTGTACAGTATGCAGAGCCTTAAGGAATGCTTAAAGAATCAAGGATATTGAATACCGCCTTCACAGCTTTTGAATCACCAGGGAGTTGAAAGATCGGCTTTCCGCGAAGGTCATATTCACATATCAAGTCATCTTGAGGTATGATTCCTGATACAGGGAGTTGCAAGCTCTCTGCGAGGTCCTTCAGTTCCTCTCCATGATTACCAGAAACCCTGTTTATGATCAGAACGCGCCTATCGATCTCAAGTTCAAGCTCGTCAACTAATCCGTCAATCCTCTTCGCGGTCTGAACGCCCCTTACCGTAGGGTCGCTTACAATGAGAAGCACGTTGACCTTATGTGTGGTTCTCCTGCTCAGATGCTCCATGCCAGCTTCGTTATCTATAACAATGTACGGGTATGTTTCAGAGAGCTTGTCTGTATATTTCCTCAGGATATTATTTGCAGCGCAATAACATCCTGGTCCTTCGGGTCTTCCCATAACAATCAAATCAAATCCCTTTGCCTCAATGATTGACTGCTGGACATGATACTCTAAAAGCTGCTCTATTGACATGCCTCCGAGCCTCTCACCGCCACTTCTTACTGCCCGGAGCGACTCTTCCCTCAATTTACCTATTGTCGCTGGGACATCAATGCCAAGGGTTTCATTCAGACAACTATTGGAATCAGCATCTACTGCAAGCACAGGTCTCTTTTTCCTTTCAATCAAGTAACGAACAGTAAGTCCGGCGATGCTTGTTTTTCCTGTGCCACCCTTACCAGCCAATGCGATAACGAATGCCATGTATATATTATAAACGTTGTTGAATTTTTTCATGTAATCGAGGAAAATACAGTAACTCTGAATGAGTAAAGGATGAAAGGTATGCGAATAAAACCATTATTGAAATTGTCAATAATACACTCCTTATCTTTTCTCGCCATCCTGTTACTAACCTTTTTCATACATGCATCTCCGGGTCTTTCTGAAATGAAGAGACTACCAGGGTATGTTGGCTCTCTTGCCTGTAAGCCATGCCATGAAGAGGAGTATAAGAGTTTTATGACCTATGCAAGAAAGAGTAATTCTTTCAGGAGTATCGAAAGGGTGAGGAAGGGTTTAACAGAGGAAGAGGTAAAGGGTTGCTATCATTGTCATACTACCGGATATGGCAAGCCAGGAGGCTTTATTAGTCCGGAAAAAACTCCACACCTGAAAAATGCAGGTTGTGAAGTCTGTCATGGCCCGG
>Ga0315273_10013075_pt1 | contig 10654 bp, 10 predicted proteins | sample YL17G02_0_MG_FD_205753 | JGI IMG/M metagenome (GOLD analysis project Ga0315273, IMG submission 205753) | Sediment microbial communities from Yellowstone Lake, YNP, Wyoming, USA - YL17G02_0 | ecosystem: Environmental > Aquatic > Freshwater > Lake > Sediment | place: USA: Wyoming | collected... | reverse complement strand
GACGGCTCTCGGACTCGATCGTCCCGATTTGCTTGAGCTGCGCCTCCGTGAGCCGTCCCGTCTGGAGGAGGAACGCCTTCAACGGATCCCTTGCGTTCCGCCGCCGGTCGCGCGTCGAGACCACGCGCCCCGATTCGAAAAAGATCACCGCGACATCGGAGTCGGAGGTGAGCTTGAGCACGCCGGACTTCTGCTGCACCGCGATCAGCTGCAGGATTTCCGGAAGGCTGAAGTCGTCGAGGTTGCCCTGGAGCGCCATCGGTTATCCCCGTCCGCCTTCCGCCCGCGCGTGTGGGGAAGCGCCGCGAACTTCCGCGCGCCTCGCGCCGGTGGTGAGGCTCGAGACCTTGGTTGTCGTCTTGGAATAGTAGCGGGTGACCGTCATCGCGTACGTCAGAACGAAGAGGAGGAGCAGCGGAATCCGCTTGGCCCATCCCGCGGACGGGACGGGGAGCACGTCCAGCGACGGTACGAGCGCACCGTTCGAGACGACGAGCAGGGCGGCCGTGGCCATGACCAGGATCGCGAAGAAGCCGCTCAGACTGGCGCCCCGCAGCATCTGCCCGGCGCCGGGAAGCACGAACGTCGTCACCGTCTCCCAAAGCGTCCGCCGGCGCGCGGCCCTTCGGTCGCGCCCGGTGAGAAGGAGACGCGCGAATTCCATCGACTTCAAATCCTTGACGGCGAGGTAGCACTCGTTGCAGAACGCGCGCTGCTGCATGCGGTGGACGCAATGACGGCAGATCACCTTCTGGCAATTGGAGCAACGGAGCGTGGCAAGAGTTCGGCCGAGGATCTGTCCCACTCCGGCGAAGATCAGGAAGAGCGCTCCGAGGAAGACGAGTCCGAATGGCGCGGGAGGTGCCATTCGTTCCACGAACGAGAAGTATGGGTTTCGCACGCTCAGGGTCGATGCCGGCGTGCCCGCCGGTCGCTGCGCGAGCTGCCAGAGCGCCTCCAGAGGCGCCTCCGCTTCCATGACGCTGCGGTTGAGCTGCGGCGTGTTGATCTCGCTGAAGTCGCGGACGCGGTCGAACGCGAGCGCGGAGGCGATGGATTGCTCGCGACTCGCTTCGGCGAAGAGGAGCTGCTTCGTATACGTCTGCGCCAAATTGAAGTGCGGCTCCACGGACTTCGGAGATGCCTTGGCGGCCGCCTCGAAAGCCTCTCTTGCCTTCTCGTAGTCCTCCCGAGCGAAATAGACGTTCCCGAGATTCGTCAGGATCCAAGCCGTGTTGGGCCGCAGCGCGGCGGCCTGGGTCAATTGCTGCTCTGCGCGGTCGAGATCCGCCTCCCGCCGCGCCATGGTGCCGACGGTGAAGGGATAGAGCGGTTCGGCGGGGTCCTTGGAACCCAGCGCTTCCAGGGCTCCCATGATTTCGGGATCGGCTCCCGAGCGCAGGCCGCGCTCCACGAGGAGACTCGGTTCTTCGAGCGAGAGTCCTCCCGCCCACGGCGCCAGGAGTCTCGCTCCGAAGATCAAGCCGAGGGAGGATAGAAGGAAGAGCGCCACGAGGAACGATTCGCGGCGGCCCAGCCTGAAGGACACGAGCCCCGCGTAGACGGCGGCGGTCGGAATCGCGCCCAAGCCCCAGAGCAGCGGCGCCAGCGCGATTGCCCCGGCCGCGAGACGGACACCGGCGCCCTTTCCCGGACCCAGGATTTCCTGCAGGATGTGGATGAGATCGGGCATGTGGCGGAGCGTGATTCCGGCGATCGCGAGAAGAAGACTGAAGAACCAGACCACCAGAACCGCCGTGACGGCGTTCGCGAGGAAATGTCGCTGCCACGTGTAATCGCGGCCGACGATGTGGAGGGCCTCGCTGATTTCGGAGGCCGCCCTTCCGGGGTTCTGGAACGCCAGGACGCGGGCGAGCGTGAAGTGCGGATCGGGGAAGTCGGGATCGAATGAGGCGGAAGCCTCGAAGAGACGAACGGCTTCCAGGGAGTTGCCAGCCTGGAGGGCCACGAGCGCCTGGCGGTAGAGCGCCTGGGCGGGCGCAAGCGCGCGGGAAACGCCCGCGTCCAGCTTGCGGTCCAGCTGTTCGGCGATGGCGTCGGGACCGTTGGACGCGCCCGCTCCCTGCGCCCGGATCGGCGAAGGGGCGACCACCAATGCGACCGCAAATGCCGCCGCCAACGCCAGCCGGGGCGTGACGCTCATCGCGGAACGAAGTCTGACGGGCTCAGTTAGCGCCACCAGCGCACGTTATGCGGGGGTCGAAAGGGGTGTCAAGGGAAATGTCCCCGGATCATGGTATTCTGGCCGACTCATGACACTCGTTTCCAACTTTTCATCGAGCGGAGGTGCGGGCATGGCATCGAAAGCGACCCGGATCGGGGCGCTGAAGAGCGTGATCGGCGAAGAGGTGCTCCTCGAGGGCTGGCTGTACAACCGGCGCGGGAGCGGCAAGCTCGAGTTTCTCCTGGTGCGCGACGGAAGCGGAACGGTCCAGTGTGTGGCCGCGAAAGCCGATCTGCCTGAAGAGGTGTTCGGCCGCTGTTCCACGGTCACCCAGGAGTCCTCCGTCCGCGTGCGCGGTCTCGTGCGCGAGGACAAGCGTGCTCCGAGCGGCGTCGAGCTCACGCTCCGCGATATCGAGATCGTCTCGCCCAGCCGCGACTACCCGATCACGCCGAAGGAGCATGGGCCCGACTTCCTCTTGAATCACCGCCATCTCTGGATCCGCTCGCAGCGGCAGCACGCGATTCTGAAGATCCGCCATACACTGATCGAGGCGACCCGAGATTGGCTGAACAAGGACGGCTTCATCCTGGCCGATGCGCCGATCTTCACTCCCTCCGCCTGCGAGGGGACGACGACCCTGTTCGAAACCGAGTACTTCGAAGAGAAGGCCTACCTCACGCAGAGCGGTCAGCTCTACAACGAGGCGACTGCGATGGCGTTCGGCAAGTCCTACTGCTTCGGTCCTACGTTTCGGGCGGAGAAGTCCAAGACTCGGCGGCATCTGATCGAGTTCTGGATGGTGGAGCCCGAAATCGCCTACGCGACGCTGGACGACGTGATGGGCGTGATCGAGCGCTTCATCGAAGCGATCGTCGCCCGGGTTTTGGAGCAGCGCGGCGAAGAGCTCAAGGTGATCGAAAGGGACATCGCTTCGCTGACACGGGTCCGCGCGCCATTCCCCCGGCTCAAGTACGACGACGCGGCGAAGATCCTCAAGGACAAGGGAGTCCCTTTCGAGTGGGGAACCGACTTCGGGGGTGCGGACGAAACCCTGCTCACCGAGGGCTACGATCGTCCGTTCTTCGTGCACCGATTCCCTTCGGCGATCAAGGCCTTCTACATGAAACGCGACCCTGAAGACGAGCGTCTCTCTCTGTCGTGCGACCTCCTGGCGCCGGAGGGATACGGAGAGATCGTGGGGGGGGGCGAGCGCGAGGACAATCTGGACCGCCTCGTCGAGCGTATCCATGAGCATCAATTGCCCATGGACGCCTTCGAGTGGTACCTCGACCTCAGACGTTATGGATCGGTTCCGCACAGCGGATTCGGAATGGGGATCGAACGGACCCTCGCATGGATCTGTGGAATCGAGCACGTGCGCGAGACGATTCCATTTCCCAGGATGCTGAACCGTCTGCGTCCTTAGTTGGAAGTAATTGTATTCATTCGACTTAGGATTTTTCCGGTGCCGGTTTCGACTGACATGCCGATGGACGCCGGACGCATCTCCCCGGACCCCGTCGGGGCAGAAATTGGGTTGACAGAAGCGCGCACGCCGCACTAACTTCCAGCCTCTTTCAAGCGCACCGATTCGATGTGTGCCACCCTAATGGTTGGCCCTGGCGTTGACACGACGGTCCCAGGCGGGTACTCTGAAATCGTGAGTGGTAACAGTCGGGCTTTGACGGTCCGGCTCAAGCTGGCGGCGGTCGCGCTCGCCCTGAGTGTGCTCGGGTCGTGTTCGTCGCCATCCCCCCCGCGTGAGACCCCTCCAGCACCGATCGTTCTTGCCGGCGCCGAGCACTTGGTTCCTTTGCTTCGCAGTGAGGTCATGGCATTTCGGGATCGGTATCCCAAGTCGGAGCAGATCCGGATCGTCGCGAACGGATCGGCGGAGGGCATGGAACAGTTGGTCAACGGGGAAACGGCGATGTCGGTGCTGACGCGGGAGTTGACCGATCCGGAAATCAACGCGGCCTTCCAGCGCAAGGGTTTGAGCGCCTTCGCCGTCGCGTGGGACGCGGTCGCCGTGATCGTGAACCCTGCCTGCGCGATCGAGCAACTGTCGCGTACCGAGCTCGGGCGCATCTACGGCGGCGAAGTGACACGGTGGTCGGAACTCGGGTGGAAGGACGGTGGCGAGATCGCTCCCCTGACGACGGGCCCGCGCCTGGGCATGTACGAATTTCTCCAGCAGGCCCTCCTCTCGGGCCACCCCTACGGTCCGGGCGTCTACGCCCAGCGGAGCGAGGAGGAGATCGTGGACCTGGTCGCGGCGCGACCGAACGCTGTCGCATGCGTGTCCCGGGTCTTCGCCGACGATCGGGTTCGCATGCTGAAGATCTCGGCGGCGATCGGACTTCCTTACATTGCGCTGGACCGGGAGAGCCTGATCCTGAGAACCTACCCCCTGATGCGTAGCATTTCCCTATGCACGCGCGGGAAGAATCCGCCCGCCACCGCATCCGATTTCGTCAACTTCGTATCGAGCGTGGACGGGCAGCGAATCGTCGCGCGCCACGGCTACGCGCCGGCCACCGTTCCCGTTCAGATCGTGCGCACCGCACAGGAGGCAGAGTGAGGGTGGTCCTTCGACGCATTCTGCCCGCGGTTCTCGCCGCGGGGCTGTTCTTCTCCGCTCCGGCGGCCCACGCGCTTTCGTCGGGCGACCTCATCAAGCAGGGGGTCCAGGCGCTCCTCGACGGAAAGACGAGGGAGGCCTTGGAGTTGTTCACAAGGGCCGAGAAGCTCGACCCGAATGCCACCAAGCCCCACTACTACGTCGCCAGGGCGCTCGAGCGGCTCGGCGAGGCAGACAGCGCCAAGGTGGAGTACGAGAACGCTCTCCGGGCGAACCCGAAGTACGTGGAAGCATTGACCGGCTTGGGCAGCCTCCTCAGAAAGCAAGGAAAGCTCGAAGAGGGAACGGCCAAGCTTCAGGAGGCGGTCAAGTACGGTCCCAAGGATGCCCAGGCGCTCTACGCTTTGGGCCAGGCCTACCTCAAGGACAAGCGCTACGACGAGGCGCTCGCGGTGTTTCGCAAGGGCACGCTGCTCAAGCAGGGACGGGAGCTCTTCCTTGACGGGCAAGCCCTCGCCATGGAGGCGAAGGGGGATGTCAAGGGCGCCGAGGAGATCTTCATCCGGGCCCGCGAAACCAATCCGAACAGCCTTCGCGTCCGGCTGGATCTCGGCGGGTTCTACGACCGCAAGAAGATCCCGCTCCTCGCCGCCCCGGAATACGGCAAGGCGGCCGAAATCGACCCCAAGAATCCCGAGACGCACTACCTCTACGGCAGGGCGCTCGTCGGCATGAACGAGTTCAACGCCGGGCTCTCAGCGTTCATGCGCGCGATGGAAGTGGATTCGACCTACGCGCCGGCGTACCTCGAGGCGGGGAGGCTCTACTACAGGGCCAACCGCGGAGCGGACGCGGCCGAGAAGTTTCGCGCCTACACGGGCTTGAGACCCGAAGATCCCGAGGGATACCTGGATTTGGGTAGGGCGCTGGCGAAGAGCCGGGATCCGAACGACAAGCGCGAAGCCATCGTCGTGCTCGAGAAGGCGATCGAAATGAAGCCCGGGATGCCCGACGTGCTGGCAGCCCTCGGACGCCTTTACTTCGAGCAACGCGACAACGAGAACGCGCTCAAGTATTACGATCAGTACGCAGCGATCGCGGACACTCTCCTCACCGCCGAGGAGAACATGAGGCTGGGAACGCTGTACGTGGCCAATCAGGATTCGGCCAAGGCGGTGTCCCATCTCTCGCGGGCGATCGCCATGGACTCGACGTTCATCAAGGACGCCAACTTCCAGCTTGGTTTCCTGTTCTTCGCGCGGAGGGACTACCCGTCCGCGATGCCGTTCTTCCAGGCGTCGGTCAAGGTGGATTCGACCTTCGTTCCGGCTCTCCTCAACCTGGGGCTCTGCCAACTCCAGGCCAAGGACCAGAGCGCGGCCATCGAGACCCTGAGGCGGGTCATCGTCTCCAACCCCAACGAGAATCGGGCCCGGATCTGGATCGGCCAGACGCTTGCGGCGATGGACTCGCTGCCGGAGGCGCTTGAGATGTATCAATCGGCGATCGCCCAGGACTCCACGAGCGCGGATGCGTTCCGCGGGGCGGGCCTCGTCTTGCTGCTGCAGAAGAATTGCGCGGAAGCGGAAGGCTACCTGGAGAAGGGGACCGAGCTCGATCCGGAGAATCTACCCGGACACATCTGGCTGGGGCAGGCTTATTCTATCTGCGGAGACGTGTCGCGCGCCAAGGCGGAGTTCAACAAGGCGATCGACATCGACCCGACGAACACCGAAGCATCCAAGGGGCTGGAGCGGATTCGCAAGTTCGAGGAACAACAGCAGGCCCGCACGAGCGGGGCAAAGCAGTAATTGGGATCGGCGGAGCGCCGCGAGAGGGAGGCGAGATGAGTTTGGCTGTCAGTACCTCGGGTGACGTCACGATTTTGGCCCCCAAGGGCATGCTTCTTGGCGGGAAGGAAACGGACGAGCTGCAGGGCAAGATCAAGGAGCTGTCGGAGGCGGGGAACCGCAAACTCCTGATCGATCTTGGGCAGACCACGTTCATGAACAGTGTGTCCCTCGGCGTGCTGATCGCCGGTCACACCAACTACGCGAAACGGGACGCCAAGATGAAGCTTTGCGCGGTGGACAAGAAGATCCAGAACATCTTCGTGGTCACCAAGCTCTCCTTGGTGTTCGACGTGTACGACACGGAGGATGAGGCGCTGAAGAGCTTCAAGTAGCCGGGGGTTGTCGGAATAGGGCCGGCTGAGGCATACTAGGGGCTCCCTGAAACGGAGAAACGGTCCAAGGCCCCCCCCTCACGACCCTTCGAGCCGCATCCCATGGATGTTCGGTTCGCCACATTCGAACAGGAGGAAGTCGCGGTGAAACAAGGTTTGTTCATGACGATTGTCTCGGTGGTCGCGCTCGGCATCGCTATCGCGGTCTACATGTTCCTGCCCGATTACATCAAGAAGGGCGGACCGCTGGTGGCGCTTCTCATCATGCTCTCCATCATGTCGGTGACGCTGACCTTCGAGCGTCTGTTCACGTTGAATCGTGCACGGGGGAAGGATCCCCTCCCCACGTTCATGATGGCCGTCCGCAAGAAGATCGATGCGATGGATATCGAGGGCGCGGCCCAGCTCTGCGCCAAGCAGCGCGGTTCGCTCGCCAACGTCCTCCGAGCCGGCTTGGACCGGTACTCGATCGTGCGCGGCGCCAATTTTGATGTTAAGCAACGCATGGACGAAGTCCAGAAGGCGATGGAAGAGGCGAACATGCTCGAAGTGCCGCTTCTCGAGCGCAACCTGATTGCCCTCGCGACGATCGCTTCGATAGCGACGATGGTGGGTCTTCTGGGAACGGTAATCGGGATGATCCGCTCTTTCGCGGCCCTCGGCCAGACGGGCTCGGTGGACGCCGTGAAATTGGCGGTCGGTATTTCCGAGGCGCTCATCAATACCGCCGGCGGTCTCTTCGTGGCGATCTTCTCGATCGTTCTCTATAACGTCTTCGTGACGATGATCGACAACTTCAACTACGGAATGGACGAAGCGACCCTCCAGGTCGTCGAGGTTCTTTCGGTGAAAGAGGCGACGAAGTAAATGTCCGCCAAGAAGCTTCGTCGTATCGGTGTCAAGATCGACATGACGCCCATGGTCGACGTGGCGTTTCTGCTACTGATCTTCTTCATGTCGACCTCGCAGTTCGATCCGCCGCAAAAAGTGCCCATCTCCATTCCCGACAGCCATTCAAACCTGAAGGTTCCGGAGTCGGACGTTCTGACCCTCGGGATCACGAAGGACAACCAGATCCTCTGGCAGGTCGGAAAGGGCCAGCAGGAGTTCACGGACTTGGTAAATCTGGAAATTATCGTCAGTGAGCAACGACGGCGGAATCCGAGAATACGTGTCGCCATCAAGGCGGACAAGTCCTCGGACTACGGGACAATGGAAGACGTCATGGCGATCATGCAGAAGACCAACACGATCACGTTCAGCATGGTCACGGAGCTCGTACCCAGCAAGAAGTCCGCGATGAGCCGGTAGGCTCGGCGCGGTGACGACCGGAAGGAGCCAGCCCCGATGGGTGCGGTAGACACCCCAGAAAGTGGCGTAAAACACAAGAAGGGCAAGAGGCGCAAACCCAAGCGCATCGGGGTCAAGATCGACATGACCCCCATGGTGGACGTCGCGTTCTTGCTTCTGATTTTCTTCATGTGCACCACCGTGTTCCGGAAGCCGCAGGCGCTCGAGATCAACCTGCCGCCCGATCCGAAGGCGAAGGTGGAGATCTCCGAAACGAACGTCATGACGCTTCGGGTCATCGCGCCCGGGGACAAGACGAAGGGCGAAGTCCGGGCGTTTTGGCGGATCGGCACGAACCCGTTCGTCGAGGCGGCGATCGACAAGCTGACGCCCCTGTTCGCGGCCGAGGGCAAGAAGAACCCGAAGCTGGTCGTCCTGGTCAAGATCGACCGGACGGCCAAGTACAGGTACATGGTCGACATCATCGACCAGCTCCAGTTCGCGGAGCTGAACCGTTTCTCACTGGCTCCGCTTGAGCCCAAGGAGAAGCAGGAGGTCGAGACGCTGTGACGTCGACCACAATGGACTCAACCGAGCGCGTCCCGATCGGCGCCGCGGACCTGAAGGCCAACGCGCGGCGGATGTTCCGCAGGGCGCTCATCATCTCGGCCTCGATCCACCTCGCGCTGGTAGGTTTCTACCTGCTCTCGACCGTCTGGAAGCCCAAGGACGATGTCGCGTACACGGGCCGCGTCATTCGCATGACGACGCTCCCGCCGCCGCCTTCGCTCTCGGGTGCGCCTCCTCCTCCGGCGATTCCCATCCAGCAGGAGATCGCGCGGCCCACGATCGGAATACCCGTGCCGGTACCGGATGCCCAGGCGCCGGAGCAGACGATCATGACCCAGCAGGAAATCGCTCAGACCCTGGCGCCCGTGGGCGTCGGCGGCGGCGGCAAGGACAGCATCTACATCGCGCCGACCGATGACCTCCCGTCGGAAGGGGAGTTCGTCTACTACGAGGATCCCCCCACGCCGGTCACGCAGGTTCCGCCGGCATATCCGGAATTCGCGCGCGAGGCCCAGATCCAGGGTCGCGTCGTCCTGCATGTCCTTGTGGACAAGAACGGCCGCGTCAAGAACGTCAAGGTGATCAAGAGCGTCAAGGGGCTCGACGATGCGGCGGTGGAAGCGGTGAAGAAATGGGTATTCAAGCCGGCCCTAAGCCAAAACAAGCCCGTGGCGGTGTGGGTCGAGGTGCCGATGGAGTTCCACTTCTAGGCGCGCGATCCTTGGTCCAGCGAGAATATCGGCCCGTCCCCCCTGGCTGGGGCGGGCCTTTTTCTTTGACACTACCGGTGGGTGGAGGATAGTCTCGCAGGATATGGGTATGCCCCTCAAATTACGATTCCACAATCGCTTCCGGTCGATTGTTTTGGCCTGTCTCTGCGGGATGGTGCCGATCGCCGCGTGGGCCGCCGGTGGTGTGGACGGTCGCATCCCTCACCAGAGCGGGCTGATCGAGTTGTACCTCACGGGAGGGGTGTTCATGCACCCCATCCTCCTCTGCTCGGTGGTGGGGCTCGCGATCATTCTCGAACGCATCTACTACTTTGCCAAGGCGCGCACCGATACGCGGCGCCTCATGGGGGAGTTGCTGCACGTCCTGCAGGACCAGGGATTCGAACCCGCGCAGCGAATGCTTCACTCCAAGCGGGGCCCCATCGCGGCCATCCTCCACTCGGGGCTCCTGCGCGCCAAGAAGGGACCGGAGGCGGTGGAGAAGGCGATCGAGACAGCGGCCTCGATCCAAACCGCTTCGCTGGAGCGAGGCCTCATCTGGCTCGCCACTGTGGCGAACATCGCGCCCCTCCTCGGATTTCTCGGCACGGTCTCGGGGATGATCCATGCGTTCGAGGCGATCGCCGCCGCCGAGGAAGTCTCGGCCAAGCTCGTCGCAACCGGCATTTACGAGGCTCTCATCACGACGGCCGCGGGGCTCATCGTGGCGATTCCGGTGCAGACCGCCCACAACTACTTCGTCTCCCGCATCGATAAGTTCGTGATCGACATGGAAGAATCGGGCGCCGAGTTGGTCGATGGTCTCGCGACCCATTCCAAGCAGTGGGAGACGTTTCTCTCGGTCCTCAAGCCGCCCACAACGCCGACATCGCGATGAAGATCCTGAAGCGCAGGCATCCCCATCCCGAGATTCCGCTCGTGTCCACCGCGGACGTTTCGTTCCTGCTCCTGATCTTCTTCCTCTCCACGACGATCTTCGTGGCGCAGCGGGGGATCTCGCTCGAGCTCCCAGGACCCGCGGACAGGCCGCTCCTGCTCCAACCGTCCAAGATGGTCCAAGTCAGCGTGCAGGGGGACCAGTCGGTCCGTGTGGACGGCGAAGTGGTCGC
>Ga0315273_10013074_pt1 | contig 10655 bp, 8 predicted proteins | sample YL17G02_0_MG_FD_205753 | JGI IMG/M metagenome (GOLD analysis project Ga0315273, IMG submission 205753) | Sediment microbial communities from Yellowstone Lake, YNP, Wyoming, USA - YL17G02_0 | ecosystem: Environmental > Aquatic > Freshwater > Lake > Sediment | place: USA: Wyoming | collected... | reverse complement strand
GTCCACGCCTGGGACGACCTGTGTTCGCTGCTGGGCATCCCCGGCGACGTAACCCCGGTCGCGATCCTCACCATCGGCAAGCCCGCGCCCGAGAAGGCGCGGGGCTCTGCGAAGCGCGGCTGGAAGTCACTCGACGACGTCGTTCGCTGGGAGGGCTGGTGAGCCCGCCACAGGCGAGCTTCCCGATCAGGCGCAACACGCTCCTGCTCGCTGCGGCGTTGGCGATGTCCGGCGGGATGATGCAGGTGGCGGTCGCCGTGGGCACGACGACGCTCGTCCTCGTCACCGGCGTCAAGAGCATCGTCGGTCTCGGCCCGGCGATCTTCCTCAGCACAGCCGCCCTGGCCGCGCTGCCCGCCGGGCGGGCGATGGACCACTTTGGCCGGATGCCGGTCATCGCCAGCGGGTTCGCCACGGGCATCGTGGCGACGGTGACCGTGGCACTCGGCTGTCTCTGGGTCTCGACACCGCTGGTGGTCATCGGACTCGCCCTTGTCGGCGCCTCGGCCGGGACGGTGATCCTCTCGCGGGCGGCAGCCGCCGACATGTACCCGCCCGAGCGGCGCGCTCGGGGCATCTCGCTGGTGCTCTTCGGCGCCGTGTTCGGCGCCGCTCTCGGTCCGCTCGTCTTCCGCCCGCTCTTCGTGGGCGAGCACCATGTCGACACGGACTCGCTCGTCGTCCCCTGGCTCGTCGCCGGGGCGATCATGGCCGCCGGCCTCGTCATCGCCCTCTCCGTGCGCCCCGATCCCAAGCGGATCGGGGAAGCACTCGGCTACGGCGCGGACGGCGAGACCGGCAATGCCGAGGCTGCGCCGCTCCGCGAGATCCTGCGGCGTCCGGGCGTTGTCCCGGCGCTCGTGGCCGCCGTGGCGAGCTTCGCGGTGATGGTCTCGGTGATGAACCTCTCCGGCTACATCGTCGTCGGCCACGGGCACAGCCAGGCGGACACGTTCTGGGTCATCAGCGCCCACATCGTCGGCATGTACGGGCTCGTGCTCGTGGTGGGAGACGTGATCGACCGGGTCGGGCGACGGCCAGCGCTGATCGGGGGCCTCCTCGTGATGGGCGTCTCGACGATCTTCATGGCGTGGATCGCGAGCGTCGCCACGATGAGCCTGGCGCTGTTCGGGCTCGGCCTGGGCTGGGCCTTCTCGTATGTCGCCGCGACGTCGGAGCTCGTCGACCGTGCTGCCCTGTCCGAGCGCGGCCGGCTCGTCGGCTTCTCGGACCTGCTCTCCGGGTTCACGGGCGCAACGCTGGCCCTCCTAGGCGGCGTCGCCTACAACAGCATCGGCGTGGAAGCGGTCGCCGTGGGCGCGACGGTGGCGGTGGCGCTGCCGGCGCTGCTCCTCACGCTGGCCGGCCGCCGCCCGCCCGCTGCGGAGGCGCTCGAGCCCGCGGGCTAGCTCTCGACCAGCGCGAGGAACTCGGCGTGGTCGCGGATGTAGTCCGCCGCGTCGTACGGGTGCGATGCGAGTACGAGCAGCACGGCATCTCGTGTATAGCGCCACTGGGTTCCCCAGATCATGGGCGGAATGTGAATGCCGTGGGTGGGGCCGTCGAGGCGAACCTCGTCCTGGCAACGGCCGTCATCGACGAGGCAGACGAGGTTTCCGGCGAGGCAGACGAGGAACTGATGGCACTTCCGGTGGGCGTGAGAGCCCCGGGTCGATTCGCTCGGCACGTCATAGACGGTGAAGATGCGCCTTGGCTCGAAGGGGACGTCGGAAAGCTCGAGCGCCGCCAGTGCCCCGCGCCCGTCGCGAGCCTGCGTCAGGACGTGGAGCGTCACGCCCGGCACCGCAGTCGGTCTTATGATCGCCCGGTGCGAGCCGGTGTCCACGAGACGAGCATCGTAAGTCCTGACGCCGTCGTCGGCGATCGGGTCACGATCGAGCCCTTCTGTCTGATCGGCGCCTGCCGGATCGGGAGCGATGCACTCATCCGCAGCCATTGCGTGGTGTACGCGAGGGCGGAGATCGGCGACGGCTTCGAGTGTGGACACCACGTGACGATTCGAGAAGGGTCCCGGATCGGCGACGGCGTCCGCGTCGGTACTGACTGCGACCTCCAGGGGGAGCTGACGATCGGTGATCACACGCGCCTGCACAGCGGCGTGTTCGTTCCGCAGCACACGACGATCGAGGAGCTCGTCTGGATCTTCCCCCGCGCCGTCCTGCTCAACGATCCGCACCCACCGTCGGATACCTGCACCGAGGGGCCTACGATCCGCCGCACAGCCGTGATCGGCGCAGCGGCGACGATCTTCCCGGCCGTCGAGGTGGGGGAGGGCGCCCTGGTCGCTGCAGGAAGTCTCGTGCGGGAGGACGTGCCGGCGCACACGGTTGTCGCCGGCGTGCCGGCGCGCGTCATCGGCTCGACGGCTGACGTCGAGTGCCGTCACGGCCGCCTCGCGCAGGTCTACCCGTGGTGGAGCCACTTCCGGCGGGGCTACCCGGAGGGCGCGTTGCCGCCCGCGGACTGACGAGTACCCGACACGAGCATGCGAGCGCCGAGAAAACCGAGCGGGGCCGTGACGCAGACCGTGCCGAGCACGACGACGATGCGCGCGGCGTCGAGCGCCGTCTCGAGCAGCGAGATCATCCCGAGGCCGACGACGTACGTGCCGAAATACCAGAGACCCAGGAGTACCCGCCGCCGCCACGGCGCGCTGGTTCCGAAGACCAGTCGTGGTGTCGTCAGCGTCACGAAGGCGACGCCGGCGGCGTAGACGATGGTAAATGCAGCCTGCGCCGGGATGACGAGCGCGAGCAGGTAGAACGCCCCGGCCGTGACGGCCGTGTTCGTTCCACCGAGCAGGCCGAAGCGAACGATCTGGCCACGCGCCGTCTCCGGGTCGAGATGGCTAGTCGCCGTCGGCTCCGAACCGCTCATGCGACATCGGTACCGCACCCGGCCGTCGCTTGCTGTTCTCGTACGTTCGCCACACGTACGAGCCGACGATGCCGAGGGCGATGAGGATCAGCGACGTCATGAAGAAGAAGGCGAGGATCAGCGGCGTGTAGCCCGCCACGTCGATCTGCCCTGCCGCCCAGGCGGCGAGGACGACCATCGCCGACACCGTGCTCACGACAACACCGAGAGCCCCGAGCGCAATGATCAGCGTGATCGGCAGGTCCGTGAAGGAGAAGACGCTGTCGAGCAGGTAGCGGACCTTGCGGCGGAAGCTCCAGGCGCTTCTCCCTTCCGGTCGCGGCAGCCGCTGGTAGGGGACTTCCACCCGGCGGAAGCCAAGCCAGTAAACGAGGCCGACGAGGCTCGTGTGTGACTCGTCCAGGCGGACGAGCTGGTCCGCGACTTGGTGCGTGCACGCAAAGACGTCCACGCCTCCCGGCGGTATCTCCTTTTCGACGAGCCGGCGGTAGAGCCACCAGAAAAGCCGCGACGCGCGGGCGCTGCCGGCCGGGTCGCCCCGTGATGTGCGCGTGCCGATTGCGACGTCGTGCTCGCCCGTGGCCAGGGCGGAGAAGAACTTGCGGACGAGGGAGACGGGCTCCTGAAGGTCGGCCGCCATGACGGCGATCAGATCGCCCTCGGCTGCGGCAAGCCCGGTGCGGATGGCGCTGAAAGAGCCGAAGTTCCGCGAGAGCGCGATCAGTTGCGACGAGAACGCCGTTTCCTCTGTGAGGAGGCGCCGAAGAAGCACGAGCGACCCGTCCGGCGAACCGTCGACGACGAACACCACTTCGAGCGGCGCATCGAGCTCGCCGGCCAGGTCACGCAGTCGTTCGACGAGCAATGCGAGGGTCGCCTCGTTGCGGTAGACGGGGACGACGACCGAGTACGTCGGGCTCTCAGAGGCCACCGAATACCTCGCACACACGCCCGACCTCAGTGTCCGTCAACTCCGGGAAGCACGGCACGGTGACCACGTGCTCCACCGCGTGCTCAGTGACGGGAAGCCGGATGTCCGTGCGCCACGGCGGCTGTTCGTGGTCGGCGACGGGATAGTGGACATCCGTTGCGATGCCCGCTTCCTCGAGCCGGGCTCGCAGGCGTTCCCGGTCCTCGGCGAGGATCACCGCCAGGTGGGCGACGTAATCTCCGCCGTCACGTGCGACGAACCTGCCGGCGGCGGCGGGAAGCGCGGCCACGTAGCGCCGCACGATCGCACGCCGCCGCTCGTTGCGCTCGTCGAGCTGCTGAAGACCTACCCGGAGGATCGCGGCCTGGAGCTCGTCGAGGCGCGAGTTCCAGCCTCCCACGAGAGCCACGTCGTACTTGGCGTCCCACCCGTACTGGCGAAGGAGACGCACACGCTCCGCGACCTCGCCGTTGTTCGTAGCGACGGCGCCTCCGTCGCCGAGACAGGCGAGGTTCTTGGTCGGATAGAAGCTGAAGGCTGCTGCGTCGCCGAGAGCACCCGCTCTCCACCCGCCTCGCCGTGCTCCGATCGCCTGGGCGCAGTCCTCGACGATGGCAATCCCGCGCCCACGGCAGAGTTCGACGATCGCCTCGACGTCGCACATGAGCCCATAGAGATGCGTGGCAACGACGGCGCGCGTCGACGGCGTGAGCGCCGCCTCTACCGTCGTCGCCGAGAGACCTAGCGTGTCGAGGTCGATGTCCGCGTAGCGTGGGACGAGTCCCATCCTGAGAGCGGCGGCTGTCGCATACCCGCCGGCATTTGCGGCGGTGACGATCTCGTCGCCGGGCTCGCATCTGACTCCTGCAAGAGCCAGCTGGAGCGCATCCGTGCCTGAGGCGACGCCGAGACAGGCGCCGACACCGAGGAACGCCGCAAGCTCTGCTTCGAAGGCGGCATGCTCGGGACCGTGGACGTACCGGCCCGATGCCACCACGCGCCCCACCGCCGTAGCCAGGTCTCCACCGAGTGCTGTAAAGCCGCGACGGGGATCTGCGACCGGAATCCGTGTTGCCGTCTGGGGCAGCGTCTCAGCCACGAATGCCACAGCATAGGATGGCCGCGCCCAACGTTCGCCCGGAGTGCTCGAGCTGGGCCAGCGTGGCGGACGAGAGCGTCAAACAGCCGAGGACGAACGCCGCATACGCCGCGGCGAGCGCTACGCGGCGCGCCGGGCTCCCGCCAAGCACTGTTGCCCGCGTCGATGGTCCGAAGCACACGAGCATGTAGGCGATGAGTTGCAACGGCAGGAAGAACCGAGGCTCGACGGCGCCCGGGATCGCCGAGAGGCAAGGGCTCGCGAGAACGGCGACGCCGACCCAGTGGATGCCTCTCAGAGCCCGCCGCGCGTCTGGGATCAACAAGTGCAAGAGGGCGAGGAACAGGAGCGTGTAGAGCAGCAGCGAGAGTACGATCGAGCTGTCGCCGAGATCCCGTATGTAGGGCGTTGGATAGCGAACGTCGAGCCCGTTGAAGACATGACGCGTCCAGCTTGCAGCCATCTCCGCCGGATGGTGCGAGGCGATGCCAGCGTACTGCCGGTAGCTCGTGATCTCGGTGAGTCCCTCGGCGGCGAGCACGTGAGCGGTTGCGGGGTCGAGGAAGTACACCTCCGGGCGCGGATAGCCATCGGGCGGCCCCACGTAGGTCTCGTACTTCTGATTGAGCATGCCCTGCGTGAGCTGGAGCATCGAGATCTCCTTCGAGCCGCTGGCGACCGGGCTCCAGCTCGCGTGATATCGGTGATTGATGAGCATCTGCGGCAAGCTCGCCCCGACCACGCCGGCCAGCACGAGCCCGACGGCCGACAGGCGACGCGGCGCCTTACGCCCTTGGCGAGGCAGCACGCCAGCCACAACGATCGCCGCGGCCGCAGCGGGGAGATACGCCGGGCGCATGTTGGCAGCGAGCATGAACCCGAGCCCGGCGCCGACGTAGCCCGCCGTAGTCGCGCGAAGAAGGCCGAGCAGGCCGACGCTGGCGAGGAGCAGCGCCGGAAAGTCGGACAGCGGAAAGCCGAAGTGATCCCGCCAGTAGACGAAGAGGAGCGCGTTGAGCAGAAGCACGCGTGTCCAGGAGATCGCCGCCCCCGGAAACAGCGCGCGCGCAAGCCGCGGAGCGACGACAACGCCCAGCGTCGCTGCGAGCAACGCGCCGAACACCTTCACCGCAGTCGCATCGCCCATCGTCAGGGCTCCACGAACGCCGTCGAGACCGTGGTAGACGAGCGGTAACGAATAGCCGCGGTTCGGGTAGTCGAAGGCGAGGAGCGAGAATCCGCCGTTCTTCCCGAAGAGCTTGCTCACCTCCCAGTAGCGGAACGAATCGAAGTAGAAGCGGTCGTCGCCCGCGATGAAGAGGTGCACGAGGTAGACGAGCGCGACGAGCCCGAAGCACGCGAGCTCGGCGGGGATGCGTCGCAGCTGCCATTGCATGCTCAGGCACCGTAACCTCAGCGGATGATGGCGACGCGCCCGCAGGTTTGCGCGGTAATCTGACGCCCTTGGCCGAGACCGACGAAACTCCTCCCGGCGAAACCTCGTCCCGCGATCTCTGGCGCAACCCCCGTGTCCGCCCGACGGCGCTCATCGCCCTGGCAGCGCTGGCGGGCCTTGCTATCTGGCTCGTCGTCGAATCAGTGCGCGACGGCGGCTCTACTTCGAGCGCGCCCACATCCGAGACGTCCGGTCCCGTCGCGCTGTCTGCAAACGGCTTGGCGACGCTGGCCAAAGCATTCGGGCAACCGATCTACTGGGTGGGCGAGCGGCCGGGAGTGAAGTACGAGCTGACCCAGTCTCCCGACCGGACCTACCTTCGCTACCTTCCGAACGGACTGGGCGCGGGTGATAAGCAGGGGCTCCTGACGGTCGGCACGTACCCGGTCGCGAATGCTTACGACGTCACGGCGGGCACGCGAGACCAGGGAGCGGAGCTCATCGACATACCCGGCGGAGGCGTGGCTGCGGTCAGTAAGGAGCACTCAACCAGCGTGTACGTCGCCTTCCCGTCTGTCGACTACCAGGTCGAGATCTACGACCCCGATGCAGCTGTGGCACGGAAGGTCGCCACGAGCGGCGCCGTTCAACAGGTTCCCGCCCCCGAGGCCGTAGCGCAGGCACGAGGCCCTGAGAAAGCGAGCGCCGAAGATCTTCGAGCTCTCGCCGGGTCACTCGGGCATCCGCTCTATTGGGCAGGCCCGCGGGTGGACACGACGTACGAGCTCACGGTGAACGAGGATGGCGCCGTCTACATCCGCTACCTGCCGGCCGGCACGGAGATCGGATCGAAACAGGGCGTGCTCACGGTCGTCACGTACCCCGTGTTGAACGGGTTCGACGTCACGAAGCACGGCGGCAGCGTGAAGGGCACGGTCACGAAGGATCTCGCCGGCGGCGGCATCGCCATCTATGCGCGCAAGAATCCGCACAACGTCCACATCGGCTTCCCGGGGGAGGATGTCCAGGTGGAGGTGTACTCCCCGTTGCCGGCCGTGGCGCCCAGCCTCGTCTCGCGCGGGAAGATCGTCCCCGTCGGGTAACAGCACCGGTGCCGGGGTAGCCCGATGAGCACATTGCCAGTTCCCTGGCTCGCCTTTCCGCTGCTGCTCGCCGCGCTGTCGTGTGGTTGCGGGCTGCTCCTCGAGCGCGCGTCCGGACTGCGTCTCCCGCGGGCGATCGTCCTGCCGTGCGGCTTCGCGGTGTCCATTCTCGCCGCTCAGCTGGCAGTGATGACAAACGCCACCGCCGAGCTCGCCGCGCCGGCCGTGGTCGCCGTTGCCATCGCCGGCTTCGTGCTCGCACGACCCTGGCGCCGGATGAAGTTCGACGGGTGGGCGGCGGGCGCGGCGATTGGCGCCTTCGCGGCCTACGCAGCCCCGATCGTCCTCTCCGGCCGGGCGACGTTCGCCGGCTACATCAAGCTCGACGACGACTCGACGCTGCTCGCCTTGCTCGACCGGGCGATAGAGCATGGTCGAAGCCTCGCCGGCCTCGAGCCTTCCACGTACCAGCGCGTTCTCGACACTTTGCTCGACGAGGGCTATCCGCTCGGCTCGCTCTTGCCGATCGGATTCGGCCGGGCGATCGTCGGAGGCGACTCGATGTGGCTCTACCAGCCGGCGATGGCGTTCATGGCGGCGATGCTTGCTCTCGGGCTGTACGAGCTTGCGAGGCCGATCGTGCCTTCTCGTTGGGTGCGGGCGGTCATCGCGATCGTCGCTGCGCAGTCCGCGCTCCTCTACGGCTACGCGCTCTGGGGTGGGGTCAAAGAGCTGGGTACGGCGTGGGCGCTGCCGCTCATCGCGGCGCTCGTTCCCGCTGCGATCCGCGCGGAGAGGCCTCGTGCGCTGCTGCCGCTGGCAGTCGTCACGGCATTGCTCTTCGCAGTCCTGAACCTCGGCGCAGTCGTCTGGCTCGCCCCGGGTCTCGGCTACGCGCTCGTGCTGATCGTGCGTCAGCGTGGCGTCCGTGGCGCACTCGTTCCGGCCGGATTCTTCGCAGGATTCGTCGCGCTCTTGGCGCTGCCGACGATCGTCGCGGCGCCGGCGTTCCTGACGTCGAACATTGTCTCCTTTGATCCGATCGCCAATCTCCTCGGGCCACTCGACCCGCTCCAGGTGGCGGGAATCTGGCCTGCGGGCGACTTCCGGTTGGATCCTGGCCACGGCGCGGCGACGCGCGTGCTCGTGGTCGTGGCACTTGTCGCGGCTGCAGCCGTCGTCGCCTGGGCGCTCGGCCGACGCATCGTCGAGATGCCGCTGTACGTCACCGGGGCGCTGGCGAGCGCGGTTGTTCTCTGGGCGGCGAGCACGCCATGGATCGAGGCGAAGGCGTTTGCGACAGCGGCGCCCGCCATCCCGTTCGCTGCGTTGCTCGGGGCAGGGGTCCTCGCCCGCAGCGGCCGCCTGATCGAGGGCGCCGTCCTCGGGGTCGTCGTCGCCGGCGGCGTCCTCTGGTCGAACGTGCTCCAGTACCACGACGCGTGGCTCGCTCCGAGGGGCCAGCTCGCCGAGCTCGCGACGATCGGGGAGCAGTTCGCCGGTGACGCACCGGCACTGATGACGGAGTACCAGTCGTACGGCGTCCGTCACTTCCTGCGCAGGCTCGACCCGGAGGGAGCGTCCGAGCTGCGGGCCCGCCCGGTGGCGCTCCGCGATGGGCGGCTGCTGGACAAGGGTGGCTACGCGAACCTCGACGAGTTTGCCGACGACGCTGTTCGTGTCTACCGCACGCTCGTGCTCCGCCGGTCGCCGCTCGAAAGCCGCCCGCCCTCCGACTACCGGTTGATGTGGACAGGGGACTGGTACGAGGTCTGGCAGCGGCCGGTAGCGTCGGCGACGACGATCCTCGAACATCTGCCGCTTGGCGAAGCAGGCCAGCCTGGGGCGGTACCCGACTGCCGGGAGGTGATGCGCCTGGCGGCACTTTCCGGGCCGACTGGCCGCGTCGCCGCCGTCGTGCGCCCGCCCACGATCAGTGCGCTCCTGGCCGGTGCCGGCACCGATCGCGTCACCGTCACCGTGCCGGCGTCGGGGCGCTACGGCGTATGGGTCGGGGGATCGATTCGCGATCGGCTCGAGACCGAGGTCGACGGTCAAAGCCTCAATGCCGTGCGCAATCACCTAGACCACTTCGGTCAGTACACCCACGTCGGCCAGATGGCGCTCGCGGCTGGCAGTCATACCGTGACGCTCCGCTACTCCGGTCCTGACCTGCGGTCCGGCAGCGGTGGGCCCCAGTTTCCGATCGGACCGCTCATCCTCTCTACGACGACGGCGGACGTGCCTGTCACTACGGTCGCCCCGGCAAACGCCCGAACGCTCTGCGGCAAGAGCCTCGACTGGATCGAGGCCATCGGGACCTAGGAAGCGAGGCCGACCACGACGAGCGAGCACGTTGGAGCCGCGTGGACCACGCCAGCCTAGAGCGGCTGTCGGCTAGTCCTGATCTTAGGACGCCGCCATGATGGCCGCCCACGCGAACCGCGCGTGAGCGAGGGCGTCGCTCCTCCCAGGCCGCGATTGGTCCCGAAGACTTCAGCCTCGCGGACGGTCCGCTCGACGAGGGGTGTACGACCTCGTCGCCGTCTGCAGCTGACAGTTTGCCTTCGTCCGGCCGCGATGACGCCGGCTCCGTGATGCAAGACCTGACGCTCGAAGACTTACGGGGTAGCGGTGATGCAGATCGCGTATGCCTGGAGCGTCCAGCTCCCGGTGAACGTGCCGGTGTTGTCGATTTCGACCGAGACGGACCACGTGGTGCTGCTCGTTGGGTGGCTGTCGTACAGAGCGGTCTCGCCTAGTGGGCTCCCGCCGGTCACAAAGCCACCTCCGACCACCCGCTTAGTCCCCACCGAGCAAGTCGCGGTCGCCGTCTTCGGAGTGGTGGTGTTTGACGCGCTCACCGTACCAGGAACGATTTCGTAGCCAGTCGCGCCTGCGCCGCTCGGGCCGCTAGGACCGGACGAACCCTGCGAACCGGACGGACCCTGCGTCCCGGAAGGACCTTGAGCGCCGGACGGGCCCTGAGATCCGGATGGGCCCTGCGGGCCGCTGTTGCCCTTCGCGCCGCTCGGGCCAGATGCGCCCTGCGTGCCTGTCGGGCCAGACGGACCCTGCGTTCCCGACGGGCCTTGCGGCCCGGAGGCTCCTTGCGTTCCGGTCACGCCTTGCGGACCGGTCACGCCGGAGGCTCCCGTGACGCCTTGCGGCCCGGTCGCGCCCTGTGGACCCGAGGCTCCGGTGACGCCCTGGGCACCCGTTACACCC
>Ga0315273_10013073_pt1 | contig 10655 bp, 9 predicted proteins | sample YL17G02_0_MG_FD_205753 | JGI IMG/M metagenome (GOLD analysis project Ga0315273, IMG submission 205753) | Sediment microbial communities from Yellowstone Lake, YNP, Wyoming, USA - YL17G02_0 | ecosystem: Environmental > Aquatic > Freshwater > Lake > Sediment | place: USA: Wyoming | collected... | reverse complement strand
AGCACACCGAGGAGCGCGGCGATCGCAATGACGAACTCCGCTCGTTTCACGACGAGAAGTCGCTTCATCTCCGGGACGTTCATCATCCCCACGACGACGGCCTCGATGATGACCGCCGCGAGCACTGCCTGGGGCAGGTACGAGAAGAGCGGGGCAATGAGCAGCAGCGTGAGCACGATCAGGGCCGCCTGGAACAGGTTCGACATCTGCGACCTGGCGCCGGCCTGGTCGTTGATGGGGCTCCTCGACAGGCTCCCATCGTTGAAGATGCCCTGGACGAACCCCGAGGAGACGTTGGACATCCCTTGTGCGAGCAGCTCCTGGTTGACGTCGATCCGGTAGCTGTGCTTCGTGGCGTACTCGCGCAAAGCAGCCGTGCTCACCGAGAACCCGATCAGCATCACCCCGATCGCCGTGCCCCCGATCAGGTCGAAGTTGTCCCTGATCAAGGTGAGGCTCGGCAGCACCGGAGTCGGAAGGCCTCTGGGCACATCGGCGGTCAGTTGCACCCCTCGTGCCTCCAGATCAAACAGCGCGGTCGCGAGAATCCCGAGGACCACCACGACGAGGCCCCCGGGGATCCTCGGAGCAGCCAGCTTGAGCCCAAAGACGATCAGCAGTGCCCCCACTCCCACGACGACGGTGGCGGTGTTCGCGTTGGACAGGCTCGCGAGCCAGTTCCAGAGCTTCTGCCAGGTGTTGTCTCCCGACGACTCGGTGCCCGTGATGCTGAACAACTGCCCCGCCGAGACGTTGATCGCCACGCCGAACATGAAACCGGTCAGCACGCTCGTCGACATGAAGTCCGCCAGCCATCCCAGCCTCAGCACGTAGAAGACCAGGTACAGCAGGCCGGCCGCCAGCACGATGGCCGCCGCAATCGCGACCGCCTCGTCGGACCCCGCGGCCGCGATGGAGAGCACACCTGCCCCGAGCACCGGCGCGGTGATCGAGCTCGGGCCCTCGGTGACCTGTCTCGACGTCGTGAAGAGGGCATACGCGATCAGCCCGGCAAGGGCGGCGTAGAGGCCGTACTGCACCGGAACGCCGCTGATCGTCGCGTACCCGAGCGCCATCGGGACCGCGACGGCCCAGACCGAGAGGCCACCGATCAGATCTCCTCTGAGCCACGACTTCTGATAGGCCGGCAGCCACGACACGATGGGCAGATACCTCGCGAGCCCGGTGGGCCGACCCTGGCCGGTCCCGACGTCCTTGCCGTTCTGATCCTCGGCAGTCACGCTGCCACACTCCTAGATGAGGGTCGGTCAACCTCGATCACGACCTACCTCCTTCCTCCTTCGTCGGCCCGATGGGTACACCGTTGAGGCTACGCCCGGGCCGGCGCACGGATCAGGTCTGGTCGCCGGTTCACCCGGGTGAAAAGCCGCTGCGCTGCTGACCCCGGCTCGTCGAGGGCATAGCGTCGGCGTGGAACCCTCCACGAATGAGGGTGCCTGACAACACGATGGCGACGGGTGTTCGCACCCTGACCGGGAGGCAGTGATGAACGAGAAGAGCTCAATGGCAGGTTGGATCGGCTTTGCAGCGATCGTGATGCTGATCATCGGCTTCATCGACTTCTTTCAGGGCCTGATCGCCCTCTTCGACGACAAGTACTACGTCGTCACCGCTTCCGGTTTCCTCGTCGTCGACCTGACCACGTGGGGCTGGATCATGCTCATCTGGGGCGTCCTGCTGGTGCTCGCAGGGCTCGCGCTCGCTGCCGGGCAGGGATGGGCGCGCTGGTTCACGATCGTCGTTGTTGCGATCAACTTCTTCGCTCAGCTCGGCTTCCTCGGCAACAGCCAGTACCCGCTCTGGGCGCTGACGGCCCTGGCGCTGAACGTGGTCGTGCTGTACGCCCTGACGGTCCGCTGGAGCGAGAGCAAGGACGACCTGGTGTCGGCGCGGTAGCCGGCGGGATCACGAGCAGCAGGCCGCTTCCTGCCAGCAGCTGTCGAGCGGTAGCTGAGGAGGCGTTCACCCGGGTGAAGCGTGTCTAGGTGCGCGCTGCTCGAGCGAACGAGGAGGATACTGGTTTCGATGAACCTGAATGGCAACCAAGAGAGGGAGGAATGATGGAAGACGCCAATCTTGTCCTTGTGGTCGGCACGTACTCGGTTACCGGGGCGGCGGCCGATGACTTCAAGGCGCTGAAGGCGGGGGAGGACGCCGGCGAGTATCAGGTCGTCGGTGCCGTTGTGTTGAATCGTGGCGCGGACGGCAAGGTGGACGTGCAGGAGCACGACAGCGGCGCGCACGTCGCGGGTGGCGCTGTTCTCGGCGGCACTGCCGGGTTGGTGGTCGGGCTGTTCGCGCCGCCGCTGCTGGCGGCTACCGCGATCGGCGCCGGGATCGGCGCCGTCGTCGGCAAGCTGAGCAAGAGGCATCAGGAGAAGCAGATGGGTGTCGAGCTCGAGGAGTACCTGCCCCCGGGATCGTCCGCGGTCGTGGCGGTCGTCGACGACACCTATGCCGACAAGGTCGAGGCCGCGCTCGTCAACTCGGACAAGCGGATCAACAAGGCGATCGACAAGGGCGACTACGACGAGCTGCAGAAGGCGCTCGCGCAGTCCTCCGACGAGGTCTCGGACGCGATCACCTCGTAAGCACCACGGGCGGGGAGGGCCGGCACACAAGGCCGGCCTCCCCGGCCGCCCTTGCCACGCGTTCCGCGCTCGTCTTCTCATTCGAAGCGATTTCAGGGGGGCTGTACGGTGACCACTAAGCACGAACAACAGGTGCAGGACGGCAAGAAGGTCGCGCACACCGGGAAGGAGTTCCACCGAACCGCGTCTCTGCTCGAGCAGGCGAGGCGAACGGCCCACGAGAGTGCCTCGGACCGGCGGAACGAGGGCAAGGCGATGCGGCGGCAGGTGCCGTTCGTCGAGCACGCCGAGTTCACGGCAGCGCCCGATCGGCCAGGCGTGGTCGCGCTACTGCAGAGCCAGGATGCCATCCGGATTCAGAGTCTCGTGCCGATCCGCTTTGGGCGAATGGCTGCGTCGCCGTTCTCGTTCTATCGGGGAGCCGCGATCGTGATGGCGGTCGACCTGGCGACGACGCCGACGACGGGCTGGCTGGCCCAGGCCTGCGGCGATGCCCATCTGGACAACTTCGGAGCCTTCGGCACCGAGCAGGGAACGCTCGTGTTCGACGTGAACGACTTCGACGAGACGTACCCGGCGCCCTGGGAATGGGACGTGAAGCGGCTCGTGGCGAGCACTGTCCTCGCCGCGCGCGAGATCGGCGCCAAGGCGTCCGGCGCCAAGGCTGCCGCGACGGCCGCTGCCGCCGGATACCGAAACTCGATGCGTGACCTCGCCGATACGGGTGTGATGGGCCGCTGGCGCTCGGTCGTCTCTGTGCCGAAGCTCCTGAAGGAGGCGGGTGCCTCGAAGGGGCAAGTCGACAAGCTCAGCGCCGAAGCGCTCACACGCACGAGCGCCGGCGCCTTTCCGAAGCTGACGACGCTGGTGGACGGCAAGCGCGTGCTGAAGGAGAAGCCGCCGCTCGTGGTGCGGATCACGGACGAAAGCGAGCTCGCCGAGGTGAAGAAGGCGTTCGACGCGTACAAGCGCGCCCTGCGGAGAGAGCTCCAGCTGCTGCTCGACCGCTTCGAGCTGACCGACTTCGCTCGCAAGGTGGTCGGGGTCGGCAGCGTCGGCATGCCGGCGTACGTTGGACTGTTCCTGAGCGCGGACAACGAGCCGCTCTTCCTGCAAGCGAAGCTGGCGGTCGGCTCGGTGCTCGAGCCGCACGTCACGATCACCGACCCGTACGCGGATTCCGGCGAACGCGTCGTCGTCGGCCAGCGGCTGATGCAGGCCGCCGGCGATCCGCTGCTCGGCTGGACGACGAGCGGCGACTCCCACTACTACGTCCGTCAGCTGCGCGACATGAAGGTGTCCGTCGACCTGACGACGATGAGCTCCGGGCACCTGACCCGGTACGCCGAAGCCTGCGGCCGGGTGCTCGCCCACGCTCACTCGCGCACCGGCGACCCGGCACTCATCGCCGGCTACCTCGGAAAATCAGCCGACTTCGACCAGGCCCTGGCGAGCTTCGCCGTCGCCTACGCCGACCAGACCGAACGCGACTACGCGTCCCTGAAGCAGGCGATCGAGGACGGACAGGTGACCGCCGAGACCGGGGTATGACCGTCCTGCGCGCATCGACCCTCGCCGGGCAAACCCCGTGCGGTCGGCCCGGCAGCGACGAGAATCGAAAAGGGGGGCCGCCGCGCAGGGAGTCATCGCAACCGACATCGAGCAGCCCGACAGGGACTAACGCGGTGCCGTGAGAGTTCCGCTGCTGCGCGGAGTGCCGGCAAGCGGGAGCTCGGTCGGCGCGGGAACAGGGATGGCCCGCCGTGTGGAGGGCCTTCCCTGTTCCACCACGTGGGGGCGCGGGCTCTGCAGGGTCCGTAGCCCTTGCGGGTGGTACTTCACGACGCCAGGATCTTCTCTTCCGCCTCCGTCTCGGCTTGTCTCTCCGCCACGTACGCGTCTGCGCTCTCCATTTCGACGTCGCTCTCCATCGCGTCCACGCTCTCGTTCCAGCGTGCGGTGAGTGCAAAGAGCACGACGATGTTCAGGGCCATCGCGGTCAACGTCCAGATCGGGTACTGGCTGTTGCCGAGAAAGCCCAGGTGAGCGAAGATGTTCAGCGACACGACAACGATCGTGAACCAGCGCGCCCACCCCTGACCGGCGGTCAACGCCAGGCCAGCGAGCACGAGCAGGACGCCCCAGAACAGCATGATCCAGCCCCACGTGGTCAAGTCGACGACGAGGAAGCCAGAAGCGGTGACGACGTAGTACTTGTCGTCGAACAACGCGATCAGGCCCTGGAAGAAGTCGATACCGCCGAGGATCAGCATCACGATCCCGGCGAAGCCGATCCAGCCAGCCATAGAGCTCTTCCCGTTCATCACACCCTCCTGTCGTAGAGACGACACGCTCCGCGTCGCCGCGAGGTGCTCCCCGCTCGGCCTTCCCGCGGGGAGCGACCTTCCTGAGACCACGCTAGGCGTTCACGGCTCGGACATCACGGCCAATGAGGCGTTTCACCCGGGTGAAGAGGCTCAGTGGAAAGCGAACCACTCCGATGACCTTTCACCCGCGGGGCCGGCGTTTGCTCCACCAGGGCGAGGATTGCATCCACTCTTCGCCGAGTACGCGCGGGCACTGGACGACGATCCGACAGCCGCGAACGAGATCCAGCGGCGGGCGGCGGAATGGCTGCGCGCCCACGGCATGCCGGTCGAAGCGGTCGAGCAGGCGAGCGCCGCCGGCGACCACGACATGGTTGCGAGCATGCTCGCCCACGTTGTTTGCGCTCGCCGCTCAATCACCCGGGTGAAGTTTGTGCGTTTGACGTAGCGACGCCTGCCCGGCGCGGACAATCCCTGTAGTTGACGTAGACCCAGCATCAGAGGAGGAGTGATGGCAGAAGTTGCGGAGAGGCCTGTCCTTGATCTGCTTGCGAGCATGACGGCGGACTCGCTCGAGGCGTCGGAGCTGGATCCCGAGTCGCTGATGCTGGTGCGGATCGCCGCACTGGTCGCTGTTGACGCGCCACCCGCGTCATACCTGCTCAACCTCGGCGCAGCCAGCGAGATTGGGGTCGGGCTCGAGGATGTGCAGGGTGTGCTGATGGCGATCGCACCGATCGTGGGAACCGCACGTGTCGCCTCGGCGTCGGGCAAGATCCTGCAGGCGCTCGGGTTCGCGATCGAGGTCGCGGAGCTGGAAGCCGAGCTCGCCGAGGAGGACGCCGACGCGTAGATCCTCGCCGCCGAGGACGCGTGGGTGCCTCCCCGAGGCTCCCACGCGTCTCCGGGGAGCAAGTCGAGCGGGCGGTTCGTCGCCGATTGGGCGAGCGGCTTCCGGCAACCACCAGGGGAGGAATCGTGGAGGGATCGAAGGAGTGCGTTCTCGAAGGGCGGGCTGTGGCGATCTACGAGGCGCTGGAAGGTGTAGTCCGTGAGCGGCAGCTCGAGGTTGTCGAGGCAGATACGAGGCATGTGAGGCTCGGTTTCACCTTGTGCAGCGAGGAGGCGGCCGCAGACACCAGGTGTCTGTGTGCGGTGCTCGACGCAGGCCACGGTCTCTCGAAGGTCGTCGTGGTCTGCTTCCACGAGGCGGAGGGAGACATCGCCCCAGCTCCCGATCGATTTCTCGACGGGCTCTTCGTGCAGGTCGAGCGCAACCTGCACGGCGCAGACGAACAGCAGTCGTACGACGGGGACGGCGACGATTCCGAAACGCACACGGCTCACGCTGCTCGAGGCGATGACGTTCGCCGAGGTCGGCAGGCCGCAGCGCGGTTAGCCGCGCTTGCAGGGCGTTGGAATCACCCGGGTGAAATCCCCACGGGAAGGTGCGGGAGACGTGCCCGAGGATCATCGTTGGGCGTATGAACGTGCCGACCGCTAGGAGAACGGGATGACGGGCCGCGGGCCGCTGCAAGCTCTCCGCCTTCTTCATCATCGTCGCGGTGGCGCTGTTCGGCGCCCTGCTCGGGGTGATCGGCGCCCTGATCGCCGTCCCGGTCGCAGCCACGATCCAGATCATCCTCGCCGAGGTCACCAAGACCTACAGGGCGCAGGTCGCGCTGACAAAGATGGAACCGCGGGCGGTGGTGAGCTCCGGTGAGTAGCACGGTCGCGACAGTCACGCCATTCCACGATCCGTCGCGTAGACGCCGCTTCGTCAAGATCGGCTGTTGGCTCGTGGGCCTGCTCGTGCTCGCGGCAGTCTTGCGGCTGCTCGGCGTGGACGTGATCGGCTGGCTGCAAGGCGTCTGGAAGCAGATCAGGGAAGTCCCGCTCCAGTACCTGCTGCTGGGCGGGGCGCTGCAGATCCTGCAGACGTCCCTCAACGGGCTTGCCTACTACGGGATCCTGGCCTACGCCTACCCGGGCCGCGTGCAGCTGTGGCAGATCATCACGGCCTACGCGGTCGGCGTCGCCATGAACAACTTCCTGCCGGCCAACATCGGCACCTTCGTGACGTTGCTGATGTTCCTCGCGGTCATCCCCGGCTCGACGTTCCCGGGCATCCTCGCGGCCTACGTGGTCAACAAGATCTTCTTCACGGTCGTGGGCGGCGTCGTCTACCTGTACCTCTTCCTCGCGGCCGGGGCGGCGTTCGACGTCGAGCTCGGTTGGTTCCGCGACCACGCAGCGGCGTTCCTACTGATGGTCGCCGGCGGGGCGTTCCTCGTGCTGATCGTGGCGCGGATCTTCTGGCGCTGGCTGAAGAAGATGTGGGAGAAGGCGAAGCAGGGCGGCAAGATCCTCGGCGACCCGAAGGCGTACGCGATACGGGTCCTGCTGCCCCAGCTCGGCAGCTACGCCGCAAAGGTGGGTGTGATCATGGTCTTCCTGGCCGCCTACTCGATCCCGGTCACCTTCGACTCGGTGATGAGCGTGATCGGCTCCAGCTCGGCGGCCAACATGGCGTCCGTCACCCCGGGCGCCGTCGGGGTCACCCAGGCCGCCAACGTCGCCGCCCTCCGGGACTACACCGATGCCGACACGGCGACCGCGTACTCGCTCTCCCAGCAACTCGTCACCACCGCGATCAACATGGGGTATGCCCTCCTGCTCGTGATCCTCATCTTCGGCTGGACGGGCGGCAAGCTCCTCGTCTCCCAGAGCTACACCGACGCGAAGGTGAAGGCGAAGGAGATGAAGAGCTCCAAGGGCAAGGGCGATGACCCACTGGCGCCGGAGACCCCGGCAGACGACGCCGCATGACCACGAAGACGTACGGCGAGAAGCCGGTCTGGGGGCCAATGCGGCCGAAGATCGGGCTGGTTCGCCTGCTCGTCTCGTGGCTGCTGAGCGCGCTCGCGTTGCTCATTGCGGTCTGGATCGTTCCCGACGCGACGGTCAACGACTATCGGGGGGCGTTGGCCGCGGCAGCGGTGATCGCGGTGCTGAATGCGATCTTGCCGCCGCTGATCGCGGCGTTGCGGTTGCCGTTGGAGTTGGTGGTCGGGCTGCTGCTGATTTTGATCCTGGACGCGTTGATGCTCCTTGCTGCCGATTCGATCACGAGCGGTAATCTCCAGATCGATTCGTTCTGGGCGGCGCTTGGTGTCGCGTTCGTTGCGTCGGCGGTGGCGGTTGTGTTGGATGTGGTGTTCGGGACGAACGACGATGATGCGTATACGTTGCGGGTGATCCAGCGGATCGCGAAGCACTCGGGGGAGCGGGTCGTGACAGACGCGCCGGGGATCCTCTTCCTCGAGATCGACGGCCTCGCGCTGCCGGTGTTGCAGCGGGCGATGCGGGACGGGAACGCCCCCAACATGGCCCGCTGGCTCGTGGAGGGCGGCTACACGCTGACGGAGTGGGAGACGGATCTCTCGTCGCAGACGGGTGCGTCGCAGGCGGGGATCCTGCTCGGTTCGAACGTGGACATTCCGGCGTTTCGGTGGGTGGAGAAGGAGACGGCGACGGCGATGACGTGCTCGGCGCCGCCCGATTGCGCGGAGATCGAGCGTCGTCATGCGGGCCATGGGTTGCTGCGTGACGGTGGCGCGAGCCGCGGGAATCTGCTTTCGGGCGAGGCCGATCACGTGATCCTGACGGTGAGCCGGATGGACGCGGAGAAGGGCGCGAATCCGGGTTACCGGGCGTTCCTCGCGAACGGCTTCAACGCGACCCGTGTGCTCGTCCTCACGTTCTGGGAAGTCGCGCTCGAGATCACCGCCTCCACCCGGGCAAAGAGGCGTGACGTGCGGCCGCGCGGCCATCGGGGCGGCTACTACCCGCTGATGCGTGGCGCGCTGTGTGTGTTCGTGCGCGACCTGATCGTCTTCGGCGTCCTCCAGGACATGATGAAGGGCCGGCCTGCCGTCTACGCGACCTTTTCCAGTTACGACGAGGTGGCTCATCATTCGGGCCTGGAGCGGGCGGACACGCTGGAGGCGCTGCGCAAGCTCGACCAGGAGTTCGGCCGGATCGAGGCTGCCCGCCGCTACGCGGCACGACCGTACGCGATCGTCGTCCTCTCCGATCACGGCCAGACGCAGGGCGCGACGTTCAAGCAGCGCAACGGCTACGGGCTCGACGAGCTCGTCGAGCGCTCTCTCGCGAAGGGAAAGGTCGACGGTGTCGCGGGCGGGGACGAGCAGAGCTCGATGGTCGGGAATGCGTTCAGCGAGGCCACCGGCAAGGCCCCCGACAAGAAGCACAGGAAGGACGATGTCTCCGGCAAGGACGTCGTCGTCATGGGCTCGGGCAATCTCGGACTCGTCTACCTGATGGAGGAGAGCCGCCGTCTGACGCTGGAGGAGATGAACGAACGCCACCCCGACCTGATCCCTGCGCTCCGAGACCATCCTCATGTGGGTTGGCTGCTCGTCCGCTCATCCGAACACGGGCCACTCGCGCTCGGCGCGAAGGGCACCCGCTACCTCGCCGACGGCAGGGTGGAGGGTGACGACCCGCTCGCGGGTTTCTCACCGAACGCGCCGAAGCACCTCCTCCGGACGGACGGCTTCACTCACGTCGCCGACATCATGCTCGGCAGCTTCTACGACCACGACCTCGAGGCCGGCTGTGCGTTCGAGGAGCTGATCTCCTTCCACGGAGGTATCGGCGGCACCCAGACACGGCCGTTCATCCTCCACCCGAACGAGCTCGAGGTACCGGAGACGGAGATCGTCGGCGCCGCGGCGGTGTACGAGATCCTGCTCGGCTGGCGACACCAGCTCAACGACGCTGCACCTACGGCGTAGGCGGCTCCTGCCGCCAGCGGTTCCACGGCCACATGCCGTCGATCTCCACGTCCAGCGAGAAGCTGAGCACGATCCGGATCACGACGATCGCACCGAGCACCCGACGCTCTCGAGGGAGGTCTACGCCGACCAGAACGAACGCGACTACAAGACACTCACCGACGCAGTTGCAGCCGGTCGGATCAAGGCTGAGACCGGGGTTTGAGCCACTCCACCAACCCGCGGATAAAAGAGGAGGCATGCCGACGCAGGCGTATTCTCCACGATCGGATTGCGCACGAGAACGTTGCCGCGCTGGCTCGTGCTCCTCGGCTACGCGATCGCGGTCGTACTGTTGCTGAGCGTCTCGTTCTTCAAGCTGCTCATGTTGCTGTTTCCCCTCTGGGTGGCGACCTGGGTGGCGACCGTCAGCATCGTGATCCTGCTCTCCGGCCATGACCCTGGACCGTCGGCGGCAAGTGGATTCCCACAGTCCCGAGGAACGCGAGCCCGAACCCCAACCGGATGATGCTGGCAGGCCGTCGATTCCCCGCCTTCTTCCCGGCGAGCAGGTCTTCACATTTGCCTGCAATTCGGCCCTGCGTGGCCCATCCTACGGCTTCCTGACCCTCGTGACGATCACCGCGACGCGCCGCGATCCGGTCGATCGTCCCACCCGCCCGGCAGGTCACCAGGGGCCAGGAGCGAGGCGTTGGACGGGAGGGCGCACGGGAGCCTATCGGAGAGGTGTCCCGCGCGCCGAACCCGGCCACAGGCAGCCTAGACGGCTGCTTCCTCTTCCTCGAGCTCTGCGACCTCGATCGCGAAGCCGAGCGCGCGCATGATGTTGCCCGTTGCGGAGGCCACACGTGCGGTGCCGACAATCGGGGCGACCGCCATCAGGACGTCCTGGATCT